>ERZ651776.5540-NODE-5540-length-10852-cov-3.077309_pt1 | contig 10852 bp, 12 predicted proteins | sample MGYA00514761_ERZ651776 | MGnify/ENA metagenome assembly ERZ651776 | reverse complement strand
GTCTTTGGGCAGATAGTAATCCTGTTCACCGATATAGGCGATCTTGTCATAGGTCAGCAGGTTGCCATCACCGTCTTTCAGACCGTCACGCGGCAGCACCATGACCGCGCCGTTCATGCCGTGGGTCACGTGATACGGGATCATCGCGCCACCGGGGGCACAGTGATAGGTAAAGCAGCCCGGCTTGGTCGCCTTCCAGCGCAGCACGGCTTCTTCGCCCGGATAGATGTGGGTCAAAGCAGCACCACCCAGCGCGCCCGTAGAAGCATGGAAGTCGATGTTGTGTTCGAGCTGGCTGTCCACGGGGTTGCGCAGGGTCAGTTCAATCATGTCGCCTTCGTGGCAGATGATTAGCGGGGCCGGGACAGAGCCGTTGAAGGTCAGTGCCCAAATCTCCGCGCCGGTGGCTTCATCGACAACCATCAGGCGCTCTGTGGTTTCCATATAGATTTCGATGATCTTGGGACCACCTGTTGCAATCTGTTCGTGCTCTGGCGCAAAGGGCGGCGCGACCAGTTCCTGTTTGACGCGGGTGTAGCCGGAAAGATCGGCTGGCGCGGCGTCCGCCTGGGCATGGGCTTCGGCTTCGATGAAGCGCGCAACGGGGGGCTGCATGGTCGGAATGGCAGCGCGGCGTGGTGTGGCACCAGCTGCGGCACCAGTCATTGCTGCGGCTCCGGCGAGGACAGATCCGCGCAAAACGTTGCGTCTGCTTGTCTTCATCAGGCCGGGGTTAAATGTCTTGGTCATTGTCGTCTCCTTTTCGGGAAAGTGTGGTGCCGGTCGCGGCGCGGCCGGTCACCGTTTGAGTCAAAGATTCAAAAGTTGGTCTTCAAAACGGGCCATTGGGCTGCGTGGGATGCGCCCGGCAAGAAAATCTTCGGGCGCGTCTGAGACATCGCCAACGGCGATTGTCATCACCATGCCCAAGGCAAAGTGTGGTTTGCAGCGAATGCCAAAGACACCTTCCGTATCAAAGGTCACAACGATCTCTTCGTTGATCCGGCCTTCAAAGCCTTCCGCACCTTCCGGGATCATTCCCGGAATGGCCTCTGCGTTATGGCCACGATCGGTGGCAAGGTATGTAACAGTGTCGCCCGGTGCTAGCCGCAAGAACGCAGGTTCAAAAATCATGGTGCCCGCGTCACCACGGTTCAGCATCTGAACCTCAAAGTTTTCTGCAAATGCAGTGCCTGTCATTGCAACGCTAAGTGCAAGACCTGAGGCAATCATTCGTAACATATCGTATCCTTTCGATTGAAGTTGCCCAAATCTTAATCCGGTTAAGCGTGCCTCTCTTTGTTGCGGAACAACCAAAACGAGCGTTTCTTGTTGACCTAGATCAAACTGGATGGCGCTTTCATCTTGTTCATGAAACAACGGCCCCATGCCAAACCGCAAAAGATCCAACGCCTATGCGCGACTAGACGAAAGCCTGCTGCGGGATCTGCCGCCGTTCTCTTTGCTTGAGGATGGCCTGATCCGCGAGATCCTCGATCTGGCGAGTTCGCGTCGATATGATGCGGATACGGTAATCTTCGAAGAAGGCGATGACGCGGAGCGGTTTTACCTGCTGCTGGACGGCTATATTCGAGTGGTTCGCATAACACCCGAGGGCGAACAGGTGATTGCCCTGCATATTTCGGCGGGACAGTTGTTTGGAATTGCCAAGGCGCTTGGGCGTGGCACCTATCCGGCAACCTCGGTTGCGGCGGCGGACTCTGTCGCGTTATCATGGCCCATGCGCCATTGGGATGACTTTGTCGCCAAATACGACGGGTTCGCCAGCCAGACCTACAAGTCAGTCGGCAATCGCGTCAACGAGATGAATAACAGGATCATGGAAATGGCGACCCAGCATGTTGAACAACGTATTGCCTGTGCCATTCTGCGGCTGATCAACCAGACAGGGCGCAAAGTGGGGAACGGGATAGAGATTGATTTCCCGATCACACGTCAGGACCTCTCCGAGATGACAGGGACAACCCTCCACACCGTCAGCCGCCTTCTGAGCGGCTGGGAGAAACAAGGGATTGTCGAAAGCGGGCGGAAACGGATTACCGTCTGTCAACCACATCAGCTGGTCATATTGTCCGGCGCGAAACTGTAAGAGCGGCTGCAAGTTCTGCATAGAACTCGTCAAGATCCAGTCCGTATTCAGCGCAAGCATCCATAACAGTGTGAAACGGGTTTACCAAACAGCCGACACACAGCATCTTGTGACGTAGGAAAACCGGAATGGTTTGTGGCCATTCGTTCATCAGGTCCTCCAGTGGTAAGTCCGGATCGTCCATTCTGGTTTGCCGCATGGGACTCCTCCTGATGTTGCACCCACTCTAGGCTGAAATCCGTCCGGAACGTTGCGCTGGCACAAACTCCCACAAGTTGAATTGGCCTAGGAACAAGGGGTCAAATCAATAAACGGGGGCCGCGAGATGGCTGAAATCTTAACAAAAACAAGGGCGCGAAACATTTTCTACGGGGGATCACTTTTCTTCGTGGTGATTTTCATCGTGCTCACCGTCAACAGCCACAAATATGTGGTCAACGTTTCAACGGCTGGCATGCCGATCAGTGAAGAGGTGATCTTGGGCAAAGAAGTCTGGGAACGCAATTCCTGCATCAACTGTCACACCTTGCATGGCGAGGGCGCCTATTTCGCTCCCGAAGTCGGGAATGTCATGACACGCTGGGGCGTGGCCGATGACCCAGAGGCGTCGTTCGAAATTCTGCAGGGCTGGATGGAAAGCCAGCCAAGCGGGATCGAGGGGCGCCGTCAGATGCCGCAATTCAACCTCACCGATGAAGAAATCCGCGGCTTGTCGGAATTCCTTCGTTGGGCCGATCAAACCGACACGCAGGGCTGGCCGCCCACAGATGCGGGATAGGGGACAAGCGCGATCCGAAAAGTGGGAACCGGTTTTCGGGCCAAATTGCGCGAATAAGGAATAAAATCATGAAATATCAATCACAAAGAGTAGCGTACTGGTACTTTCTTGCTGCAATGGCGCTGTTCGCAGTTCAGGTGCTTGGCGGCCTTTTGGCGGGCTGGATTTATGTCTCGCCGAATTTTCTGTCCGAAATCCTGCCGTTCAATATTATCCGGATGATCCATACCAACGCGCTGATTGTCTGGCTGCTGTTGGGCTTTTTCGGCGCGGCCTATTTTCTTGTGCCCGAAGAGGCCGAGCGTGAGATTTATTCGGTCAAACTGGCCTACCTCCAGCTTATTATTCTGCTGGTCGGGACGCTGGGTGCTGTCGGATCCTACCTTATGGGAATCCATGGCGGGCGCGAATTTCTGGAACAACCGCTTTGGGTCAAGTTCGGCATTCTGGTTGCCGCCCTGATCTTCTTGTTCAACATCACGATGACGTCGCTGGCGGGTAAGAAAACCGCGATCACCAACGTGCTGTTGATGGGTCTTTGGTTGCTGTCGTTGTTGTGGGTGTTCGCCTTTATCAACCCGGACAACCTCAGCTTGGACAAAATGTATTGGTGGTTCGTCGTTCATTTGTGGGTCGAAGCCACATGGGAACTGGTTATGGCCGCGATCCTTGCGTTCCTGCTGTTGAAACTGACAGGCGTGGATCGCGAAGTGGTGGAAAAATGGCTTTACGTCATCGTCGCGACGGCGCTGTTCTCGGGCATTCTGGGTACCGGCCACCACTTTTACTGGATTGGCTTGCCGGGCTATTGGCAGTGGATCGGGTCGATCTTTTCGACCTTTGAGGTCATTCCCTTCTTCCTGATGATGTCGTTCGCATTCGTCATGGTCTGGAAAGGCAAACGCAACCACCCCAACAAGGCAGCCCTGCTTTGGTCGCTCGGGTCGAGCACGGTCGCCTTCTTTGGCGCGGGTGTCTGGGGCTTCTTGCACACCTTGCACGGGGTCAACTTCTACTCCCACGGCACGCAGATTACGGCGGCACACGGGCACCTTGCCTTCTATGGCGCCTACGTGGCTCTGAACCTCGCGATCTTTACTTATGCGATGCCATTGTTGCGTGAACGCCAGCCTTATAACCAGGTGCTGAATATGGCGTCCTTCTGGCTGATGACAGGCGGCATGGCCTTTATGACCTTCGTGTTGACCTTTGCAGGCACCATCCAGACCCACTTGCAGCGTGTCTTGGGCGATTACTACATGCAGGTGCAGGACGATCTGGCGATCTTCTACATTATGCGGTTTGGCGCAGGTGCGGCTGTGGTGCTTGGCGCGCTGCTGTTCATCTATTCCCTGCTTTTCGCGCGCAAACGCGAGATCATTGAGCCGGGTCCAAACGTAAAAGTGGCAGGGGAATGATGATGAAAGACGTTGCTTCCACCAGTCCCCACTATCGGCCTCAGGGGCGCGAATGCGACCTGTTCGAGACGGCCCATACAAACGGTTTGCCCCTTCTTCTGAAGGGGCCGACCGGCTGCGGCAAAACACGGTTTGTGGAACATATGGCCGCCAAACTGGGCAAGCCATTGTTCACAGTGGCCTGTCACGACGATCTGTCCGCCGCCGACCTGATCGGGCGCTACCTGTTGAAAGGCGGGGAAACGGTCTGGGTTGATGGCCCGCTGACCCGCGCCGTGCGGGAAGGGGGCATTTGCTACCTTGATGAAATCGTTGAGGCCCGCAAAGACGTGACTGTCGTGCTGCACCCGCTGACCGACAACCGCCGCACCCTGATGATTGATCGCACGGGCGAAGAACTGGTCGCGCCAAAGGATTTCATGCTCGTCGCGTCCTACAACCCCGGCTATCAGAACGTGCTGAAACGGATGAAACCCTCCACCCGGCAGCGGTTCTTGTCGCTGACATTCGACTTTCCAAAGCCGGAGCTTGAAGTTCCTGTGGTCGTTCATGAAAGCGGTTTGGACGAGGTCCGCGCGCGAAACCTTGTTCGCCTTGGCGGGCACATTCGCCAACTGTCGGGCATGGACCTCGAAGAAGGCGTATCCACACGCCTGCTGATCTACGCGGCGACCCTGATCGCCGGGGGCATGTCTATTCCGCACGCGATCGAGGCGGCGATCATCGAACCGCTGAGCGACGACGGCGACGTGCAGGATGCCCTGCGCGATCTGGTCGCCACGATTTACGGATAGGGCCGCGCCATGCACCTTCTTGACCTCATGGAGCCGGAAGAAACCATCGGCAATCTGTGGCACGATATGGCCTACGGGATGGGGGCCGATGCAACCTTCCCCGATGCCGCGGTGACCTTTGCAGATGTGCGTGCCAGCCTTGCGGTGCTGTTTCGCGCCCTTGGTGGCGACGGGGGTGTCGAGATGGGCGAGGCGGCGGCCACGCTGGTGGCGCATCGCCGCGATCTGCGCCGCAAACTGGGGGCAGAACGGGAAAAGGAATACATGGCAAGTTTCGATGGAGGCCGTCTGCGTTTGCCCCCCGTGATGCAGGCCTTTCCCGAACGCCGCCTGAACCGCGCCGCGTATTCTTGGCTGGTGGCCTTGGCCGCATTCGCCGATGTACCCGCCGTTACGGGTAACCCGCGTGCTGCTGATTGCGTCAATATCCGCGCCAATGCAAAAGCGGCAGATCGCGTATTTGCCGCGTGTCCGGGGTTGCGCGCGTCCTATGCGAAGATGTGTGAAATTGCGCTTGCAACCCGCCCGACCCTGAAGCTTCCGCCCGCCGAAGCCGCAATGGAACAGGCCGTGCGCGACCAGCTTTGTGGCGCGACGGTCACCAGACAGGATCATCGAAGCGACCGCCATTATCGTCCGTTCGCACCAGTGCCATTCTGGTTGCGGTTCAACCCGTCCTTGAACGGGAGCGCATCCCAAACCGATCCTGAGGAGGCAAACGCCCCGCCCCCGGTCGCAGCGACAACCACCCGCAAACTGGGCGAGCGTAAAGACCGCGATGAGGCGAACCGCAAAGACAGCTTTATCCTGCACCGGTTCGAATCGATCCTGTCTTGGGTGGAATCCATGAACCTGAACCGCAGCGTCGATGATGACGACGACGAGAACGCCCAAAAGGCAGCAGATGATCAGGACAACATCACTTTGTCCAAGGTAGACAAACGTGCAGCGACGCGTTTGCGCCTGCACCTCGATCTGTCGCCAGCTGAAACCGACCACGAAAAACTGGCAGGCACGTTCACCTACCCCGAATGGAACCATCAAAGCCGCAGCTATATGGACGCCCATTGCCGTGTGCTTGATGCCCCCGCCCAACCGGACCCGAACGATACGTTCACCCCGAATGCTGCCCGCATCCGCGAGGTCCGCCGCCAGTTCGAAACCCTGCGCCCACGTCGCGTTTTGCGCCCGCGCCAGATTGACGGGGTCGAGCTTGATCTTGACGCGCTGATCACAGCACAAGCCGATCTGGCCGCGACAGGGCAAGGCAGTGACCGGATTTGGCAATCCGCCCGTCAGATCGAGCGCGACCTTGCCGTCGCGTTCCTGATCGATACGTCGCGATCCACCGAGGCGGCAGTCGGGGACACATCGGTCATCGACGTGGCCCGCGAAGCCTTGGCCGCGCTTGCCACGGGCATTGATGCAGCGGGAGACAGCCTTGGCATTTGGGGGTTTTCGTCGTTGCGGCGCGACCGTGTGTTCCTAACGCGTTGTAAGGGCTTTGAAGATAAGATGTCTCCGGCTATCACCACCAATATTTGCGCGCTGCGGCCCGGACATTACACACGCCTTGGCACGGCGATCCGTCACACCTCTGCGATGCTGGCCGAACAAAGTGCGGCGCGCAAACTGCTGATCGTGCTGACTGACGGCAAGCCGAATGATCTGGATCATTACGAAGGACAGCACGGTGTGGAAGACAGCCGGATGGCTGTGCGCGAGGCCCGCAGTGCAGGCCAGGCGCTGCATGGCGTAATCATAGATGAAGACGGTCAAGACTGGTTCCCGCGCATTTTCGGGCGCGGCGGGTTCAGTCTGCTTCCCAATCCGGCGCGCCTGACCCGCGCGCTGCCTGATATTTACCGAACCCTCACGCAGGAGACTTGAAATGCGTATTTCGACCTTTTTCCTTGCACTGCTGGCGTCACCCGCCATTGCCGAAGCGTTTGACCGCCCGATCCCGCAGGCACAATCAGCCACAGCAGAATTCTGGTTCGCGGTGGCGTCCGTTATGTTGATCGCGGCCCTGTGGCTGGTCAACCACCTGGTTATGCGCAAATGACACGGTCGGGTTGGTCAACGCGCAAAATCGCACTCGTGCTGTATCCGTTCGGGGTGGGGGCAATGGCCGTTAATGTATTCTTTGCATCGCTCATAGGGAGCTGGATGGGCGGGCCGGTTCTGACAACCGGCTGGTCCATCGGGCTCGGCTGTGTCATCGCCATTCCCGCAACATGGGCCTTCGCGCGCCATATCCGTAAATTGATGGACAGCGCGGAGCCACGAGAGGTGCTATGAAAATCGACTTGTCAGATCCGAACCAACCAACAATCGACGCGGCCGATCTGGCCGGATTGTTCGACCTGGACCCGTCACAGGTGCAACCCTTGATGCGGGCCGGCAAGATCCCCAGCCGCCTTGAAACGGGCATTGACAAAGATGCCGGACGGTTTCGCCTGACATTCACCTACGCCAACAAACGGGTGCGCCTGAGTTGTGACAGCGCGGGCAATGTGTCCTCAACCGTGCGGACACCCGTTGGACCACTGGATTTGGACTATGACACAGACCACCGCTGAACAAATGCGCCAATGGCGCGGCCCCGCAATCCTCAGCTTCGGGTTCCGCACGATGTTTATGCTCGCGGGCCTATGGGCGGTTCTGGCCATGGGGCTGTGGATTCTGATGCTCACGGAATTGATCGAATTGCCCACACGGTTTGACCTCGTAACATGGCACACCCATGAATTTCTGTTCGGTTACCTGAGCGCCGTCATTGCAGGCTTTTTGTTGACGGCTGTGCCAAACTGGACCGGGCGTTTGCCCGTTGTCGGGTGGCATTTGGCAGGCCTTGCGGCGCTATGGGTTCTGGGGCGTGTCGCAGTTTTGATGTCGATCCACCTGCCAGTCTGGGCGGTGATTTCTGCGGATATGGCGTTTTTGCTGGTGCTTTGGGCTGTGATCCTGCGCGAGATTGTCGCGGGCAAGAACTGGAAGAACCTGCCGGTACTAATTCTTGTCGGAGTGTTGATCGCCGCAAATCTGATGTTTCATCTGGAATCCGGGGCCGGGATATACGCACCACGCGGCTTTGGATTGCGGTTGGGGTTATCCGTGGTGTTGGTGCTGGTGGTTCTGATCGGTGGCAAGATCATCCCGTCCTTTACCCGCAACTGGTTGGCCAAACAGGGCGCAACGCGTTTGCCGACCCCGCCGATGCAGCGGTTTGACAAAGCAACGCTGGTCGTGACGATCTTGGTTCTGATTGGCTGGACGGCTGCTCCGGACGCTCGCCTGACGGGTGTGGCATTGCTTGTCATGGCGACCTTGCACGCCATTCGTTTGACACGCTGGCAGGGCGTAACAACTGGCGCGGAACCCTTAGTCTGGGTGCTTCACGTTGCTTATGCGTTTGTGCCGCTTGGCGGCGCTCTGAACGCGCTCGCCATCCTTGCGCCATATGCCCTGACGCAGGCCGCCGCCATTCACGTCTGGACGGCGGGTGCGATTGGATTGATGACCTTGGCTGTGATGACACGGGCGTCGTTGGGGCACTCTGGGCGCGATTTACATGCAACCCCTGCCACGACATTGGCCTATTGCGCGTTGATCGCTTCTGTCCTGACACGCGTATTGGCGGATGTGGTGGCTGATCTGCGCGACGTATTGCTCGATGCCTCTGGTGCTTTGTGGATTGTCGCCTTCGCAACCTTTGTGATTGCCTATGGCCCGATGTTGGCAACCCCGAAACCAGAGCGCTCATGATGACGTGGCTTGGCTTTACCGGAGTATTTGCGCTGTTCTTTGCGACACATTCGATTCCTGTGCGCCCGCGCGTGCGGGCCGCCCTGGTGCGCTACCTCGGCAATCGGGGGTTCACTTTTGCCTACTCCACCCTCTCTCTCGTCATGCTGGCTGCGATCATCGTGACTGCGGGCCGTGCCCCTTACGTGCAGTTTTGGCCGCAAGCGATCTGGCAGCACTACATCGTAATCGCAGGCATGTTTGTGGTCTGTCTTATCCTTGCCTTTTCAGTGGGGCGTCCCAATCCATTCTCATTCGGAGGCGCGCAAAATGACCGGTTTGATCCGGCCCACCCCGGCATCGTGCGATGGCTGCGTCACCCGATCCTTGCGGCTCTGACTCTCTGGGCCTCGTTGCATCTACTGCCAAATGGTGACCTTGCGCATGTCTTGCTGTTCGGGGTTTTCGCCATCTTCGCAGTGCTTGGCAGAACCTTGATTGACCGGCGTAAAACGCGTGAGATGGGGCCAGAATTGTGGCGCCGCCTCCAGTCTGAAATCAAGAAATCATCGCACAGGCCTTCCTTGGCGTTCAGTACCGGGTTCTTCAAACGGCTCGTCGGCGCCGTTGTCTTTTTCGTGGCCTTGATCCTGTTACATCCCGTCTTGATAGGCGTTGGCGTACTTTGACAAAACGCAACGAACCGGTGCGGTGGGCAGTAAGGTCATTTAGCCCGACGCTCCGTATGTGACGCGGTTTGCAGGAATAAGGCGTCCAACCCGCCACGTTGCAGCAAGACGTTCCTCGCTTGCGAAAATCCGAGACGCAGCCAGCGCCCGTAGCGCGAAAACCGAACTTCCAGATTGGGTTCGAAACCGACATCGCCGCGCCCTGAAGAGCGCGGCGAGTCCGTTCTAAACGCTCGTACAGATGTATTTCAGCTCCATGTAGTCATCCATGCCGTGATGGGACCCTTCGCGTCCAAGGCCCGATTGTTTGACGCCGCCGAAGGGCGCGACTTCGGTGGAAATGATGCCGGTGTTCACGCCAACGATGCCATATTCCAGCGCCTCTTGCACCTTGATCACGCGGGACAGGTCCTTGGCGTAGAAGTAGGACGCGAGGCCGAAGATGGTATCGTTGGCCTGTGCGATCACGTCGTCTTCGTCGTCAAATTTGAACAGCGGCGCAAAGGGGCCGAAGGTCTCGTCGGTGGCGACCTGCATGTCTTTGGTGGCGCCTGTGACGATTGTCGGCTGGAAGAACAGTTCGCCCAGATTGCTCGGGTTGCCGCCTGTGAGGATTTGCCCGCCTTTGGAGAGCGCGTCGGCGAGGTGTTCTTTGACCTTTTCGATGGCGCCAAGTTCGATCAGCGGGCCGAGGGTCGTGCCGTCTGTCAGGCCGTCACCGATTTTCAGGGCTTCGACGGCGACCTTCAGTTTTTGCGCGAATGCGTCGTAGACACCCGATTGCACGTAAATGCGGTTGGCGCAGACACAGGTCTGGCCGTTGTTGCGGAATTTGCAGGCGATGGCACCGATGACGGCCTCGTCCAGATCGGCGTCATCAAACACGATGAACGGCGCGTTGCCGCCAAGCTCCATGGAACATTTCATGACCTGGTCGGCGGCCTGTTTCAGCAGGATGCGGCCCACCTCGGTGGAGCCCGTAAAGGTCAGTTTGCGCACCAGCGGGTTTTCGCAGAATTCCTTGCCGACTGCGGAAGCAGAGGTGGAGGTGACGACGCTGAACAGGCCAGCGGGCACGCCGGCCTCTTCCGCCAATTTGGCCATGGCCAGCGCGGACAGCGGTGTCAGCGATGCGGGGCGGATCACGAAGGAACAACCAGCAGCCAGTGCGGGCGCGACTTTGCGGGCGATCATCGCGTTGGGGAAGTTCCACGGGGTGATACCTGCGGCCACGCCGATGGGCTGTTTTATGACGGTGATGCGGGCGTTTGGCAGGTGGGCGGGAATGGTTTCCCCGTAAACGCGCTTTGCCTCTT
>ERZ651776.5538-NODE-5538-length-10857-cov-3.858163_pt1 | contig 10857 bp, 2 predicted proteins | sample MGYA00514761_ERZ651776 | MGnify/ENA metagenome assembly ERZ651776 | reverse complement strand
CAAGAGGCTCCATTAATGGTAAAATTACAAAAAAAGATAGAGATGGAAATGGATTTCGCACTTAATCCAAAAGATAAACCATCTAAAGGTGATATAATTCTAAAAGAATAGTTACATTTTCTTTATTTATTCCAATACTTATATACAAACAAAGTTAAATCTGGTTGTTGGCCCGTTAAGGGAAGTGGGCTTCAAAAGAAGTAACCAACCGTATAGTAGGAGAAGTAGTAGATGCCAAATTGGAAAAAAGTAATAACATCAGGCAGTAATGCCGTACTAAACGAAGTTACAAGTAGCGGTAATGTACAGATTAATGGTGCATTTACCGTAACTCAAACTTCGACTTCTATAACCGGTGCTAATAACATTGACTTATCTGCAAAGAACAATTATAATCTTACTTTAACCGGTAACGTTACTTTAACTCCAACCGCCTTATCAGGCCGTGAAGGACAAAGTGGACTTATCGCACTAATACAAGATAGTTCAGGTGGTCATTCAATAACATTAAATTCATTGTTTAAAACCCCTCGAGGAGATTCTATATCATTTGACACATCCGCCAACGGCATTTCTTTAATGTCGTATTACGTGGTCAACACAAGTAACGTGGCAGTCAACTATTTAGGCCCGTTTTCATAATGAACTAAGGGATAGTTATGGCAAACGGCGCTTTTGGGTTTCTTGACGAATTAAAATTCAGCACAGAGTTTAATACAACTAAGGCTACTAATACCACCAGGTCTACAACTTTAGCAACTGCTACGAAATTAGCAACTGCGACTTCACAAAGTACTATAACAACTTTTAATACTACAAAAGAAACTATAACAACTTTTAATACTACTAAAAATACCACATCAACTTTTAATACTACAAAAGAAACTACTACTGAATATAGTACATCAAAAGTAACATCAACAACTTTTAATACTACTAAAAATACTATAACTACTTTTAATACGATTACAACGTATGATACTGCTACTACTTTAGCAACTGCTACTTCAAAAAACACTACTACAACTTTTGAAACTTCGAAGACAACTACAACCACTTATAATACTTCTAAGTCAACTATAACAACTTATAATACTACTTTAGCTACAGCAACAACTTTAGTTACTTCAACTTCAAAAGTAACTTCAACAACTTTTAATACTACTAAAAACACTATTACAACTTTTAATACAATCACTACATATTCAACTATTACTACGTATGAAACTTCTAAGTCAACTATAACAACTTACAATACAACATTAGCAACTATTACTTCTAAGTCTACGATTACTTCAAAAACAACTATTACAACTTTTAATACTACGAAGAATACTATTACTACATTTAATACAATTACTACATACGATACTGCAACAACATTGGCAACTGCTACTTCGAAGTCTACTACCACAACGTTTGAAACTTCAAAAACAACTACTACAACTTTCAATACAATTACAACGTTTAATACAATAACAACTTATGAAACTTCGAAGACAACTATTACAACTTATAACACAACATTATCTACTATTGAACAGAGGTCTACTTCAACATCTAAAGTAACTTCAACTACATTCAACACTACTAAAAGTACTATAACTACTTTTAATACTATTACTACGTATGCGACTATAACAACTTATGAAACTTCAAAAACTACTACTACTGCATATGCTACAATAACTACTTTTGAAACAATTACTACGTTTGAAACAAATACAACAACTATTACAAAGTACGAAACTTCAAAAACTACTATTGAACAAAGAAGTACTTCAACATCTAAAGTAACTTCAACAACTTTTAATACTACCAAAAGCACTATAACTACCTTTAATACAATTACTTCATTCATTACAACTACAACTTATGAAACTTCTAAGTCAACTATTACGACTTACAATACAACATTAGAAACCATTACAACTTTTGAGACTTCAAAAACTACTATTGAACAAAGAAGCACTTCAACATCGAAGACAACTTCAACTACATTCAATACACAGAAAAACACTACTACAACTTTTAATACAATTACTACTTATTCAACTATTACAACCTATAATACTTCTAAAACAACCATTACTACTTTTAATACAAGTAAAAATACTATTGAAACACGAAATACAATTACTTCGAAAACAACTATTACAACCTATAATACTTCTAAAACAACCATTACTACTTTTAATACAATAACAACTTATAATACTGCTACAACATTGGCAACCGCTACTTCAAAGTCTACTACTACAACTTTTGAAACTTCGAAGACGACTATAACTACTTTTAATACTATTACTACGTATGCGACCATTACTACGTATGAAACTTCTAAGTCAACTATTACAAAGTATGCTACTACACTATCGACTGCAACATCAAGAATTACAAGTACATCGAAGGTAACTTCAACAACTTTTAATACTACTAAAAGCACTATAACTACCTTTAATACAATTACCACTTATTCAACTATCACAACTTTTAATACCTCTAGGTCAACTATTACCACTTACAATACTACTTTAGCAACATCAACATCAAGAAGCACTATTACCTCAAAGACAACTACTACTACTTATAATACTTCTAAAAATACTTTAGAAACAAGGTCAACCTCAACATCAAAGACAACATCAACAACTTTTAATACCACTAAAAGCACTATAACTACTTTTAACACCATTACTACGTATGCGACCATAACAACTTTTAATACTTCCAGGTCAACTATTACGACTTATAATACTACTTTAGCAACATCAACATCAAGAAATACTGCTACTTCAAGAATTACGATTACAACGTATAATACAAGTAAAAATACAATAGAAACACGGGCTACTTCTACTTCAAAAAATACTATTACTACTTACAACACAAGTAGAAATACTATTGAACAAAGAGCAACTTCGACTTCAAAAAATACTATTACTACTTACAACACTACCAGGAGTACTATTGAAACAAGAAATACAATTACTTCAAAAACAACTATCACAACGTTTAATACAATAACAACTTATACTACCTCAACAACTTTTGAAACAAGTAGAAATACTTTAGAAACAAGAGCTACATCAACTTCAAAAAATACTATTACTACTTACAACACAAGTAGAAATACTATTGAACAAAGAGCAACTTCTACTTCAAAGAATACCATAACAACGTATAACACTACCAGGAGTACTATTGAAACAAGAAATACAATAACTTCAAGAATTACTATTGAACAAAGAAGCACCTCAACTTCAAAAAATACTATTACTACTTACAACACAAGTAGAAATACAATAGAAACAAGAGCTACTTCTACTTCAAGAAATACTATTACTACTTACAACACAAGTAGAAATACTATTGAACAAAGAGCAACTTCTACTTCAAAAAATACTATTACTACTTATAATACTACTTTAAGTACTATTGAAACAAGAAACACTATCACTTCAAAAAGTACTATTGAACAAAGAGCAACTTCTACTTCAAAGAATACTATTACTACTTATAACACAAGTAGAAACACATTAGAAACAAGGGCTACTTCTACTTCAAAAAACACTATTACAACTTACAATACAACATTAGCAACTATTGAATCACGAAATACAATTACTTCGAAAACTACTACAACAACGTATAACACTACCAGGAGTACTATTGAAACAAGAAACACTATCACTTCAAAAAGTACCATAACAACTTATGCTACTACTTTAAGCACTATTGAGACACGAAGCACTTCAACTTCAAAAGTAACTTCAACAACTTTTAATACTACTAAGAGTACTATAACTACTTTTAATACAATTACTTCATTCATTACAACTACAACTTATGAAACTTCAAAGTCTACTATTACTACTTACAACACTACCAGGAGTACTATTGAAACAAGAAACACTATCACTTCAAGAATTACGATTACAACGTATAATACAAGTAAAAATACAATAGAAACAAGAGCTACATCTACTTCAAAAAACACAAGTACCGCATATGCTACAAGTACTTCAAAAAATACTATTACTACTTACAACACAAGTAGAAATACAATAGAAACAAGAGCTACTTCTACTTCAAAAAATACTACTACTTCATATGCAACACTTACAACTTATAGTACAACAACAACTTTCATTACTACTAAAGCTACTGCTACAATAACAACTTATACAACAACCTACACAACTTCTACGGTGATGGTTACAAACAAAAGTACAATAGAAACAAGAGCTACTGCAACTTCAAAAAACACTACTACAACTTTCATTACATCAAAGAATACCATTACCGCGTTTAATACAATAACAACCTACTCTACCGTGACGGAGTATAATACCACAAGAACAACTTCTACTTCGAGAAACACTTCTACCGTTTATAACACATCAAAAAATACTCAGACAACAACGGATGTGACTACTACGTATTATACGTACTTCATCACAGCAAAGAATACTTATAAACTAACTTACTATGCTACAGCTACTTCGAAAACTACGACCTACATCACATCTTACTCAACGTGGGTAGGCTATGGAAATGGGCCTGGAGGTTCACCTGTTAGAACTACTTCTAAGAATACTTCAAGAACTACAACTTTTAATACTATTACAAAACATTATACTTTCTTTATAACAAACAAAACAACTTATAGGCTCACTTCGAGAACAACTGCATCAGCATTTAACACAAGTACAACTTTTAATACTACTAAAAATACTACTACTATTTTTAATACATCAACGAGGTTTAATACGTTAAAATTAACAGCAGAATCAAGGGCTACTGCTACTTCAAAAAATACTCTTACTCAGTATAATACATCGAAAACGGTTACTACTACTTTTAATACAATAACAACTTACTCTACTATTACGTTTTATAACACAAGTAGAAATACAATAGAATCAAGAAATACAACACAAAGTGTGCTAACTATAACATCTTATAATACATCAATATCAACTATTGAAACAAGAAATACAATTACATCGAAGACAACTTCTACCGTTTTTAATACAATTACAACTTACACCACTTCAACAACTTTTAATACTACTAAAAATACCACTACCGTTTTTAATACAATTACTTCAAAAAATACTATAACAACTTTTAATACAATAACAACCTACACCACTTCAACAACTTTTAATACTATTAAAGAAACTACAACTACGTATTCTACACTTACAACGTATAGTACAATAACAACTTTTAATACTACAACGACTACAATCACAACTTACAATACTAATACAACAACTATTGAAAAACGTGCTACTTCTACTTCAAAAAGTACAATAACAACTTTTAATACTAATAAAAATACCGTAACTCAATACACTACGATTACTACGTATTCAACTATTACAACGTATAATACCACAGCAAGTACTACTACTTCATATGCAACACTTACAACGTATAGTACAACAACAACTTTTAATACAAACACAACTACCACTACTACATATTCTACAACTACAATTTATAGTACAATAACAACTTTTGCTACTACTAAAAATACCATAACTACCTTTAATACAATTACTGCATATATTACAAGTACAACTTTTGCTACTACTACAACTACACTTACTACCTTTAATACGATTACAGCATATTCGACTACTACTTCGTATGCTACACTTACAACGTATAGTACGATAACAACTTTTAATACTACAAAAACAACAGAAACTATTTTTAATACAATAACAACCTACACTACCTCAACAACTTTTAATACTACTAAAAATACCACAACTACTTTTAATACGATTACAACCTACACTACTTCAACAACTTTTGCTACAAATACAACTACCACAACTACTTTTAATACAATTACAGCATATTCGACTACTACTTCATACGCAACACTAACAACTTATAGTACAATAACAACTTTTAATACAACTACAACTACACTTACCACGTTTAATACAATAACAACCTACACTACTTCAACAACTTTTAATACTACTAAAAATACTTCTACCGTTTTTAATACAATTACTTCATACATTACAAGTACAACTTTTGAAACAAGTAGAAATACTATTGAAACACGTGCTACATCGACTTCAAAAAATACTACAACTACGTATTCTACACTAACAACTTATAGTACAATAACAACTTTTAATACAACTACAACTACAATTACTACGTTTAATACGATTACAACTTATACTACAAGTACAACTTTTAATACTACTAAAAATACTACAACTACTTTTAATACGATTACAACTTATACCACAAGTACAACTTTTGAAACTTCAAAAGAAACTACAACCACGTTTAGTACAATTACAACGTTTAATACAATAACAACTTTTAATACAATAACAACCACAACTACAACTTTTAACACTACTAAATCAACTATTGAACAAAGGGCTACTTCTACTTCAAAAAGTACAATAACAACTTTTAATACTAATAAAAACACCGTAACCCAATACACTACAATTACTGCATATATTACAAGTACAACTTTTAATACAAATACAACTACCACTACTGCATATGCTACAATAACTACTTTTAATACAATAACAACTTTTAATACTACAACAACCACAACTACAACTTTTAACACTACTAAATCAACTATTGAACAGAGAGCTACTTCTACTTCAAAAAACACTATTACAACTTTTAATACTAATAAAAACACCGTAACTCAATACACTACAACAACTACTTTTAGCACAATAACAACTTTTAATACTACAACGACCACAACTACAACTTTTAATACTACTACGACAACTATTGAAACACGAAGCACTTCTACAGATAGAGAAACGACAACAACTTTTAATACTACTAAGAGTACTATAACTACTTTTAATACAATAACAACTTATGATACTGCTACAACATTAGCAACTGCAACTTCAAGAAATACTACTACAACTTTTGAGACAAATACAACAACTACCACTGCATATGCTACACTTACAACTTATACCACTTCAACAACTTTTAACACTACATTAGAAACCACTACAACTTTTAACACTACTACATCAACCATTGAAACGAGAGCTACTTCTACTTCAAGGTCTACTACTACAACTTTTGAAACCAATAAAAACACTAACACGGTTTACAATACAATTACTGCATATTCAACTACTACAACTTATAATACTACATTAGCAACTATTACTACATTTAATACTACAACAACTACCACTACAACTTATAATACTTTTCAAAACACTATAGAACAAAGAGCTACTTCTACTTCAAAAAGTACAATAACAACTTTTAATACCAATAAAAACACCGTAACTCAATATACTACAATTACAACTTATGAGACCACTACAACTTTTAATACTACGAAGTCAACTACTACAACTTACAATACCACAAGGTCAACAATTACTTCTAAGTCTACAATTACTTCGAAGACAACTACTACAACTTTTAATACTACTACATCAACTATTGAAACACGTGCTACAGCAACTTCAAAGAGTACCACAACAACTTTTGAAACTAACAAAAATACGGTTACACAATATACCACAATTACAACTTATAGTACAATAACAACTTTTGAAACTTCAAAAGAAACCACTACAACTTTTAATACCACTACATCAACTTCTACTTCTAAGTCTACTTCTACAAGTAAGACTACAACAACAACTTTTAATACTACAAAAACTACAATTACTACTTATAATACAATAACAACTTATAATACTGCTACAACTTTAGCAACCGCAACTTCAAAAAATACTACTACAACTTTTGAAACTTCAAAAAGTACTACTACTGCATATGCTACCATTACAACTTTTGAAACAATAACAACTTTTAATACTACAACAACCACAACTACAACTTTTAATACTACTACATCAACTATTGAAACACGTGCTACTTCTACTTCAAAAAACACTACTACAACTTTTGAAACCAATAAAAATACGGTTACACAATATACTACAATTACAACTTACTCAACTATTACTACATTTGAGACAAATACAACAACCACTACAACTTTTAATACAATAACAACTTTTAATACAATAACAACTTTTAATACTACGAAGTCAACTACTACAACTTACAATACCACTACATCGACTGCTACAACATTAGCTACTGCTACTTCGAAGTCTACTATTACAACGTTTGAAACTAATAAAAACACCGTAACTCAATATACCACAATCACTACATATGAAACCATTACGACTTTCAATACCACAACAACAACCACTACAACTTTTAATACAAATACAACTACTACTACGACTTTTAATACTACTACGACAACTATTGAACAGAGAGCCACTTCTACTTCAAAAAACACTACTACAACTTTTGAAACTAACAAAAATACCGTAACTCAATATACCACAATCACAACGTTTAATACTATTACTACATTTGAGACAAATACAACAACCACTACAACTTTTGAGACAAATACAACAACAACTACGATTTACAATACTACTAAAAATACTTCTACTATTTTTAATACAATAACAACTTATAATACTGCAACAACATTGGCAACTGCTACTTCGAAGTCTACTACTACAACTTTTGAAACTAATAAAAATACGGTTACCCAATATACTACAATTACAATATATGAAACTACTACAGCTTATAATACTACATTAGCAACTATTACGACTTACAACACAACTCAAAGTACTACTACAACTTACAATACCACTACATCGACTGCTACAACATTAGCTACTGCGACCTCAAAAAGTACTATTACGACTTTTGAAACTAATAAAAATACGGTTACTCAGTACACTACGATTACAACTTTTGAAACAATTACTACGTTTGAAACAAATACAACAACTACTACGACTTTTAATACTACTACGACAACTATTGAAACAAGAGCTACATCGACTTCAAAAAATACCATTACAACTTTTGAAACTAATAAAAACACCGTAACTCAATACACTACGATTACAACTTTCAATACTGCTACAACATTAGCTACTGCGACCACAAAAAGTACTATTACAACTTTTGAAACTAATAAAAACACCGTAACTCAATACACTACGATTACAACTTTTGAAACAATTACTACGTTTGAAACAAATACAACTACCACTACGACTTTCAATACTACAACAACTACTTCTACTATTTATAACACAATAACAACTTATAATACTGCTACAACATTGGCTACCGCAACTTCAAAAAATACTACTACAACTTTTGAAACCAATAAAAATACTAATACGGTTTACAATACTACAACAACCACTACTACAACTTTTGAAACTACTAAGACAACTACTACAACTTTTGAAACAAGTACAACAACTACAACAACTTTTAATACTACTAAAAGTACTATAACTACTTTTAATACGATTACAACGTTTAATACAATAACAACTTTCACGACAACTTTCGAGACTATTACAACTTATAATACAAGCCGTATCACAAGTTACTACGTATCTTAAAAAAAATCACTTTTAGAAAAAAAACTTTATATTTATATATGTGTATATAAAAGGTTATCTAAGGAGTTATAATGCCTAAAATGAAATCTGAAATGTTTGACCCTTCCGTTGCTAATGAAAGGATAGGGGAGTACGAAAAAAATAAATATTTAGTTGATAATCTCGCAGGAGTGGATAAATATTTTAGAAAACGTATGAAACGGTATACTACTGAATTTTCATATGATGTAATGGCTAACGAAATAGCCTATTTTAAAACTATAAATTATACTGAATACGCTACTTCATTTATGATGTGTCCGTTGAGTCAAATAATGAGAGAACAACAGATACGAGATGCATATTATGATGAAGAAACTGAAGAATATCCAATATTAGATTGGGTAACATATTTTAAAGAGAACGTAGAAAATAAAGTATCTAACAAATATCAAGACAGGATAGATTTAACTGAAGACCCAAAATTTGATAGAGAACTTGAAGCATTAGTAGTTTTACCTGGTTCTAATAAAATTAAAAGTAGAGTTTGTTTAAATAAATTAAAAACTATTAAAGATAGACACGGAGATAAAGTTTTATTTAAACCACATCCAATAACACAACATCAAATTATAGGAGAATTGAAAGATTTATTTGGTGAATCGTGTATACTTCCGCGTGAAGCAGATTTGTATGCTTTTATGATGAAAGTACCAAGAATATATAGTACTAATATTAGTGAATCTTCTTTATATGCAGTTTGTTTAGAAAAAGAACTTGACCATATAGAAGTACATCAGGATATGGCGTGGGGTTCATTTTATCATATGAATTGGCCTTTGTTTATGTCTGAAGTTCGAGGCCAAGATACTCACTATTTTATTAATAAAGTTCTCTCAAGTCCTAAATGTGGAATAATTAATCCTCGAGTAGATGGAAATTGGAAGAAAAAAATAGATGACTATTTGACTTATATACATAAAGAGCGAGAATTATGGTATGAAGTATTTGTTCGTGATGACCCTATTGTCAAAACTGAAGAATTTAAAAAGATTTTAAATAAAATTAGCAGACTTGATATTCTTGTAAATAACGCTGGCAATAATAGACCCGAACACTTCACTAAAGTTAAGCAAGAAAATATGGAATATTTAACTAATCTTAATATGAGAGCAGCATTTAATGTAGCACAACTTTGTTCCAAAAAAATGGTTGAAGCTAAAAATCGAAAAAAAATAGGAGGCTCTATAATTCATATGTCATCACAATTAGGCAAAGTTGGTTGTGAAGGTAGAAACGTGTACAACATGAATAAATTTGGAATCGAGGGACTTGCAAGAGGCATGGCTGTTGAATTAGCTTC
>ERZ651776.5537-NODE-5537-length-10861-cov-7.256120_pt1 | contig 10861 bp, 10 predicted proteins | sample MGYA00514761_ERZ651776 | MGnify/ENA metagenome assembly ERZ651776 | reverse complement strand
TGCTGGTCGCTGTAGCTATCAGTGAATACTATTGGATGCGTCCTGAAGTTCTTTTAATGAAAAATCGGTAAAGACTGGGCACTGGGCACGTTTTTACTCTTGAAGTTTTCCAAAAAAATAAATAGAATCAAAGTGTTCACACCATTCATGCGAATCTTATTCTACCTGGTCCTCTTACCATCACTAGCCATGGGCTTCTTCGGGAATCTGTTCGGGTTGGGAGAAAAGAGTACTTACGGTCCTCCAACAGTGATGGGCGATGAGTCAATCATGTCAAGGAAAGAACACGGGACATCCTCGACCCCCGTGCAGTCCAATCTGCGCTGGATGTGTGACAACAAGACAGCTGACCGGATTTGCAATTACAACCGCCATTACGCTGAGCATTCCGGATATTTTCGCTCGACAAGTTTTCTGAAGGAGACGGCTACAGCAATCCCTTTAAACCCAGTTAAATTCTTCGATTCTAACACCGGCAAGCTTTTGTACACTGCGCCCGTGGGGCGAAGTTGGGACAAATTCGTACGGGAGAGTGAGTCTCATGGCTGGCCCTCTTTCAGGGATGAGGAGGTTAATTGGGATTTTGTGAGAGTTCTTCCTGGTGGTGAGGTGGTGTCCGTTGACGGGACGCACCTCGGTCACAATCTCCCAGACCGTTCCGGTAACCGACACTGTATCAACCTTGTTAGTGTGGCGGGATCTCCACCGTGATTGAGTAAGTGAAGAAAATAATACAGTAGGACGGAAGACTGACAAAAGGCTAGCAGTTTAAACACAACCAATTTTTCCAAACGCAACATTACAAATAATTTCGTCTCCTCCCCCCTATTGCTGCATCTGAAGCCTCGCCTCGTCCAATATCAGCATGCTGAGGAGCGTTTCGTCAAGGGAAAATTGCGCGCTCTCCGTTTTCCCTGCCGCGATCTGCCTGGCAATTGCAGCAGCCTCGTAACAGAATCCGGCGCTGTTTGGGTAGTAATAACCTCCAGATTGGTAAATTTCGTCTGATTCACTGGGGAGGGGAAAAGTATGCGTGACCTTCAGTCCCTTGCCCCCTCGCCCTTCCGCTTTTTCTTCGATCGTCACGGATATGGGGCAGTGCGCTGGCGATTCAATGGTAATGCGGCCTTTAGTCCCTGTGATTTTTGTCACCTCCTCCGTCTCGGCGAGGAAACCAAATGAAAGAGACGCCGTTCCTCCCATTGCGGCAACATTAAGCGATGATGAAGTTTCGCCCCTTTTCCCCTCTTCCTCTTTCTTCTCCTCCCCCTCTACAACGTTGGGCAAAAACTTTAGGCCAACAGTTCCCTGAAGGTCGACGCCCAGGGACTTGTCAAACAAGCCGACCGCGCTGATCTTCTGCAGCTCCATTGACTTGTAGCACATGGTCGCAGCTGAGATCGGATAGGGCGCCAGGTAGTAAGCAGATCCGCCCGCGAGCTTCGGGTTGTAGAGAGGGGAAGTGGGAAAGGCCTCACTATCAGTGGAGTCGAAGTGAAAATCGCTTGCTACGTCCACGACCGTTCCGATTTTCCCACTCTCGATGGCCTGCCTTGCCTTCTCGACGGCAGGGAAGTAGCGCGTCCACATGCCCTCAGCGCAGAACAAATTCTTTTCCCTGGCGAGGTCAACCAGCTGCTTTGCATCCTCATGACAAAGAGCAAAAGGCTTCTCAAGCAACAAATTCTTTCCAGCATTTAGTACCTTTGTGCCTATCTCTAAGCGAAAGACGTGCACGTTACCGACATAGACGATTTCCACATCATTGTCAGTCAAGAGCTCGTCGTACTTTCCATAAAAAACACCAATTTTGTGCTTTTCGGCAAAAGCAGCAGCACTCTCCACACTACGAGTAGCAACGGCGACCACTTCCGTGGAAGGGACAAGCTTGAGAGCCTGGACGAAATCATTAGCAACCCGTCCACCACCCAGTATTCCCCACTTGAGCGGAGGGCAACTGATGAGCTGGTCGCTGTCCTCCGCCATTGAGGGGGAGTCCATCGGATTCGGCTCATTCAGGGCATTGCGAGAGGGGGCGGTACTCGTTGACATTTTTACTTTGATTCCGTACGACAGTAAGATAAAACCCCTAAAGAAAGCGGCGGAAGAGGTGCAGGGACACGAGAGAAATCACTCAGAGAAATGCGACAAATATTTTGAGGAAGAGGGGGAGAAGTAGGCTTGTCCTTGTTTTGCCAAGGTGGCAATTTTTGTTTTCGTTATTGACAGGAAATCAGTTACTTTCTTCTTCTCAAATTATCTCCAACCTCCTTTACCCCTCCTCGTCCTCGAATATTGTCGCTTTTTTCTGCGTGATTTCTCTCGTGTCCCTGCCACTCTTTCCATCTCTCCCTTCCAGTACAATACAAACGCAGCCCCAACATCGACATGTCAGAATTTGTCGACGCGCCTGTCGTTGCTACCGGTGCGCCAGATATTTCTTCCCTTGATGAGCTGCAAACGGCACACAAGAAAGAAATGAAAGCCCTTCATGATGGTTACCGGCACAAGATCAAGCAGGCGAAAGGAAAGAAGGGGAAAAAGGCAAAGACTGAAATATCAGCTTTGGAGGGGTATCTCGCTTCTGATGAATTTGCGATGAAGAGTCGGCACGAGGAAGAGATTGAGGCGCTGGAGTTGGCGCTGTCAGGTTTGACTGTGAAGGAGAAGGAGAAGGAGAAGGAGAAGGAAAAGGAAGATGGAGACAAGTCTGAAAGTCCTCCTACAGCTGCTGCAGACCCATGTGCATCTGCCGCCGCCGCCTCCAACGACGACGACAACAAAACCCCAGCGCTCACGACGGCTGAGAAGAAGCGCCTGAAAGCACAACGAAAACGCGAGAAGAAGCGGCAGGAAGAAATAGAACGTGAGAAGCGAATTGAGGAGGAGACAGCTAACGCTGGTCCAGGCAAGCGCGAAATAGAATTGGCGCAGATTAGGGATAACTGGTTAAATTCCAGAGGACTTGACATTGTAGATGTCAAGGCAGACGGAAATTGCCTGTACCGGTCCATAGCTGGTCAGATTGGGGAGGACTATTTGAGGGTGCGAGACATTGCCGCCTCTCAAATGCAGAGAAATCCTGACGATTATTCGCAATTTATTGACGAGAATTTCGCAAGCTACGTAGAAAAGGTTCGCTCAAGTGATGATTGGGGTGGTCAGATCGAACTTCGTGCTATTGCTGAAGCCCTCCAACGCCCTATCGAAATCTACGAGGCCAGCACTGCCCCTTTAACAATGGGGGAGCAGTTTGTCGACGGTGAAATTTTGAGGGTGGCCTTCCACCGTCACTATTACGCGCTTGGCGAACATTATAATACAGTTGTCAAAAAGTAGTTGCAAAAACCTTTCTGCCGCCAAAAAAAAAGTACCAAAATTGCGCCTAGTAAACCCCATTCAACTTCCTACAGCTTTAATATCTTGTTTGTTGCTGTACTATCTAGAAGAGATGTCACGACCATGCTTGCCACGTTATTGTTGGATTTCCTCTTGTTGCGGTTGACGATCGTGTGAGAAAGTCCACTGCAGTCGCGTCACAGAACACACAAAACAATGAAAATAAAATTCAATGATGTTCAGGTGTGTTGGTTGGTTAGATTAGGTTAGGTTAGGTTAGTAGCAGGTAGTGGACGGGTGTACAATACGATTTGAACGCTGCAGACGACGGCTCACCTGTTCTGTATGTATCTGATGGTCTCCGTGTCGTCGAGCTCGTCTCCCTCATTTGAAACAAAGACAATATCGGCCTCGGGCTGGAGTCGGACGACCTTGATGTAGTGGAGCGCCAAATAGAATGAACGCCGTTCATAACTAGTCTTGGTCCAGGTTTTGCTTGGCGAATCGTCGAATCTGTAAGATATACCAATTTGCCGAATATCTGTCGCATCAAGCTTTCCTCGTTCTCCATCCTCCGACAATTTAAAAGAAGCGAATGGCAACACCACAGTGCTAAATTTTGGCACCTCGTAATCCTTGTTGACAGTCTTTTTTGTCGTAAATGTCGCAGTGAAGATGCCCTCCTCTTCCCTTTGGCCAACGATTCCCGCCCTCAGAACAACTTCAAATTGCGAACCATCTCCACAGCCTCTCAGCAGCACCCCCGAGAAATCGGACAAGTCGATGCCGTCATTATTCTCTCCCCCGCGCAACCGCCCGCTCATAAGGCTGACGACGTCCCCCTCTCCGTTCACAGATCCCACGAAAACGCCCCGATTGTGAGAATTTTCTTTCCACTCCGCAAAGCCGTCCTCGGCGCTGCTTGTGATTGCAAAATTTAAAAAGTCATTTCGATTCTTGGAATATTTTCCATTCTTGGACTTTTTAAATTGGAAGAGCAGCCTTTTGGGTGATTGAGAAAGTCCATAATCACTAAACCGCGTATCCATCAATCGCTGCACCAATATTTTTACTCCCTTTTCGGGGACACCACCGCAGAAAACTATTTTGTCAATCTCTGTCACAGCCAAGTCAATCTCCGTGACATCCGGACGGCCGAGGTCTCCCTTGCAGAAACTCACGTGAGACCCGGCAAATTTTCGCAAGGTACTAGAGTATAAATCGGGCACGAGCACGCGCGTAGGAAACTTGCGCCGCTTCAGGACCTTCACGACCTCCAAGCCCAAAGAAGTCGAAGGACTCACAACAAGCACCTCCGGCATTTCATCTTCGTTCGCTGTTTCGCCGTCAACATCGGTCGAGTCCGCAAACATTGGGAAGCCGTCCTCGTTATAGTAGTATTTCTTTCTTTCTGTTTGCTTTTGAAAGATTTCTGAAAGCTTGTCTCGGGTCTCAGCACCCAGCGCAAATGGGTCAATTATTTTCTTAAGAGCCCATGGAACGTTTATTGGAGGAGCTTGCTTCGCTTTTCGTTGCCGTTTGTGTTTCGGTGTGTGGTGTGGGTTTTGTGTCAAGTCTCTCGAGCCCGCCGGTTTCATTTGGGTTGGTGTTGATGTTGATGTTAATGTTGCATTTGTTGGGAGGTGTTCTTGTCGGTGCTGCTCTTGGTGTGCTGAATATCGCAAAGGAGCGCGAGTAAAATAAGCGTACGTTGGCACATACGCTGTTGTATTCGTGGTCAGTACACCCAGAAGGATGGAGATGGCTTTGACAATGCCCCAACCTCTCATGGTATCAGTAAAGGAAAACAGCGAGGTCAGTCACCGCCGTGATGCACAAGTTGATTTGTTTTTTATCGTATTTCCTACATTTAGGGGGAATGTCGATGATTTCTATCGGCCTATTGACCTAAGGAGGGAAAAGTTTGTCAATGGCTCGTAAATTGGCCTGCCTCTTGGATTTTTGCAAAAATCCAAAGTGAGTCTTCCCAACAAATCTGTCTTTCTCAATTTATTTATTTTGCGCAAAACAACGCAACCAGCAGAGTACAGTAAAATTTTACACCTCCTCCTAAATTTTTTATGTGCGAAAACTCCGTGTAATATCCAAATACCACCTCTCATCGCTAGCGCGACCTTGCCATTAAATAGTCCCTACACTACTTACTGTCGATAGCGGCATCCATATTTCTGTCGAAATATCGGAAAAAAAAACTGTTTGGGCCCATAAATTGAATTTCGCGCGGAAATATCATTCTGGAGATCTCAAATCTCTAGTCTTGTCTAGAAGATCAAACCAACATGAAGAGGTCATCTACGAGCATTGAGGAGATTGAACGTAAGAGGCGGATGTCAATAGATGCAGATATCTCTGGATTAGACCTCCTCATTACAGCCACTTCATCTTTCGCATCAAGCTCGTCTTCATCGACATCGAGTAGCAACAATAATGATAATGACGATCATGGAAAGATCCCAAAATTAAAGCGATCGGTGACAAAAACTCGCCACCCCCGCCACTACGCTGCAGGCATCCAACTTCGCGAAAGTGTCCTTTTGAAGATTTTCAAGGATCCGACTGCTTCTGAATGCAAGGAGGTGAGTTGAGATTTTTTCATTGTTGTTAGTAGAATGCGCTTCAGGTTTGCGTTGGAGAGACAGCAAATAATTAACCCCCCTCTCTCACTACACTACTACACCAACACAAACACAAACACAAACACAAACACAAACACAAACACAAACACAAACACAAACACAAACACAAACACAAACACAAACACCAAACACAAACACCAAACCACGCCGCATCTCATCTCATCTCGTCTCGTCTTTTAGTTTGGTCAGTTTTTTCGTGGTGAACTTGTTACTGTCATTCAGGGGGACTGCTCCAGCTGCATCACTGGGGATTGCTCCAGCTGCATCTGGGACAACCCTGACAGCTCGATGAGCCACAGCTCGGTACTCTACAGCTCTGGCGATACTCTTGACATGAAAAAGAAAAAATCAAGGCAGAAAACGAAAATTTTGGGCGGTATTATGGAGACCAAGGCTAATAATGGTGGTGTTGAGAAGGGGTCGCATCAGGACAGTATACGGCTGGAATTGAGAAGTGGTCACGGTATGACGTTGGGAGCTGTAGATGTTGAAAATAGTGGGACAGGGTCGGCCGCTATGTCCAGAATAAAGCGCGTCATGCTGTACCCGGGGAACGAGAATAACAGCGTGCTTGAATCGCTGATAGCAGCAGTGTTTATGCGGACGCTATTGTGGGATACAAAAAGTGTTTCATTTACGCGTAACACGAGGGCGTATCGCAGGGTAGCGAAGATGATCAATGAGAGCTGTGGGAGCGGTGGGAGCGTAGATGTCGACGAAGTTGTGCTGGGGCAGGACAAGCTGTGGGGAATTGTCACTCTTGCGTATCTTAGTGAATTGATGAGAAGATCGGAAAATGAAGTGAGCAACGCGATTAACTTGCTGGCAATAGCAAAGAACGAACAACCTGGGTAAAACAGGGTCTTAAAAAAAAACTTTATCTACTGCTTCGCGTTATTCGAAACCAAAGAATCGTTTTGCGTTATCCGTAGTGTGCCGCGCAAAATTCTCCACCGGCATGCTTCGCGCCTGCGCTAACACCTCGCACACACGCGGAAGGGCTGAGGGAACGTTTGGATACGTCTTGCTCAGCAATTTTTTCTTCTCCTTGGTGCTGAGATTCTCCAAACTTCCCTCCGCCTCCAGATAGCTCTCCCGGCAGTTTTTGAAACCCATGTAGGGTGCGTCCGTTTCAATCATGATCTTGTCGATGGGAACTCGAGAGGACGCCTCTAATATTTCCTTGTTGGACGGCTTGCAGATGAAACCGGTGAATCCAATGTAAAATCCTCGGCTCAAGAAGTCGTCAAGTTCTGATACCGTGCCCGTAAAGCAGTGGATAACGACGGGGGGCAGCTCTTTTTGAGAGTCTAAAATACGGAGCGTATCTTCGTGGGCGAGACGAGTGTGGATAAAGAGAGGAGTCGATGTTTCCACTGCGATCTGCACCTGATCAACAAATATAGGCAACTGAAGGTCTTTCGCTGGGAAGCCCTCGGAATAATCCAGTCCGCATTCTCCGACGCAAACAACCCTGTCATCTTTCAATTGCTTTCTGATGGTGTCAAGCAAATTAGTTGGCCGAGTGGGTGGAGCAGAGTAAGGGTGAATTCCAATGGTTGTGTGTACGTTTTTCACCTCATGCTTGTCAAGAAGATTTAAGAGAGTTGGACAGTCAGATAGTGTCGATGAAGGAGAAAGATAATGACTTATGCTAGAGCTCAGGATCGCAGGATGAGATAGTAGTGATGGGAAAGGGGGCATATCTTGGTGGAGGAAATTGCAGTCAATGTCAATCATGGTTGCAGGTGATGATGGTGATGATGGTGATGATTCTGACGTTGAATACGTCGAGCCTGAGATAGAAGGCATAGCTGTCGATGTCTTGCTTGCGATACGTCGAGAAGGGGAACTTAATGAGTTAAGGCTGAGCCCAAACGTCGCCACAGTAGTGAGCTCGTTCATTAGCAGTCGCATGTGCAGCGGAAGTTCGGGTGATTTTTGGCTCACCCCCGTTGGTTAGACGCCCCCCCCGCCCTACAGTAGCAAAGCTCTGATTCTCTCCGAAGCGACAATTAGCCAGAGACCTTATTGATGTGTTGTGGTGTGGGTTTGTTGCTGTTTGTTGTATTTTCAGTGTGTGCAGTCCGACATGTCATTTTTAACGACGTCTCAGGACGAATTGATACATTATTTTTCGACCCCTCCCGCTACTTTTTCGGGTATTCTCTTCTCACCTCTGGAAAGATCCTCCCTTCAATTTTGCAGGGGGTCCTGCAAAATCTCCCCCTCCAAAATTGGAATAGCTTTCCTGCACTGCACCCCTGCCATTCGTTCGCCCCAAAGGTTTTCCGTAGCGGGTTACTAGTTCCGTCCAGCACCGGGGTCATTGTACCTAATTCAACATGTGCGACAATTTCTTGATTCGCCTGAGCAAATGGGCAAAGGAAACACCAGAGAAAGCTGCTCTTTCGTTCTTGGACACCTCCACAAAGATAACCTCTTCGTACACCTACGCCGAACTCGACGAGCAGACTTCCGCTGTTGCAAGTCACCTCTCCTCAATCCCTCCAAATAGTCGCGTACTCCTCGTGTACATTCCCTCCTTGCACTTCATTGTGGCCTACATTGCATGCTTGAAGGCATCCTTGGTGGCGGTCCCTGTTTTCCCCCCTGATCCTCGAAAATTGAAAAAAGACATGTTCATGTTCGCTTCGATCGCTAAAAATTCGGGCGCTACTCATGCCCTCACCCACACGACGTATGACTACTTGAAGAAAGCTGAGAAGGTGAAATCCTTCTTGACCAACAACAAGAGCTCCTGGCCTGAGCTGTCTTGGATCACCACGGACACGATCAAAAAGCCCAAGGCGAACTCTAATTTCGTCCCTTCCACTCCCGATTCCTCTTCTCTCGCTTTCCTCCAGTACACTTCCGGCTCGACCTCCGCTCCAAAAGGCGTAATGATCACGCATGCCAATCTCTCTCACAACCTGACAATAATTACAAACGAATTGCAGGCGACCGATACGACTGTCGTCGTAAGCTGGCTTCCTCAGTATCATGACATGGGTCTGATTGGATCTTACCTTGGATGTCTTTATTGCGGTGGCTCTGGCTACTATTTCTCCCCTCTATCGTTCATCCAGCGTCCATCCTCTTGGATTGAGGCGATATCAAAATTCAAGGGCACGCATCTGCAGGCCCCCAATTTTGCCTACAAGCTGACGGAGCGGAAGTTCGTTCCATCGAAATACTCAGAAGGGGAGTTAGACCTCTCTTCGGTGCGCCATATGATTAACGCCGCCGAGCCTGTGGACGTGGAGGCTTGTGAATCATTCATGAAGGCATTTGGAAAATACGGCCTCCCTTCCAACACAATGTTTCCTACCTATGGACTGGCAGAACACACAGTCTTCGTCTGCTCCGATGGCAAGCAAGTCCTCACTGTCGACAAGACAGAGCTCGAGGTGAACAATAAAATCGTCGAGGTCGGCGAGGGTGGTGTGAAGATCGTTGGGTGCGGATATCCTAAGAAGCAAAAGGTGGATTTGAGAATCGTGGACCATGAGACGTGCGTGGAGTTGGGGGAAGACCTGGTGGGGGAGATATGGGTCCGGAGCAATTCGAAGGCGGACGGATATTACGCCAATGAGGAAGCGACGAAGGAGTCGTTTCGAGCGGTGATCGTTAAGAGCGGTGATGATCACAATCAGGATGTGTGCAAGGGAGATGCAAAAGACACAGAAGAAGACGATACTGAAGATATCTCGTCTTCAGCGTACGGATATCTGCGTACCGGCGATCTCGGGTTCATTCACAACGATGAGGTATTCATCTGCGGTCGCCTGAAAGACCTGATCATCGTCCGCGGTCGAAATTTCTACCCCCAGGATCTGGAGTCAACCGCCGAATCCCTCTCCGACGATTTCCGTCCAGGCTGCGTCGCCGCTTTCACCCTGAATCAGTTAGACGACGGCGTGGAGGAAGTCGTCATCGCAATAGAAGTTCGCGATGCAAAGAGCAGCAAATCGAAGGCGGACGAAATGATCTCGTCGATCCGGACATCGATTTCAAACGACCATGGCCTGAGTGTCGATCACGTCGTGCTGCTCAACCCCCGGACCATTCCCAAAACAACCTCCGGGAAGATCGCGAGAACGTGGTGTCGGCGCGCTTTCGTCAACGGCGAGTTTAAAATTGTGAAGCAGAAATCCTTCTGCGGGGGAGAGGCAGATAAAGGCGATGAAAACGTAGGAGGTGAAGTTGTCAGCGAAGAAGCCTCGACAGGCACGGGAGCAGCGCCAGAAAACGAAACTCGTCGCACGAGCTCCGTCGGCGGCGGGAACCGCGTTGGCGTCGATCCAGATTCCATCAGGTTGCTCGGACTGGACGAAATTGGCACGAGGATCACAAATGACGTCGCGAAGCTCGCGAACCTGGCAACTGATGATGTTTCTCAAACCGCGGCATTGACGTCCATGATGGACAGCATGACCGTGAGCCAGCTGAAAGGTCTTTTAGTTTATGAGTATGCGGTGGACCTGTCGGACGAGTATCTTTTTCGCGAGACGTCGAATGTCGCCTGCCTGGTGGATATTATTAAAAGGGGGCATGCGCTCGATGACTCGAGTGGGGAGGCAGGAGGAGAGGGGGGGGGGGTGGAGGCTGTTGCTGGGGGGGGGGGAGGAATTAGAGGAAGCGAAAGCAAGGTACAGGATCAGGTGCGCCAATTTCGCGTCGCACAAGCCATGGCTGGAGCATACCAAGAGGCATGTCTACATTGGGTGTATCCATTACCCTCTAGCTCCTCCAAATCCTCGGACCAAAAAAAGCGAGAAAAGAGGCAGACCGAGCCCTCCTCCCTGTCTCCTCTATCGCATGACCGCTTGCCCTGGCCCAGACCCTTGCTTTTGCAATTCCTT
>ERZ651776.5534-NODE-5534-length-10863-cov-4.230855_pt1 | contig 10863 bp, 9 predicted proteins | sample MGYA00514761_ERZ651776 | MGnify/ENA metagenome assembly ERZ651776 | reverse complement strand
CGTATTGGGAGGTCGCCCTAGCAGTCTGACGGGTCCCAACTGTAAAAGTTGGGGGGTTCTCAGTGACGACTGAAGGGCTCATCAACAGCAACAGCGACCTTACGCGTTACCTCCCCATATTGACACCCTCCATGACGACGGAGAATACGACTTTCCCCCTAATGCTCCTTCTGGTAAAACGGCTCCTGGCCACAGCCCCGGCACTGCCCGGTCCAGGAATTGTCCTCACTGCCGACTTTCTGGAAAAAAACGGGAGGGCAATGAGCTCCAGTTTTTACCCGGGGGGGAATTTGGCACAGCAAAGGGAGATGAATTCCGTCGTCGATGCGCTGTACAAGACGCTCTTTTCCCGCGGGATCGAGGCTAGAGGGGGCAAAGGAGGGGGAAATGAAAGAGGAGGAGGAAGCTGGGGTGTGTTGGCCAAGGTGATGGAGAGTTTCAAGGGGTTCATGGGCGCGTACGCAGACAATGGGGCGATTGCGGGGGCTCTACCGAAGGAACTGAGGGGAGAGTTTCAGGGGATCTTGCAGGGTAGTTATCAGTAGTTTGTCAATCGGGACCGACAGTAGTTTAATAAAATGTAGCACGTCCGGTCGGTCGTGGCAAAGAAAGCATGGTTTGGCATAAAAGGTTGTGGTTGTGGTCACTTTTACTTAAGTTTCTTATCTTCGGGCAAATCTTTTACAGCCGCATACGCGGCTTTCAAACCTTGCAGAAACGCGTTATTCTCTTTTCGTGTACTGACAGTCACCCGGATGCAGTTCTTACAATGGAGATCATTCCCCCTGAAGCGTGTCACACATCCATTTTCCGCCATGAATTTGTACGTTGCCTCCGCATGAGAACGAAGCTTGAAGAGAATAAAATTCGAGTCACTAGACAGAAAAAATACGAGGTTAGTTCGCAACTACGATAGGCGCATATTTCCTGAGGAAAATTAAAGAAGCAACCAAATCGCATCGCATCGCATCGCATCACACCCTTGCTTGCAAGTTTTTGCCTCACCTTGAGAAGACTTTGTCAACGATTTTGTCCAGCTTTAGCAACTCTCGCGTTACATATTCCCTCTCTTTCAAAATTTCCTTCACGTTGGCCTTGAACTTATCGACAGCCTTGCGTCCAAGCGCCGAGCACGCGGTTGCACTCGTGAGCTTGTTCACATTGTAGGGCGCCTTCACATTGTTCATTATCTGGATGACAGAGGGATGGCCGATGGCGAAGCCGCAACGGATTCCGGCGAGACCAAAAGCCTGCAAACGTGTGAAAAAAATGATGTCAGAAAAAAACCCCTGCACGCCCTGTTCCAATCGCCAAACCGCGAATCGCGGCTCAAGCATTTCGAATCGCGGCTCAAGCATTTCGAATCGCGGCTCAAGCATTTTATTACTCACCTTCGACATAGTTTGCATAACCACAATGTTATCGTGCTTTTCGAGTAGCTCAACGGCCGAATTATCGGATGAAAAATCAACATACGCCTCATCGACAACCACGATAGCACCGGGAGCGTTCCTAGCAACCTTCGATATCTGATCGTTGGGAATTGACCGTGCAGTGGGGTTTCCAGGTGAGCAGATGAAGATTATTTTGACGTATGAACGGCACTTGAGCACTGAGGGAACATCAAGGGTGAAGTCGGGGTGCAAGGGGGCGGAGATTATTCGCACGTCATTCGTCACAGCACAAACTTTATACATCCCATAAGTTGGCGGGGTTATCAAAATTGCATCCTTCTCGGGGCTACAAAAACAGCGGATGATGAGATCAATGGCCTCGTCACTGCCGTTCCCAACAAAAATCTTATCCGTCGACACACCACGTAGGGATCCCCACAGTCTTTTTAGCTCAATTTGGGCAGGATCGGGGTACCGCTCTAGGGCGTTGGGATTGGAAGAGAGGGGGGGACCGAGGGAATTTTCATTGGCATCCAGCAAAATACCGCTGCTGTAGTCATCACGCGCACAGCGATAAGGCTGCAACGAGTTGATGTTGCTCCGAGCAAGTCGCGGTCCAATTGGCAAGCCACTCGCTCGGGGGGGAAAATGATGTTGGTATACGCGCAAAGCCGCGTCGGCAGCGGTGAATACAAATGAGCCAACTGTGTTGATCAAGATCACTTGCTTGAAAAAAGGGGAAAAGGAAGCATCACGAATCAGAGTGTGAAAGACAGCGAGTAGGCCAGTCACCTTCAACAGCTCAGGCGACACAAAGAAATCGTTCATTCCTTTCCTTTCTTTTCTTTTCGGCGGAATCAGGGCAGAGAGAGAGAGTAGGTGGTGAGAGAGATTAGGTGAGAGAACGTCAGTATTCGGTATCGACAGAGTCAGAAAATGTCGAGGGGGGGTTCGTGGCAAAGGATGAAAATTATCGGGCTTAAATCAAGCTTTCGTTTTCACAGAGTGAGAAAGTTTCGCAGAATATTAACTTCGCTGAGATTAAACTGAAGGGGTTGGGGTGAAAGAGAACGAACATCTCTCCCTCTTCCAAAAAACAACGAAGCGAAAAGACCCCTGTGCAGCACTTGTTTGTCATTTTCCTCGCTTCCCTTCCAAATCGATCGCCTTCTCATCTCGCCTCCTAATTTTTGTGCACCGAGCCCTCCTCCTCTTCCTTTCACCAAACTTCTTCCCTAGTTAGTTTCTGGATGGCAAGCTACCAGGCAGAAACGTTGGCCCTGTCACTCCTCTCTGAAGACCTTACTGCTGCCCGCCTCAAAGCGCTTCAGAAGTTGGCCTTTGGTAACAGCCAGAACAAATCACTCTTGGTATCTAATAGTGCACTGGAAATTGTCGACAAATATTACAAGAAAAGTGCTAGCGAAAAGCAGCATCTACTCCGGAATGACTACTTGGGTATCGTCCGAGCTCTTTGCGTGAACAATCGACCGGGACGAGAGAGAATCTGGTCAAATAAGAGTGACGAGTTTGATGTGGTGAGGACAGTTGTTGAGATAATGGTTTCCTCCAAGCAGGATTTTGCGGATGCTGAAAATGCTGTGACAACGCTTTGTGCTGTGTTGATGAATAGTGACGGGAATTGCCAAACAGCCGCCGAAATCCTCTTCGCCGACGGCGCAGATGTTGTAAGGGATATGCGGAGCCTGTACATTGACTCTACTACTACTGAGGGTGGCTCAGAAGTGGGAGAATTCCGAAAGAAACTAGATTTCATCGACGCTCTCGTGTTACCACTGTTCCCAAATAAACCATCCGTCGTTTTCAAACTAGCAACAAAAGAGGAAGCGACGTCATTCAAGGGAGGAAACACAATTCAGTCTGGACTTGACTTAGCAGATAAATTCATCCATTTGAGTGATCGTAAATCGGCCGGATTTGTTTACAAGAGGTGAGTGAGCTGAGAAAAGTGACAATTTTCGCTGTTTTCACGCATCGAGGAAGCTGACACTTCACTTTTGTTCAGTTTTTTTGAGTCCGATCACCCAAATTGCCCCGTGATCGAACTGAATTCGTCAAAACTGCCCGATAAATGGATATACACGAGGAAAGTAGGAGATCCTGTCGAATTTGTCGTCTCCGAGAAAGGAAAGCAATACAGCAAAGGTGTTCATTATGCGATAGAGGTAAGTGTGCGAAGAAGGGACTTTCGCCGGGTGGTCAAAAAAACAAAACAAAAACACTAACCGAAAAGAAACACAAAATCGTGCTGCAGGACGGTTGTGTGCACGTGTATAATGAGGGTGAGGGTCTGGTTTATTGCGACGTTGTGAATAGAGACGGGGGGTTCATTTCATCTGACGGCCAGCCGTCGTTTGAGTAGGGAAAAAATGCAGACAGACAGAATGCAAGTTTTGGCAAGGCTACTTTCTTTGTTTTCAGTTATCTTCACTTTCATCTTCACTTTCATCTTTTTTCATCCTTTTTTCATCTTTCAACCGGCAACAACATCCTCTTCGGCAAAAACTTCCTTTTCACCTCCCCCAAACCGCCCCGGTTCGACGTGGAGGAAAGCACAACCTTTCCCTCGCTCGCACTTGCCCAAATGAAAGTTTATGCAGTGCTGCCCGTGATTTGAGTCGTTCCAAATCTGTTTCCTCGCGTCACTCGACTCGATCGTTTTGAGAGCGGCGATGGTTTCTACTGTTGGGATAGAAGCACCAATCTTGAGATAGTGATCCAGCGACTTCCCCTCTCGCTTTGCCTTCCTCTTCATGCGTTGCTCAAATCTATCCCTCTTCCCTTCCTCCTCCTTCCTTCTTTCCTCCCTCTCCTTTTCAGCTTTCGCCTTTTTGGAATCGAAAATGAAGCTGTCAGGGTTTGCTTCATAGGACGCAACCTTATCAATGACAGCTCTAGTAGCACCGACGGAAGGGCACGAGATACACTCGTCCAAGAGCTGGTACTTTACCAGCAAATCCTTCATCATCCGTCTCACATGGAACGTGACAGTTCGAATGAGAGTACGAGGCGCAACCTCTTCTACAATATCAAGATATTCACGCGCGAGGGAGATTTTATCCGTTGATTTATCCGAAAGATCTGAAATTTTGATGCTAGCGAAATCCCCCCAAATAGGAAAATATATTTTCTCGATCGCCTCTAGCTCAGCTTTGTGCTAGGCGAATGAAAAAAAAATGAAACAATTTAGTTACAGTCCACTGTGAAAATAATAACAAGCCAGCTCATCCGCTCTCTCGATAATTAATAGTCCGCCTTTTTTTCTTTTCATCTTGTTTGCTCACCTTTAAACGCTTCTTCTCGCTCTTGGCAGATTTTTTGCCCATTTTTTTCCAACGCTTGACGATCTTTCTCATGGCTGGAAAAAAAAGCGCCGGGTTGTCCAGAATTCCCTCAGCGCTCATAATCCCGTCAGTTTTGGTACTGGCAAGATTATTTTCTACGTCGCTGAAGTCTACGACATTCCCATTGGAGACGATTAGCCGATTATCTCCTCTGCACCTCTCGCTGACCGCCTTTATCCAATCTAGTTTCGCCGGGCCATCTCGTGCCCCCTTCCCATCACGCTCCCAGGTAGCCCTGAACCGACCATGAATTGTGATCAGGGAGGCGCCTGCCGAGAACAAGTCGTTCACTAGTGCAACAGTGGACTCAATATCGTCGAGGAGGCGTATTTTGCAGGAAATCGGAAAGGGGATGGACTCGTCAGCGGCGGCAGCACGTACAATTGATTTTACAAGTTGGCGATCATTTTCGCCTAGTAAATAACTGCCAAAATGACCCTGATAGGCGGTCCTTTGAGGGCAACCCAGGTTCAAGTCGATGTAGGCAATGCTGTGATGAAACTCGGGGGGAATCTGTTTGATTGCATTGCAAAAGTCTTCAGGAGAGTTCGCACTGAAATGGGGGACGAGGGGAAAGTCATTTGTCACACTGCTCGTGAAAGGACAAGTCGGATCTACCCGATAATTCGGATCTTTAGAGAACTTCACAGAGTCTATCATGGGAGTATACGCAAGCGTAGCCCCAAACCTTCTACACAGAATCCGAAATGGCAGCTCAGAAGCATTTACCATGGGGGCCACAATGCCTGCCAAGAGAGACCGGGAAATTACTGGGGATTCTGCCGCGCAAGAATTTTTTGATGAGAGTGGGGGGTCATCCCGCTTTCTCTTCATGTTGTTAGTTACGTTTTAATGGGCAGTGAATAACTTTACCAGGCGAAAACAACTAATTCTTTCCTTCATATTTTTCGTCGAAGAAGTTGTATTTTCCTGTCGCGTCGATGGACGAGTTTGAAATCGACTTAAGCGTAGCCTCGAGCAATATTGGAGTCGACTCCCTTGTTTTTTCTTCATCAAATGAGCAAAGATTGTCGAAGGGCTACAACAAAAATGGAGAATTAGGAGGGGACTTCAGCCAGGAGCACCCACCTCCTGGTTTCCGATTCGGGGGTTATCTAAAGGGCTTCACCGGCATCACTTGGGAGCCTGTGGACAATGATGTAGTAGATTACGAGGATGGTGATGATGAGGAAAACGTTGATGCCGACGATATCATGCTGCAGATCGAGGAAGATCGGCTTTTAAATATGGTAAAGACTGGCCAAGCAACGGCCGACGAGGTTGCGGTCTTGCGAAAAAACAATAAGCTGTTGGAGCAACTGAAATTGGAGCAGCAGCTGCTGAAGCACACCCCGAAAACATCTCTGTCCGATCGCCTTGCGATTGTGATGCGAACAGCGAATCTACTCGACGGTCTCTGTCGTCGCGAGGAAGCGCTGTATCTATTGCAGCGGCATAAGAAGCTGGGGTGGGGAGACTGTGAACTATGTAGGGGAAAGTTGCTTTTCAAGATGGGAAGGTATGAGGAGGCGGCGAGAATAGTGGGCGGGGTGTGGAGAAGATTCATTGACAAGAACAGCGATGACGGTGACGGCGACGACGACGGCGACGGTGACGGCGACGGAGAGAACAGCGAATACGATTCTGATTTCGAAGGAGACGAAACAGTTTCGAGACAAGCTGCAGCAGACGCTTTTGTTTTATCCGGCTGGATTGCCATCCATGATGACAACCACACTCTTGCCTACCAGGTGTGGATCAGAGGTTGGGAAATCATGAAAGGGGACGAAGAGAGGCTTCGGAAGCAGGCCGAAAAAAGGACTTGCTGGGATGTCGAGGCCGAGGACGACGAGTCAGTCGTCCGCCAGCTGGGACTTTTCGGCAGCTGTGCAGTTGCAGTTGGTGGTGTTGGATTGGTCCCTGAAATTGAAAAGTTCCAAATCGCAAAGTCGAAAAAAAACAAAACTCCTGCTCTGGCACTCTTCGACGAAGGACAGCAGAGCGAACTCGTGTTCAGGACTAAAATGCCTCTCATGAGTAGTGAGGAGTGCGCAAATGTTCTCTCCATCGTGGGAGAATTCGTGGAAAACTCCTTGGGTGGGGAGTGGGGTACCGTCCGAAACAGCACTGTCAGGACCACGGACTGCGCCGTGGAGGATATACCGCAATTGCGGCCGTGGCTCAGGCAGCTTTTGAAAAGGTCGATTTTCCCTCTTTGCGCAATAGCCTACCCCAGGCTGGCCGACGGGTCGGCTATTATTGACGACGTTACGGGTGAAAATCGACTGCGCGTCCACGATGCATTCATTGTAAGATACAGCGCGGAGGATTTAAGCTTCAGTTTACCTGAACACAGCGACACGAGCGCAATATCGCTGACAGTAAGTCTGAACGATTCATCCGAATTTACTGGTGGTGGAACCTGGTTCGAGGCGCTAGGAGGTAAAAGGGGGCAAGTCGTCGACTGCAATGTGGGCAATGCTGTGGCTTTTGCAGGTCCCCTGAGACACGCAGGTTATCCAATTTCAAAAGGGGTTCGAGTGATTCTCGTGCTATTTCTGTACGTGGAGGGATTTCACTACGGACCAAGGATAAAGGAGTTTTGCGGCGCGGCAATGGGAGGAGAGATGGAGACTGGAGAAGGGGATGCCGAAGGCGGTAGCGGAGAGGAAGGAGACGAGTCGCGAAAACGAGGGAGTGGGATGGAAAAAGGTGGATTCGTTGTCTACAGGCAGACGACTGAATTGGCGAATATGTTGAGTTTAGAGAAGGAACACAATGACAGTAGAAGCTGTGATTAGTAACAGTAACCATAGAGAGCGTTTGACGCGCAATGTATTTCAAGCAAATCACAATCTTTCTTTCTCTTTCTCTCTCTCTCTTTCTTTCGGTTATTTTTTGCCGCCCAGACCGAACCAACCAAGCGCAGAGGAAGCGACGCTCTCAAGTAAACCGCCCTCCTCCTCAGCATCCTCAAACTCATCTTCGCTATCTTGAAATTCCTCAGCCTCGTCAAATTCATCTTCGCTGCTCTCGCCCTCCTCCGGCGCAGCCCCCACCCTATCAAAGTCCGGCCAAACGAGGTAATTGTAGGCAATGTCGAAGAAGACAGGCTTGACCGCCACGAGAATTTTAGCCGGAGGAGTTTCACAGACATTGACCTTCCCCCGAACCAGTCCAGCGTCGAAGTCATTCTTCCTGTCCAGGAGGCCCTTCACCACGCCATCCTCGCTGGCCGCGCCCCCGCTCTCCGCATGATTAGCAAGGAATTGCTCAGCCTTGGCACGACACTTCGACGCAAGGATGGATTCCTCGAGTTCCACCATCGTCTTCGCCTGGCCATCCGCCTCCTCAATGCCAGTCTCTTCCTCAACAGATGCCAGCTTGGAGGCAGCATCCTGGGAAAGTTCCAGGGCATGATCAAGAAGTGTCAGAGCGGCTGTGAAGTCGTCGTTACCGGCATGCGCTAGCCCAAGGTAGTAGCACCGCAGGGCACGAACACGAGCTTCGTTGGCCTCGGCAGCGCTCAGAGAAGAGTCGTCGCCCGCGCCGGACTCTTTGTAAATTTCTAGCACACGTCTGCATCCCTGCAAAATCGAGTCGTACAAATGTAGAACCCCAATCACACCGATAGTCTTGACGCTCTCAGCAGTAATCATGCACTCCTTCCAGTCATTCTCGGTCGTTATTTTCAAGTGCGCTAGGAAGGCCTTCATACTGCTGTCCGACTTGCCGCCGCACACCTCCGTGGCTTCATCGCAGGCGTTCAGGAGGTTGAGAAAATTCGTCTCCGTCCGATTCTCAGCGAACTGCTCTGAGCAGTCCACAACGTTCTTGATAGACGGCTGGAGGGCGGGGGGGACTGGGAGCTGCGTGTTGCGGAACGTCACAGACGTCGTCGAGGATGCCGATGCCGATGACGCGGCGCTCTCCAAACGGTCTTTACCGTCGTCGCCAAAGCCAAACCCGCCGGTATCGTTCGCGCGAATGATTTCATCGATTTTTCCCATCATCTCGGGGGATATAGAGTGGGAAAGGTAGCTCTCACTCTTGGCACTGTCGTTGGTCTGGGTCCGAGTCTGAGTCTGGGTCTGAGCGGGGGGCGTGTCATTGGAATTCGAGTTTTTTTTCAGCTGGTAATCGCAAAAACGGATGCGCTGGCCCATCCCCTTGACCCTCGCACGGTAGGCCTCCCTCTCAGCTTCGCTGTCGATCTCAACACCGAAGCCTAGCACGCCGTATCCCCTCCTAGACTGCTCGAACTCGCCCTTGGCCTTCTCCCAGAGCCTTCGCTCCACACTGCCGAGGCCAGACAAGGACATTGCATACGAAAATACAGAAAGGATCAAGGGTAAAGGAGTCATGGGAGCGAGAGTAGGGGACAACAGAAGCGACAAGAGCTGCAGTGCAATCTTCTGGGCGCGCAGGAGGGACGACAAGTAGGACTGGCGCAAGTCGGCGAGTTTAGAGTGAGGAGGACGAGAAGAGTTGGCCGAGGCATCGTTCGATGCCGCATCGGCCACATCAGGCTGGGCCTTGAAGGCCTGCATCTCGGCTTTTCGGGAGGCGTAAATGCCCTTGTTGCTCATTCCCCTTGCCCAGTTGCGCTCTGCCATCAAAACGAGCAGTTCCAACTCCTTCGCGCCGTTCGCCATGGGGTCCACGGGAGTTTCAGGTTCCAAGAACTTCCCCGGCTTGGGTTGCCCGAGGCTCTCGGGGGTCACAGCCACCATGGGAATTCGCTCCTTTGCGGGTTTATTGCCGTCGTCGTCGTTATTATTTTGCTGTTGCTGTTGTTGTTGCTGTTGTTGTTGCTGTTGCTGTTGCTTGGCCGTCTTCTTCTTCTTCTTGAACCCTTTCCACTTGGAGTTGGTGAGGTGTTTGCAGTGGCCCTGGCGGAGGCGGCGAATTTTCCGGGTCAGGTAGTCCCCATAACGCTTGTACGCGCTAGGATGCAATGACGCGTCGGCCAGCGCATCGACGAAAAACGCGCCGCCCTCAGACGAGGGAGGGGAGAGAATGCCGGAGTGCATTCGGAGCTGGAGGAAGAGCGCATTCAAGTTTAGTGGGATCATTTTATGTGCTGGATCAGAGGTAGTCATTGGAGTTGGGATTGGGAATTGGGATTGGGATTGATTGGACTGGGGAGATTGGGGGGGGGCTGGGGTTGGCGAACACGGCTATCGGGGGGGGGGATAGGATAGATGAGAGGGGGTAGCAAAAAGGGTCGTGTGGCGATCAAAGGCTGGGGTGGGGTGTTGGCTTGGGCTTGGGTTTGGCGATTTTCGCTTGCGCTGCCCGGTGCTGACGTTTAACTTGACTGCCGGAGCACTTCTTTCAAGAAATCTATCCGAAAAATATCACGATTAATTCAGATTTTGAGGGCAACACGAAATCTTCATTAAAGCATCAGACGCACTCCTAGATCACTTCTGCACTTAAAAACGAACCGACCCGACATACTGACAACAGGGACGATAGTTGACTGCGGTACCTTTCGATAGCTAGTCTCCCAGTAGCATTCCAGAGCAGTCCTTTAGCTCCGCCTCTGGTGTGGTCAGCAACCCTCGCTGCACGCAATAATACTCGTGCCAAACTGCTGCACAGCCCCCAACTGCTGCACAGCGTTCACTTCCTTTGCACCCGCTGCAACCTCGCCGGCGCCGCCTTAAGCAATGTCCGACCCTGCGATGGATGACAGCTCATCTGCTCGCAAGCTCCCCAACAAAGGCGACAAAATTGCCATATCCTGCCCAGCCGATCCGCCGCACCCCGCCGGCTGGTACTCCGCCGTCGTGATCAGCCTGGACGAAAGCGCCGAGGGCGGCTGGTCCGTGGAAGTGGAGTGGGACGGGGGAGACAGGGAAGTGCTCCAGCAGCCCGACTGGCGTGAACTCGGCCTGGAGCCGGATCAGAAGGGCAGGCAGTCCTCCTTGAAGGACGGCCGGCTGCGCCCTCATCTCACGTACGTAGTGAGGCGAATCCGCGGCTGCGAGCGGGGCGAGACAATATCCTGGTCGATAGAGGACCAGGAGCGTAACAATGCTGTCAGCAGTGGGGGAGTGGGCACTGGCCGTGGCCGTTGGGGAGGGGGTGCTGGGGGT
>ERZ651776.5533-NODE-5533-length-10864-cov-4.208121_pt1 | contig 10864 bp, 10 predicted proteins | sample MGYA00514761_ERZ651776 | MGnify/ENA metagenome assembly ERZ651776 | reverse complement strand
TAAAATACTAAAAAACTGAAAACCACTTAGAACGCCGTTAGCTTTTATAAGGTCTTTTTCTTCAAGCCATTGGGGTAGAACTGCATTTTTAGTAGGAGAAAAAAATGCTGATTGTGCGCCCATTAAAAAAAGAGCGAAGGCTAAGATATACGTGCTCTCAGAGTAAAACCCTATAGCCGCGATTATCATAATTATCACCTCTGCCCTTTTAACCCACTTTAAAACTATACTGCGGTCAATTTTATCGGCAATCTGTCCCGCAATTGTACAGAGAATCAAAAAGGGTAAAGTAAATAATAGAGCGGCTGTAGCTACGAGTCCGTCTCTTGGCATTGTTTCTGAAAATAGGATCATACCGCCGTATGTAACAAGCGCGATAAGCGCATTTTTCAATATATTATCGTTTATTGTTCCAGCTTGAAAAAGAATGAATAACGGTAAGAATTTACGCTGAAAGAATAAGACCATAATATCTCTTCTTAAGCCATAGCGTTCAGTTAAAATCAATATAGATTATTTTTTTGTTATTTAGTGAAAATTGATTATAGGTTCCATATGGATAATTATGGTTTAATTTCATTGTTGCCACCTATTGTGGCTATTGGGCTTGCTCTTTGGACGCGTGAAATTTTTCTTTCATTATTATTTGGTATATGGATTGGTTTTTTAATTTTAGCTGAAGGAAACTTATTTACTGCATCATTAGAAACAATAGATGGGCTTGTTAAGGTTTTTGAGGATCCTGGAAATACAAGAATTATTATATTCACACTGATTGTTGGCGCCTTAATTGCTCTTATCCAGAGGTCAGGAGGGGTAAGTGGTTTTATAAATATCTTGCTCTCAGCTTTAAAGAATTCAGATTTTAAAAGCAAAAGGCTAACACGTATTCGTGTTGAACTGATGGCCTTTTTTACTGGATTGATAATATTTGTAGAAAGTAATATTTCCATACTAACAGTCGGCACATTATACAGACCTGTCTTTGATAAACTTAAAATACCACGTGAAAAATTAGCATATATAACCGATAGTGCATCTGCACCATCTTGTATTTTAGTACCTTTTAACGCTTGGGGCGCTTTCATTGCGGGATTGATAATGGCGCAGGGTCTAGAAAATGGATTTGCAGAATTATTAAAAGCTACATTATACAATTTTTACCCTATGATTGTTATTATTACTGTTGTGTTTGTTATTATTTCTGGAAAAGATATCGGAGAAATGAAGACAGCAGAATTGCGAGGGTCTTTATTGCGCAAAAACGCGGTTCCTATGATGAGTAGCGGGACTTCAGAAATTCAAATGAAAGAGAGTTTAAAGCCCTGCGCAAGATACATGGTTGTTCCGATTGTTTCTATGGTAATATTAATGCCATTTTTTTTAATTATGACTGGAGATGGTGATAAAGGATGGTTTTTTGCCTTGCAGTCAGGATCTGGCTCTAAGGCTGTACTATATGCCACTACAACCGCAAGTTCCCTAGCCATAATTATGTATAAATTAGCCGGCAGGCTAGGTGTGAGGGAAAGCTTTAAACTTTCATTACAGGGAATGTCTGGAATGGTACCTCTGGCAATTCTTATGGTGCTGGCATTCGCAATTGGATCATTGTGTAACGATTTGGGTACGGGCCTTTATGTGGCTGAAACTGCTAAACAGTTTGTTAGTCCAGCTCTTGTTCCTGCATTAATCTTCCTAGTAGCTTGTTTCGTTGCTTTCAGCACTGGAACAAGCTGGGGGACTTTTGCTATTATGATTGCAATCGCTATTCCGCTTGCCCAGGGGATGGAAACTAACATTAGTCTTGCTATAGCAGCTGCATTAGGAGGAGGAGTTTTTGGTGATCACTGTTCACCCACTTCCGATACATCAATTATTACATCTATGGCTACGGCAAGTGATCATATTGACCATATTAGGACTCAAGTGCCTTATGCTTTAATTGGCGGTGTTATAACCACACTACTTTATATTATTTTAGGTTATATGTCTGTTTGAAAATTAAAGTTTACTCAACAAGACTATCCCAGAAACGACGAGCCTTACCAAAAAAGTTAGCTGATTCTGGGCTAATATCGTCACCAGAAATTTCAGCGAATTCTTCTAGTAGTTTACGCTGTTTTTTATTTAATTTTGTTGGAGTTTCAATGGAGAGCTCCACATACATATCCCCACGTTGGGAAGACCGCAGAACACTCATCCCTTTGCCTCTTAACCTCATGCGTTTACCACTTTGACTACCTTCTGGTATTTTTATTTTAGACCTACCCCCATCAATTGTAGGTATTTCTATTTCACCTCCAAGGGTCGCTGTTGTCATTGGTAGAGGAGCATTGCAGAATAAATTTGGGCCTTCGCGTTCAAATAATTCATGTGGTTTGACTGAAATGAAAATATAGAGATCGCCTGACTGTCCCCTACCTCTAGGCGCCGCATCTCCCTGCCCTGATAGCCTAATCCTTGTGCCATCTTCAACTCCTGCTGGAATCGTAACATCAAGATCTGTTTTTTGTCTAATTTGGCCTTGACCATCACATTTTTTGCATGGGTTGGATACGTATTCTCCTTGCCCACCGCATGTTGAGCAAGCACGTTCCATTGTAAAAAACCCCTGTTGCGTTCGTACTCTTCCAGAACCCTTACAAGTACTGCAGGTTTCTACTGAAGCGCCCGGCTCTGCACCTAAGCCATCACATCGATCGCAATCCCCAGCAATAGGAATTGTTATATCTACATCTTTTCCACTGTATGCCTCTTCAAGGGAAATATCCATTTCATACCTGAGGTCAGACCCTCTAGCAGCTTGCTGACGGCGTCCTCCGCCCCCACCGCCAAACATATCTGAGAAACCTCCACCTGACCCTGCTCCACCAAAGATTTGTGAAAATATATCTCCAAAGTCCTGAAAGCCTGCTGAGCCGCCGCCCATACCACCTTGCTCGAAGGCACTATGTCCCATTCTGTCATAGGCAGAACGTTTTTGTTTATCTGATAGTACTCCATAAGCTTCATTTAATTCTTTGAAACGTGCTTCTGCTTTCGGGTCGTCAGGGTGTCTGTCAGGGTGGCACTCCATCGCTTTCTTCCGAAAGGATGATTTCATAGTTTTTTCATCGGCTGTCTTGTCTACACCCAGTACGTCGTAATAGTCACGTTTTGACATGGCACGCCCTCTTAAGAGTCATATTAATCATAAATTATAGTGGTCAGATAATCATTGGAGACTGATAATTCAATGCGAGGCTTGTTATGAAATATCTGGGTGTAGTATTTATTGATGGAAAAGCCCTATATACTCTAAATAAAAAGTATATAGGGCTTAATTACTATAAATTGATTTGAAATGTTTTAAGCTTTTTCCTCATCTGTTACATCTTCAAATTCTGCATCAACAATATCGTCCTCAGCATCGTCTGCCTCTTTTGCAGGACCTGTGTCTTCATCTGCAGATGCACTTTCATACATGGCAGCACCCATTTTCATTAGAGCAGCTGAAAGTACTTCAGTCTTGTCTTGTATCTCTGCCGTGTCTTCTGAGTCCTTAAGCTCTTTAAGTTCTTTGACTGCAGTCTCAATATCAGCTTTAAGTTCTTCTTCGGCCTTATCCCCATAGTCTTTCAAAGATGTTTCTGCTTGATGAATTGAAGCCTCTGCCTTGTTACGAGCTTCTGCTAGTTCACGGCGCTCTTTATCTTCATCTGCATTCATTTCAGCATCTTTAACCATCGCCTCTATATCTGCATCGGAGAGTCCACCTGAAGCTTGAATTCTAATTTGCTGTTCCTTTCCTGTAGCATTATCTTTGGCTGAAACGTTAACAATACCATTGGCATCAATGTCGAAAGTAACCTCAATTTGAGGCATGCCCCGGGGGGCGGGCGGTATACCAACAAGGTCAAACTGTCCAAGTAATTTGTTGTCAGCAGCCATTTCTCTTTCGCCTTGAGATACTCTAATTGTAACGGCTGATTGATTGTCTGCAGCTGTCGAATAAACCTGGCTTTTCTTAGTTGGGATTGTTGTGTTGCGATCTATCATCCGAGTAAAAACACCACCTTCTGTTTCAATTCCTAAAGATAGTGGCGTTACATCAAGGAGTAAGACGTCTTTAACATCACCCTGTAGAACTCCAGCTTGAATTGCTGCGCCCATGGCCACAACTTCGTCAGGGTTAACGCCTTTATGCGGCTCTTTACCGAAAAACTTGGTTACTGCTTCTTGAACTGCAGGCATACGTGTCATGCCTCCTACAAGAACAATTTCATCTATATCCCCGGCTTTTAGGCCTGCATCAGTAAGAGCTTTTTTACATGGCGCAATTGTTCTTTTTATTAAATCAGCCACAAGCGATTCAAGCTTAGCTCGCGTTAGTTTCATATTGAAATGCTTAGGCCCAGTCGCGTCTGCAGTTATGAACGGCAGATTAACTTCATATGATGAAGCAGTTGAGAGTTCTTTTTTAGCTTTTTCTGCTTCTTCCCTTAGTCGCTGAAGCGCAAGTTTATCTGATTTTAAATCAATACCGCTTTCTTTTTTGAATTCGTCATTGAAGTACTCAACTATGTGCATGTCAAAGTCTTCACCACCAAGGAAAGTATCTCCGTTAGTAGCTTTTACCTCGAATACCCCATCTCCTATTTCTAAGATTGATACGTCAAAAGTACCGCCACCAAGGTCATATACAGCAATTGTCTTACCATCTTCTTTATTCATACCATAGGCAAGAGCAGCAGCTGTTGGTTCATTTATTATGCGGAGTACTTCAAGCCCTGCAATTTTACCTGCATCTTTTGTTGCTTGACGTTGAGCATCATTGAAATAAGCGGGGACGGTAATAACAGCTTGTGTAACCTCTGAGCCAAGAAAATCACTTGCTGTTTCTTTCATTTTTGTAAGTATCATTGCCGATATCTCTGAAGGAGAAAGGGCCTTGTCTCTTCCTTGTACGTAGGCATCCCCACCCTTACCTTTAATGATCTGATATGGTACAAGTTTAGAGTCTTTTTTTACAGCCGGGTCAGTCATTGCCCTACCTATTAGACGTTTAACTGCAAAGTATGTGTGGTCTGGATTTGTTACGGCTTGCCTGCGTGCTGTTTGTCCAATTAGGCGTTCTCCATCATCTGTGAAGGCTACGACTGAAGGAGTTGTGCGCAAACCCTCAGAGTTTTCAATTACTCTTGCTTTATCCCCATCCATTACAGAAACGCATGAGTTAGTTGTTCCAAGGTCAATACCGATGACTTTCGACATTGTAATTCTCCATTGTGGGGCTTAAAAAATATAGCCACTAGTTAAAATGTTTTGCCAAAACCTAAAGAGGCTGGCTGTTGGAATGGATATGGGAACCAATTTCTTGGCTTCAAGGGCAATAACCTTAAAAATAGTTATTTTTTAAAATAGAAATGGTTTAAGACATTGATTTTATTATTATTATAAATTTCAAAATTTACTTTGGAGATTTTAACATCAGCGTATAAAGTTACTTATGTCCCTAATATCTCCTCAATTTCCTCCTGGATTTGTTCATTACCCACAGTTTTTTAACCAGGAGGAGCAGCGGCAATTAATTAGCCAAGTTAAGCAGGCCGTAGCTACAGCTCCTTTTTATAAGCCAACTATGCCGGGCACTGGCCACCCTCTTTCAGTAGTGATGAGTAATTTTGGCCCATTAGGCTGGGTAACGGACAAAGAAAATGGTTATAGGTATGAGAAAATTCATCCAAGAACTGGCCTGCCATGGCCAGCTTTACCCCATCTATTAGAGGAGCTTTGGTTAAAGGTTTCTGGTTATAAATACCCTCCTGAAGCAACATTAATAAATTGGTATAGACCTGAAATGAAATCTAAAATGGGGATGCATGTAGATAATGATGAAAATAATTTTGATGCACCAGTGGTATCGGTTTCTTTAGGTGACCCGGCGGTATTTAGAATGGGTGGTTTAAAAAGGGGTGGTTCAACATTGCCATTAAAGTTGTATTCAGGCGATGTTATTGTTATGGGAGGAGAATCGCGATTATATCATCATGGAATATCAAAGGTATTCTATGGTGAAAGTGACCTAGTTCCAAAGGGCGGTAGAATAAACCTGACGATGAGAAGAGTTAATTCTGTTATCGTTTAAATAACTGATTGATTAATTGTTGTGATCTCTATTATGCAACTAAGAAAAATTATATATTAAAAAGAAGTAATTTATGTCTCATGTTTTTAAACCACTTATACTTCCTAATGGGCAAGAGGTAATGAATAGACTGTGTAAGGCTGCGATGGAAGAAAATATGGCAGACAAGGGGCAAATCCCTGGGCCAGCTTTAGTAAACTTATATCAGAAATGGGCTGATGGCGGTGCTGGATTGATATTAACTGGGAATGTAATGGTTTCGCCAACAGCCATGACTGGACCGGGAGGAGTATACCTTGGTAGCAAGACTTTAGCTGTAAATGATAATAGAGAAAGATTTGAAGCATGGGCCTCAGCATCTAAGTCTGGTGGCGCTAAAGTGTATATGCAAATCAGTCATCCCGGTAGACAGATATACGCAACCCAAGGAACCGAGCCAGTATCTGCATCTGCCACCAAGGTAAAAATGGAGGGTCCGGCAGAAAAAATGTTTGATCATGCGAGGGCATTAACTTCTGATGAAATAAGAGGGATAATCAAACAGTTTGCTGACACTGCGCATGCAGCAGAAATATGTGGGTTTGATGGAGTGCAAATCCATGCTGCTCATGGTTATTTAATAGCACAATTTTTATCCCCTTTAACTAATTTGCGAGAAGATGAATGGGGCGGCTCTCTAGATAACAGAATGAAGTTTTTACTTGAAGTTGTTAGAGAGGTTCGAGCCCGTGTTGACCCAAAATTCGGAGTAGCTGTCAAGCTTAATTCAGCTGATTTTCAAAAAGGTGGATATGATGTTGGCGATGCAAAAAAAGTCGTTGAGTGGCTAAATAGAGAAAGTGTCGACTTTGTTGAAATATCTGGCGGAAGTTACGAATCGGCTGCTATGATGGGTATGGCAGAAGACGGCAGAGCTCAAAGCACAAAAGATCGTGAAATGTATTTTTTGGATTTTGCAAAAGATATCAATAACTCTGCAAATATGCCCTTGATGGTAACTGGCGGAGTAACAAAGCGTAGTAGTGTTGAGTCAGCGCTAAAAAGCGGAGATGTTGAAATGGTAGGAATAGCTCGCGCTATGGGTTATAACCCCAATATCCCAAATGATTGGAAAGAGGGAAAAAACCTTGAGGTAGCCTTGCCAGAAGTTAATTGGAAAAACCCACTTTTTAAAGGACTTGCTAATATGGCAATGACAAAAATGAATCTTTATCGTATGGGAGATGGGCGTTCTCCACGAGCCAATCCAAGACCATTACCTTCTGTTTTAATACAGCAAATAAAAAATTCATTACAAACAAAAAGATATAGAAAATGGCTTGAAAGTAGAAGTTCTTAATCTTAACTCTTCTGGACATTTATAGGAAAACGGAGAACATTATGAAATTAGACTCTTCAAAAGTCGCAGTTGTTACTGGAGGCGCATCAGGCCTTGGAGAAGCAACAGCTCGTGGACTGGCATCAAAAGGCGTTAAAGTTGGCATATTTGATATGAATGACGAAAGAGGTAAGGAAGTAGCTTCTGAGATTGGCGGTGTTTTTGCCAAGGTTAATGTGGCCGATAATGAAAGTGTAGAAAATGGTTTTGAGGCTGTCAGGCGCATTAATGGCCAAGAGCGCATACTAGTTAATTGCGCAGGGATAGGAGGAGCAGAAAAAACTGTTTCTCGGAATAAACAAAATGGTTCAATTGTTACGCATGATATCGGTCGATATGTAAGGATTATAAATGTAAACTTGATTGGTTCGTTTTTATGTGCATCCATATCAGCGGCTGGAATGATGACTCTTGAGCCACTTAAGCCGGATGGAGAAAGAGGCGTAGTTATTAATACTGCCTCAGTCGCAGCTCAAGATGGACAAATTGGACAAGTTGCATATTCTGCATCAAAGGGAGGAATTCTAGCTATGGCTCTACCTATGGCACGCGATTTGGCAAGAGAAGGAATACGTGTGAATACTATCCTTCCAGGGTTTTATGAGACACCAATTTATGATCAGATGAATGATAATGTTAAGGATGCACTACGTGCCCATCTTCAGTTTCCTAACCGTTTCGGTGATGCATCGGAATACTCACAAGTAGTAGAGTTCATGTGTGAACACACCTATATTAATGGTGAATATATTCGTACAGATGCTGGCGCTCGAATGCCACCAAGATAGTTCAAATAGTGTTAAAATATAACCAATCTGAATTGTTTGCACGACAGGACTTAATTGCAAAACTTGCTGAGGCAGCTAGAAGTATTACGTTGCCATTATTTAAAAAAGATATGGCTGTAGTTAACAAAGCTGAGGGTAACCATTACGATCCAGTAACAGATGCAGATATAGAAGCTGAACGGATTATGCGAGAATTGATATCATCAGCTTTTCCTAATGACTCTATAGAGGGGGAAGAGTTAAGTGATATTTATGGTAGCAATGATTGGCTTTGGACTTTAGACCCGATTGATGGAACAAGAGGTTTTGTAGCGGGAATACCTGTATGGAGCACACTTATAGCTGTGAGCTATAAAAACAAGCCTGTACTAGGTTTAATTGATGTGGCCGCCCAAGATAAGCAATTTTTTGGATCTCCCGGTTATTCATGGTTAATACACGAAGGTAATAAAAAAAAACTTATTTCGAGGAGTTGTAATGGGGACTTAACTAAAGCAATATTAGGATGTACCGAGCCTTTGGCAATGCTCAACCCACATGAATTAAGAGCATATAACAATATCCGTAGAATTGTTCGATTCTCACGACTGGGTTTAGATGCTTATGCTTATGGTCAAGTCGCTTCTGGCAGAATGGATCTGGTTATCGAGGCGTTACTAAAGCCATGTGATGTGAGAGCACTGTTACCTGTTATCGAAGGCTCTGGCGGAAGGCTTACAAATTGGGAGGGGGGTTCAGCTGTAAATGGAGGCCGCGTTATAGCGGTTGGAGACCCAGAATTGTTGCCTGAAATAATTAATGCCCTGAAGGGAGATATTTGATTTAAATGTTAATATTTTTTAAAAAGGTATCAAATACCTCAAGAAATTGATCACGGTAAACATCTCTTTCTAGTAAGAGTTCATGCAGTGCCCCAGGGATTACTTTGTAAGTAGACCGAGAAATTGATGCGAAGTTTTCATTAGACGCAGGATCTACAATTGGGTCTGCCCCCGCGGCCACTATTAAACAGGGTATTTTAAGTTGTGATGCATTTGAATTTACCCACGTCATTGCTTTAAGGGCCTGAACAATCCACCCATAAGTTGGGCGGCCAACACGTAGACGTGGGGATGTTTGAAAGTAAGCTGCCCAATGACGGTAACGGTCTTTATCTGAGGTTAATTTGTTTATATTAAAAGAAACAGGCAAGCCATTACGTTGTCCCTGGAGAGGCAATATTTTTGTTTTAAGCCCTAATGCTGAAAGCCCTTTAATGGCTAATTTCATGATTGAAGTATCAAGGTCATATAGACCAAGCATTGGAGCTGAGCAAATAACGGCTTCCGGTTTTAGATCGCCGCGCAAAATAGTTTGAAGCACTATGGTGCCACCCATTGAGTGACCCATGAGAACGTGAGGCCTTGGAAGTAAGGGCAATAACTCTTTGACAACATGAGTAAGGTCATCAACATAATCTTCAAATAGTTCTACGTGACTTTTTAGTTTATCATCTAGAAGTCTGTCTGATAGACCTTGGCCTCGAGGATCAACTATTAACACATTAAACCCACGTTCAATAAAATCTGCTGCTGTTTCAAAATATTTTTCAATAAATTCGGTACGTCCAGGAGAAAAAATAACAGAACCTCTGGTCGATTCACTTGATGTTCTCGCAAGCATTACTCTCAAGCGAACTTGATTATTTTTTATAAAAAAAGTCTGCATACAAGGTTTAAGGGCTTCAGGTATTGGGCACCCCCCAGGCTGAACTATATCAGCTTCCTCATATTTTGATGTTAATCTATCCATTTAAGATAAAAAGAAAATAACTTCCTCTTTTATACAAATCACATATTTGAAAAAATTGATTGTAGGCCCATTGCTACTGACATATCTCCGGCAACTTTAAGCTTACCCGACATAAAAGCCATCATTGGATCAAGATTTCCTTCTGCTAGAGATAAAAAATCTTCTTTAGAAACATTATTGGAAGTTAATACAAAGTCAGCTTTTAATATAGCAAAACTTTGTACTGATAAAATGTTGAAACTTAAAAAAAGAAAGAGCATTGGTGGTTCTATAATTCACACTTCATCAATGTTTGGCCTAGTAGCTGGTCCAAATAGAACTGTTTATAGCATGACTAAGTTTGGTATTGAGGGACTAACTAAAGGTATGGCAGTAGATTTAGCTAAATATAATATAAGAGTTAATAGCGTATGTCCTACTTTTGTTGCCACACCAAGAGCAAAAAAATATTTAGCTAATAAAGAATTTAATAAATACGCACTGAGTAATATTCCACTTGGAAGAATTGCTACAGAAAGTGATGTGGCGACAGCAATTACTTTTTTAAGTTCTAATGCTGCTTCTATGATAACTGGAACAAATATAATTATAGATGGTGGATGGACAGCAAAATAATGAATAAGATTTTATTCTTTTTATTTTTCTTTATATTTAATCATGCTGTTGCTGTTGAATTTAAAGGAAAATTTATTCAAGGGCATTTTATAATTGGCAAAACAGATTCAGCTAAAAAGATATTTGTAGATAAAAAAGAAGTTAAAGTTTCAAAAGATGGCT
>ERZ651776.5532-NODE-5532-length-10866-cov-4.392066_pt1 | contig 10866 bp, 10 predicted proteins | sample MGYA00514761_ERZ651776 | MGnify/ENA metagenome assembly ERZ651776 | reverse complement strand
TTTTGGTTGATTAATTGGATTAACTTCAAGCCAAACAAAGGTGGGAATGAAACTGGGATTGCTGAAAAAAGTGAAGACTGGTCAAGAGCCTTTTCTCTCTCTATATTAAGTTTGATATAACTTCTTCTTTATATGATAAAACCACACGTTTTAATTCGTAACAGTATCGCAGAAACCTTTGCCAACCCCATTGGACGTGTTTGTCATCCCAGTCCTCAACTTCAGAAGAAACTTCAATCTCTCCCCATCTTTCCCCTGGTATTTGACAACGACAACTCCATCATTTATCATCGTCCTCACCGCTTCCCTAGCAACAGCAAGTCCCACCGTCGTCCACGTTGGCTCCAACCCCCCCCCCACCAGCTGGGTTCCAACGGTGAAGCACTCCAAACAGTCGGGAAAATCCAACCAGGTCAATCCTTGCATCTGGTGATTAGCTGGCAAACTCGCCACGATTGCCTCAACCAACGCACGGAACCTCAGGGCAATTCCCTTGCGAAAAGACCCCATTGTTCTGCCGCCGCTGAGCCTCGATTTGTGCGCGTGCTGCTGCTCGTAGTACTTCAAGCGATTGGCTTTCAGTGACTCCTCGGAGACGTCCGGCAACCCCAGCATGCTGTTATTGACTCTGAAATTGTGTTAGTTGATGTGTGCATAACGTTATCCGCGCACCTCTCCTCCAGTCTTACCGCGCTACGTCGACGAACATCTTATTGCTCCTCATGATCGTTGCCCATCCACTCTTGTAGGACATTAACAGTACGTAGCCCCCACTGCTGCCGTGACTGGGAGCTTCCAAGACCGTGACCCTCACACGGTCAAGGCCCATCGCCTCCATATTCTCATCCGTCGCAGCACTAAAAAGAAGCTGGACGATGCGCTTGTCCAGCTCCTCCCCCTCCGCCAAGTCCTCTGCCAGCAACACAGCATTCGACACCGCAGCTGCGATTGTTTGGTGCAAGATGCACACAGAATTGTTTAGATGGCAGACGGGCGGCGGAAACAGAGAGCGCGCAGCTCTCTGTTCCTGCCGTATCGTTGTGTACCCGAAGTACCTGCAGGGTGAAAAGCGAGAGTGGGTTGTTTGTTTGTTAGAAAGCAATAGGAATATAATAGATAATTTAGCGTTACCGTACCTTGTACACAGAGTCCCGATGATCTTCTCGGCATCCTTTCGTTTGTCTGCAGCCTTGATCATCCACGGCAGGCGCACCTTCGACACCGTCCCACTCGGATGCTGGAGTGTTAGCGACGACGGTGCGCGAATCAGCAGGCCCTGCGCAGAGGAGGAAAGGGGAATGGAATCAAACCCAATGATACTAGAAGTATCATCAGGCAAGTCCTGCAAGCTCACAGGACGTGAAGACCAGTTAGACTTGAACTCACCCCATGTTTTGCCGTCAAAGTGAACGTATTTTAACCCGCTGTTCACGAGCGCGTTAATGATAGTCGTCTCAATGTTATCCCCCGTCGCCAACGCCGGCTGGAAAAAATCCATAAATGCAAGGATTGAACTACGTCGAGACACGAGAAGGGATTGTTCCAACATACACATAACTGATCCTTAATTCCGACGGGTTTTCGGAACATATTGCGATTACTGGGATGTGTCTGCTGACAATAGGAGGGGAACGAGAGGAGACGATCACATAGCCATAAGTTCTTGTCCAGCATTAGTTTTACGAAAACTTTCGAACTGGGCTCGTCCAGGGTCTGGAGCTGTTCATGAAGAGCTCTGATATCGACGGATTGTCCCCAAACAGATGCTTCTAACTTACTAACCAGCAATTTTAGACTCTCGTCGTCCGCTATATTGAGGTGGCAGCACCACCTCAATTCGTAGATCGGCCCGGGCTCAGGCGAAAACTCAATGCCCTCGGTCCCGATCTGGAAACTTTCCTTGCGAAATGTGCAGCTGAAGCCCTGGTTCCTCACGAGCTCCGAGAACTTGATCTGGTAATCCTCCTTGCCCATCCAAAAGGCCCAGGTTAAGGCTCTGGTCTGAGCCCCTCTGAAGCCCTTGTCCATACCCATGTGCATAATTAAAGCATCCGGGTCTGCCTTGCAGCGGAGATAACAGGTCCCGTCGTTGGAGGCGTAGGCGGTCAACCAGCAGCTCGGCGAGAAGCACGCGGTCCAGCTACAGCTCCCGCTCCCGCTCCAGCTCCATTTCCGGCACCGACACCGACACTGACACCGACACCGACACTGACACCGACACCGACAGCGACAGCGACACCGACACCCGCTACTGCTTCTCGAGTTCTTTGCTCCCCTTCAGGCAACAATGGTCGCGCTCCCCTCAAGCCTCTCCATAGCTGTAATCGGTGCTGGCGCTGGTGGACTTACAGCTGCACGGTCTTTTCTCAAGCGCGGCGTGAAAAACTTGACAATATTTGAGTCATCATCGCACATCGGAGGGGTTTGGAAATACTCCCAGGACCCCACTCGTCCCATGTACCGAAACCTTCAAACAAATCTTCCGAAGGAAATAATGGGTTTTCGAGAGTATCCCTTCGTTAACGTCAGCGGCGCCGATTCAAATGATGACTCTTATGTGACACACGAGCAGGTGTTTGATTATTTGGTGGACTACACTGATCATTTTGGCCTTACCAAGTATATTCGCTTCAACTCACCGGTCAAAAAGATTTGCTACGATTCGAGCGACGATTCGAGCGACGATTCGAGCAGGAAGTTTAAAATATTTGTAAGCTCTTGCAGTGAACCTGAAACTTTCGACGCTGTAGTTGTAGCGAATGGTCACTACTCCAAGCCAAACTTTCCGACAATGAAGAACCTCGATTTATTTACTGGTCGAACGATGCATTCTGTTGAATATGATGACCCGGATATTTTCTCGGATGAGTCCAAATGTATCCTGTGTATAGGCGGCAAAGCTTCCGGTACTGACATAGCAAAAGAAATTTCGAGGGTCATTCCCAGCAACAGCAAGGTTTTCTTGAGCATGGGTGGAGGTGACAAGAGTAACTCGACTGAGGCACCAAACATCGTAACTCTGCCCAAAACTGTAGGTATATCGGACGATGGAAAGGAATTTGTTTTCGAGAGAGGAAATGGTTCGGACGATGGCAATAAACTGGCTGTCTCGGACGTTTCCACGGTAATATTTTGCACGGGGTTTTTGATGGACTTTCCCTTTCTCGATAGCAGCGATTTTGGAGAAATTGTTTTTAAGGAACGCCGCAGAATGTCTCCTCTCTATAAGCAGCTTTTTTACGCCCGGGATCCAAGAATTTCTTTTGTGGGGATACCACATAGCGTTGTCCCGTTCCCTTTCATGGAGGGGCAGAGTGAGTGCATCGCCGAGACGATTTTTTCCGACCTTCTCCCTGATCTTGAGGGAAGGATCAAGTCTGCAAAAGTTGATTTCGAATCAGGGGGGAGCAGGGGGGGGAGGGTCGAGGACACGCACTATCTTGGCAGTGCTCAGTTCGATTACCTCCGGGACATTGCTGTTCTATCCTCTACACACAGTGACAAAAACGAAAAATTCTTGCTCGCTCAAGAGGCAATTTATGAGGATGCGCATCAATCCAGGATGTCGTGCGTAGTTGGGAACGACAGCTACAGGAAGGACCGCTATTTACGCGATCATGAGACCCATCTTTGGAAGAAATGTTAGCGTTGATTTAAATTAACATTGTGAAGGAAGGTATCTTTTCCGAATGGCATGAAGCAAGAAAAAGTAAGGAAGAGCCAGACTGGCCAAGAATAGTCGACAAAAGAAATCATCATTATAATCATTATAACTGCCAGAATACTTTGGCCGAGGGCGGCTGACCTATTCGCCGAGCTATAAGTACTCTGTCGGAAATGATAGTCGCACATGACCGTCCCAGAATCGCTCGGTCCCATGGTGCAGTCTTCATCCAACCCACTCCCAGCCTCATCGTTACAATAAATTTTATCGCAAACCCTCATCCAGTCGGGCCTATTGGCGCAGCTCTCAGCCACTTGTGTGCAGTAGCTTAAGCAAGGTCTTTTTGTGGTTTCGATCTTTTCGCCGTTGATGAGATTGAAAGAGTATTCTTTGCAACGATTTCTGTACACCTCGTTGTCTGAGCCCCACCAAAGGCAGGTATAGTCATAGACCATCTCCCTACACTCAAATGTGTCTCTAAAGGTTTTTCCTGGCCCAAAAACATCAAGCCGGCTTGCCCTGCGTGGTATCATGTGTGAGAAGAGATCATCGCCCCTGTGCACAAAAAACAAACAAACATCCCTCACCTGTCCTCAAGATTGACACAACTGCCGCCTGATCCTTGCTGGGCCTTCCCGTACTTATCTTCCAGAAGCATGTTGTTCAGCACGTCACATTTTTTCAATTTGAAGCAAGACATGCAGCACGGAGGCTTCGGGGGGTCGTACAGATTGCCAAACTCGTCTGTCAAAACATTGGATTTCGAGGAACGTTCGTTAGAAAATTTTGTTATGTTGGAAGAGCTTGGATTAAAAAGTAAGTATACGGGGAAGGGAGAAAGTCCTCACCTGTATCTGTCTCGCTCCCGCAATTATCCAACTGTTCTACTCCGTTCCCCTCTGCCCCGTCGGTATCATAGTCCTCGAGCCTCCTTCGGAACTGCTCCTCCTGAGAGACAATGGCACCTCGGACCATGCCAGATGTTGGAGTCTGGGCATAGCGATTTGAAGATAGATGTTCAGGCCGAATAATAGCAGGGTCGAAGTAACCGTCGTCTACATAAACGGAGTCTGTCTGGAGGAATAATAGCACGAGGAATGGAAGGGGTGAAGTCATGGCAAATTTGAAGTGTGAGTTGTGGAAGGGTTCCTGTGGAGTTACTTGGATTAATGCTATTTGATTAATTTGTTCAGTAGAGTATCAACGACTTGTATAAGGGTAATCGGCCGCTTTTTACCGCTGCAGGCGTAAATTTTGTGATCAAGATGAATTATTCAGCTGAGAGTGTTTTCCTTTCGACCTTCTCTCCTTTTCTCTCTCCCGAACTTGGGTCCCAACACCTGCTTTCTTCTCCTAAGGATCGCGCCTTAGTAGAATTTAAACAGCCCCAGGAGCCGCGTATAGTCGGAGAAACGCACTTTAGAGATCTTCTTCCCGCTAGACCTCCCCCAAACGAATCCACCTGCCCTGGATCTTCCTTCATTCCCCCATTACACAATCAACCATGGCCTGGACAGAGTACCAAGATGACAGCAAGACCTTTTACCACAACTCTGAAACGAATGAAACGACTTACATCTGCCCTCCCACTCTCCTTCAAGGAAAGATCTCCTCTGCCATCAGCCGTAAAGTCCGTCAGGAGGTTGGGGACGAAGTCCGAAGGCGTTCCACACTGCAAACCTTTGAGGGTCGCCAACAACAGCAAAAGAGCCTAGGAGAAATTGACGTGTTAGCTAGCCCAAGGCTGACCAACGAGGGGGCTTTTTTTTCCGGTAAGAACCAAAAGGTCCGGAGCTCCAGTCAACCGAAACAGCATGGAGCACAATCCAAGCAGCAGCTTCAGAACCAAGAGCAACAGAAACCCTTGCAAGAATACTACACAGTACAGATACATCCGGACAGCGGCTCCGTTTACTACCAATCGCCCCACAGCGCTGTCCAGAGCTGGACAAATCCTTTTACAACGTCTGAGTCCGTTTCGGCAGCGGATATGATAGCTGCGGCAATGTCCGAAACAAAGGAAACCGATGAGGGCGCGACGGCCCAGGAGCAACTCGCGGGTTTCAACCTCGTCCCTTCTGCTAACCACCTCCGCAGCGAGGAGGCCGTCTCCACCACCGAGCGTCTACATAAATTCGTAGAGGAGGGGAAGGTCGCGATCGGAGAGGAGGACGCCATTAAGTTTAAATATCCCGAATACGTCGACTTGTTTCTGCCCGTGGAGAAGGGGGAGAGGGAGATTATTAGCATTCTTCTCCCGAAAAATTTATCCAGTGCTATGAGCAAGATTGTGCTCAGAGTTTTCTTGACTGACACCATAGGAGAAGTTTTGAATCAGACGTTTGAGTACTTTCGCAAACGCAACGGGGGAAATACCATCGATGAGGGCGGAACTGGACGGTACGTTCTCAAGGTGTGTGGATTTCTCGACTACATGCTTCACCATGACTACAAACTTGGAGTCCACAACTACATTTTGGAATGCCTCAGGAAGAAGAGCAAGATAGAGTTGGAACTGGTAAAGTTGAGCCCTGCTGACCAGATGGATTTGGGGCCGATACTTTCTCAAAACATGGAGGATGAGCTTGAAGTGGAGAGAGCAAAGTTACTAGAGCATGACGACGGGTGGCACAGCGACAAAGAAGAACGCAAGAAGGAGCTGAAGAGGATGCACAGGAGCAAAAAGTGCATTTTCAAAGGAGATATTAAGTGGCCCTTCAGGGTGCTTGTCAGGGGTATAGAGGACTGTCCGGGCGAAGAATTGAAACTGAAAAGTGTTTTCCTGGAAATTGGGCTTTATTACTGCGGAGCTTTGCTAGGACCGACCGAAGGGGGGAACAAAAGCAATCCGAATAGCCAGGATGTCCCAGCCATGAAGACCGGCAGCGTTGGCATGTGCACAACTCCCTGCTTTCCTGGGACATGGCTCAGCAGCACAAAACATGAAGTTGCAGTACTTCCTAACGGGACTAGAGTGGGATTCATGCTGTATGGAGAACAAGAGGTCACGCATGAGATCGTACCCGTGGCAGGTGTGAGTTTGAACTTGGTGGACTACAAGAATACCTTGTTGAGTGGCAAGATGGCCTTGAAGATGTGGCCTCACGAAAAGCTCCAGATAGCCCGAAAGCCAGAACTTGCCCATCCAAAGTGTGAAGAGTTGCCCCACCTCGTGAATGTGGCGACGGGGGTCGTTGGGGAGAATCCTGCCAACGACGGAGGCACGCTTCATGTCGTCTTTGATAGCTACAGCACGCCAGTTTATGGAATTAGTAATACTCTCACCGACATCCTAAACCCGCAACCATCTTCCAAAACAGGACCTAAACCCACCATACAGATACAAGCAAAGCCTTCTGAGAGCGAGATGAAGGAGATCGACCGGATAGCAAACGCAGATCCGCTCTACAAGCTCACCTTAACCGACAAACTCATGATATGGAACTACCGGGTGCATTGCAGCTCCCGTGCACCACTTTTGCCAAAATTTCTGCAGAGTGTCAATTGGGGAAGCGTCGCGGCTGTGAAAGAGGCGCATAGGCTGCTTCCACTTTGGAAAAGGTTTGAGGAAGGCAGCGAAGTTGAGGTGAGTGTAATTTGCTTTTAGGTGGAAACCGTTGATTAGATGACGCTAACCCTACCCAATCACACACATTTCTATCATCCTCGACATCTATTCTTGGTTTGCATAGTACCTAGAGATGCTGGATATCGGTTATAGTGATCCTGTCGTTCGAGAATACATTGTACGACAGCTGAACGGGCTGAAAGACTGGTTTTTCGACCAGTTCTTGCTTCAGATGGTGCAGGTTCTGAAGTATGAACCCTACCATGACTCTCCTCTTAGCAGAATGATCATTCGTCGAGCGTTGCAGGCCCCCTATAAAATTGGGCATAATTTTTATTGGCTCTTGCGAAGCGAGATGCACAACGCGGACATCTGTCCGCGGTACGGCTGCCTGCTGAAGACCTACATTGCAAACTGCGGTCCCCATCGCAATATCCTGAAAAAGCAGTGTGTTGTGAACGATACCATCCAGGTGGTTGCAGAAAACGTGAAAAAGCAGCCCAAACCCCTGCGGAACAAGTTCGCCCAAGACGAGCTCAAGAAGGTTCTGAAAACATTCCCGAGCAAGTTCCAGATTTGCCTAAGTCCGAGAATCGAGTGCAAGGGTCTGAGGAGCGAAAAATGCAAAGTTATGAGTAGCAAAAAAATGCCAATTTGGTTGGTCTTTGAGAACAGCGACCCCAACGGGGAGCCCTACCTTGCAATATTTAAAGCAGGTGACGATTTGAGGCAGGACTTGATGACGCTTCAACTCCTGCGTATCATGGATAGCTTCTGGCACAAGAGCGGTCTGGACTTGCGGATGATCCCCTATGGTTGCTGTGCAACGGGACATGACTTGGGAATGATCGAGGTTGTCAAGAATAGCGACACCACTGCCAACATTCAGGTGAAATATGGTGGCAAGAATCTAGGGGCATGGAAGGACACCCCCATCGATCAGTACCTGAAAGACCAAAATAAGGATGATTACTACCTTAAGGCCGTTCAGAACTTTGTCCACACGTGTGCGGGCTATTGCGTTGCTACGTATGTTCTAGGAATCGGGGATCGGCACGCTGACAACATCATGATCACAAATAGTGGCCATCTTTTTCACATCGATTTCGGACATTTCTTGGGCAACTTCAAGAGCAAATTTGGATATAACCGAGAAAGAGCGCCCTTTGTATTCACGCCGGAGATGGCGTACGTTATGGGTAACAGGGAAACGACGTTTGGCTTCCCCGATTCCCTCATGAAGAAGAAGGAGCCCAGGATCGGCTTCCCCGAGTTTGAGAAAATGTGCTGTCAGGCATACAACATTTTGAGGCAAAGGGGGGCACTCTTGATGAACCTTTTCATCCTAGTGACACCCGCGGCTATGCCTGAACTACTCAACAAGAATGATGTTGGCTACTTAAGGGATATGCTTAGCAAAGAACTCACGGATGAAGCTGCCGACAAAAAATTCAGGCAGGAAATTGCAAAATCTTTGAGGACTGTTAGTCGAAGGTTTGACAACTGGATACACAACATGAAACACGGTTAAGGAGGGGTTAGGTGACAGACCTCGTTGGTTCGGAGCATCTGTACTACTTTGTAACAATTGCGAAATAATGAAAAAGTTTTACGGGCAAATGCTCTAGTGCTGTGCCTTTTTGTCCTCCTTTTTTTTCGCTGGGTCCTCAAGCTTTCTGTTTTATGTTCCTTTCCAAAATTGTCGATGTTTCTTGCATCTGAAAAGACTCCACCACATCTACACTGCTAATGTCGTCTTCCTCCCGCTCACATATAAGCTCGCTGATGAGCTCTAGATCCTCAAAGCTCGTCACCACTTTGATCACGATTTTGCATATCCCAAAAGCAACTGGCACAATTTCAAAATCTCGGAACTGAACGGCGCTAGTCAGCCCATCTTCGGCAGTTAAATACCCCTCTTTCTCAAGCTTGGATGTCGCAAAATCGTGCAAATCAAATTCAGTGTCGTATGGTTTGATTTCTAACGTTGCGAGACACATGCAGGGGTTGGAGTCGTCTTTAGCAGGGTTTTTTTCTTCTGTGCTGCTCACGTCACTATAACTAGCGCGTGAAGAGCATATTAAGTTGTTCATCTCATCAAAGGTTATCTCGTCCGATGATGCTAATGGTTCAGAATGGTCAAAGTGGTGAAACCGGAAGTAACGAGAAGAGTTCACGCGCAAAACGAAACAAAAAGGGCGTAACTTGCTGCTCTTGTTGCTCGTGACACGAGGATTCAACTCGTACACATCGACACTTTTCCAGGCGCTGTGATGAGAAGGAAGAGCAGGTTAATTGCAAGAGAAATTTATAACGGAAGGACGAAGAATCTATAAGTAGGATACTCACCTCTCTTCGTCGTCCAAAATATCAACAAGCAACCTAATTATATGCTCCTCAGCGAGTGACACCATCAAGTAGAATCCTCCACTGCTTGTCACACACCCTTCTGCAGATTTGAAGAGCTTGGAGGATTTTAATTTGCAATCGTCGTCGTACTTGTTCATCATTGCGTCAAACAACCCCTTATCTATGTATCCGTCAAACCTCTCGCTCGTAGGTGTTTCTATTGGCAGCAAAACATCACCCACCACGAATTTGCAATCAAAAGTGTCCTTGCTTTCAGAATTATTGCGAAATTCATCAGATTTGGTTGCCATCTCGCTAATGGCAACGGAAGATATATCTACAGCTACGCTACGCGAGATGGCATGTCGATTAAAGAGATCAAATATCAAGTCAGAGTTCCCTGTACCTCCATGGAGAAAATAAGCATCACTCAAAGGTTTGGCAGGGTGGGCTTTTGTTTGTGTCTCAGTCAGAACGTCGACAAAATCGGCTGTATCAGCGTACCATTCAAAGGCATTCGTTTGCGTGACTTTATCAAAGAACTCATCCCAGTAGGTAGCATCAGAATGACCTGCGGGGTCGCCTATCTCTTGTAGTGCATCCATCTATATGAGGATGATGGAGAAGAAAATTGTTTTAGATAATCAGCTCTTGTGTCAGATAAATAGTGAGTGGGTTGAACTTTCGGTATTATTATTATTCTGTTCGGACAATGCTGATGCTGTGGGAGTGGTTCTTTGGTTTGGTGGGCGTGGTTTCTGGAGAAATCAAAATCGTTTATATCATTTCTTCGATTGACATTTTCTTCTACCGGTCTTTTGTGTCATATTCAAGCTTCTCAAGTACACTAATTTGCGCTTAAATCGACAGAAGAAGGCTATACGACAACTCTAGATTTTGTCCGGAATTCACCACTGACACGACATCGGCCCCCCCTTATTCTTATTATTTAAAAGTTCTTAACGGTGTCTGTGTGTGCAGCGATTGGTGTCTTCTTACTTCTACAAGGAGATCGTTCTATTCTTGAGCTCCTGCCCCCAATTTCCACCTGAGTCATCACCTTTCGTGAAGGATGCTTTCATCAAAGGGGGTTTTCCGCGTGTTACCATCGGCCCGCCGCCTTCTATGCGCTAGTCAGCAGCTTTCTAGCATGCGTAATCTTACAACATTAAAGACGACGGAAAGTGACAGTTCGGTCACCCCGATAAAACCGACAATAACTGAGATGACAAAAGCCTCTGACCTATCAAAAAAGGAGCTCTTGGATGCCGAAGACAGGGTTAAC
>ERZ651776.5528-NODE-5528-length-10877-cov-2.862130_pt1 | contig 10877 bp, 8 predicted proteins | sample MGYA00514761_ERZ651776 | MGnify/ENA metagenome assembly ERZ651776 | reverse complement strand
GAGGTCATCGCCCTCAAGTCCTGCAAAGCCACGCGCGGCGGCGACCAGCTTTTCGATATCGAAATTGCCGTCCGGATCATGGGCAAGTGCCGCATGGGGTGCGCCCTGCTGGCGGATCGCACGGGTCAAGCGCCGCGTATCAATGCCGCCGATGCCGATGCGCCCACGCGCGGCAAGCCAGGGTTCCAGCCGTTCAACAGACCGCCAGTTGGAGGGCAGGGTCGGGTCCCATTTGACCACCATACCGTCAGCGACCGGATCGGCGGTCTCATCGTCTTCGGGTGTCACGCCCGTGTTGCCGATGTGGGGGAAGGTAAAGGTTACGATCTGGCCCGCATAGGACGGATCTGTCATGATTTCCTGATAGCCTGTCATCGCGGTGTTAAAGCACAGCTCGGCCACGGTTTGTCCGGTTGCGCCGAAGCCCGCGCCGTAAAAGACGGTGCCATCTGCTAGCACAAGGCAGGCTGTTGGTTTTGGTGAGCTGGCCATTGGTCGAATCCCCCGATGTGCGACTATTTCTGCGCTATGCGGGGCTTCGCACAGCGAAATCTTAGGCTTCCTAAGGGGTCGTGCGCATAGGGTCAAGGTGCGCAAAGAGGCATGCAGCGTTCATTTATTGGGTGCTTGTTTAGTTGGCGGTTTTTGGGATAGGGTCCGCGATTGTTACCGCTCACATATCAGGGATGATAGAATGGACTTGCGCACACGGCTGAACACGGCCCTCAAAGAAGCGATGAAAGCGAAAGAGGCGGACCGCCTGTCGACGCTGCGGCTTATGAATGCGGCCATCAAGGATCGTGACATAGAGGCGCGTGGCGCTGGCAGCGATGAAGGCGTCGGGGACGACGTTGTGCTGGCGATCATGGGAAAGATGGTCAAGCAACGTCAGGAAAGCGCCAAGGTCTATGAGGAAGGCGGGCGTCTGGAACTGGCAGAGAAAGAGCTGTCAGAGATCACAATCATCGAAGAGTTCCTGCCACGGCAGTTGAGCGACGATGAGGCCGCCGCTGCCCTTGATGCGGCAATTGCCGAGGTGGGCGCGACCAGCATCCGCGACATGGGTAAGGTTATGGCAGTCCTGAAGGGCAAATATACAGGCCAGATGGATTTCGGCAAAGCCGGACCCATGGTCAAAGACAAGCTGGGCTAACGGCGCTTGAACAACCGCCCGTCGAGGATCACAAGGCCAAGCGCCAGTAGTGCGAGGCCAGCGTAGACATTGGGTGAGAGTGTTTCGTCCAGCACCAGCGCGCCGAGAATAATCGAGACCGGCGGGATCAGCAGCGTCACAATCATCGCGTTGGCTGCACCTGCGGCGGCGATGATACGATAGTACAGTAGATAGGCCCCTGCCGTAGCGAAGATCACATAGTAGGCGATCGCCCCGAATGCGGTCACCGATAGTGCGAAGGACGGCATACCATCAATCAAGAATGCTGCCGGAACCATCACAAGTGATGACCCTGTCAGCATGCCCGCCGCTGCCATTTGCGGGGTCAGGTTGGCAAGGCGTAGCCGTGCCCAGACGCTGGCAAATGCATAGGAAATCGTACCGCCAACGACGGCCAATTGCGCAAGGGATGAGATGTCGAAGTTGCGCAGGGAGCCGAGGCCGATGGCCGTCGCTACGCCGAAGAACCCGATCAGAGACCCGATAAGTTTGCGTTTGGTCATGCGTTCGTCCGACAGGATCAGCGCCGCGATGACAACTCCGAATATCGCGGTGCCTGCGTTGAACACCGATGTCAGACCCGTCGGGATGTGAAGCTGCCCCCATGCCATCAGGCTGAACGGGATCACGTTGTTGAGCAGACCCATGACAATGAGCGCGGCCCATGTCCTTACGTCACGTGGGACCGTAAGGCCACGCATCCAGACGTAGCCCCATAGGATCACGGCTGCCCAGAACACACGATGTGCGACTGAAGTTACAAAGGGCACGTCGTCTAGCGCCAAGCGGATGGATAGAAAACTGCCGCCCCAAATCAATGCAAGAAGGAAAAGTTCGGCCCAGGTGCGCGAGGAGATGATGCGTTGTGGTGTCATCAGGCGACGTTAGGGCGGGGGCAGTGCAAGAGCGACCCGATTGTTGCGCGTTTGACGGGGCAGGCGGTGCGCATGAACGCGCACCCTACAGAACGGATTTGAGTTTACGTTGGAGTTCATCAAACAACACGGGACGTTCATCTTCGGACAGGAACCGCCCCAGTTCGACCTCGCGGTCATTGCCCTTGAGGGTGATGTAATTGGGGAAGCGGTCATGGTGGGGATCGATTTTTAGATGAACCCAGTAGGGGTTGGCCTCCCATGTCATGACACCCTTGCGGGGGTTGGTGTGGGTCAGGGTCATGCGGTCCGGCCAGATGCACAATTCCTCTAGCAGTTCACCGTCCTTGTAGCTGCGATGCAGCGCGTACCAGATGCCCGTCACCGCAATGGCAAAGAACGGCAAGAGGCCCCAAAGCGCGGGAGAACCGAGGGTCGCCAGCAGTGGCAGGACGATCAAAGCCAGGGTGCCCGAAATGAACACGACAAAGTCACGACGCAACAGGGAGCGATAGGGCCACAGGTGCAGTTCTGCGACGGGGGCGTCTTCGCCTTTGGGTGTCGGCTGGCTGATCCATTCATACGGCATATTGTAAGCTTAGGACGTTGGATGTTGGTGTCGAGGGGATGGGGTGTCGCAGGTGCAATTTTGTTGAGAGGTTTCGAGGTCTACTGCATGCAATTCTAATGGTGTTTTTGCGGACGAAGCTAACTTTGGCTATGCCAATCCCAAAGCCCGCTTACGGCGAATTCCTCAACCGCTATTCGAAAGCTGTGAACGTCGCCACTTGCACGGTTCCGCAATTGAAGTTTCCTCGGACAGCGCCCATCAGGCCAAAAGGGCTTGATCGGGTCGATCCGAGGATTCTAACATCGAGCAGGATCGGCATCGGTCCAGATTCAGTGATGCCAAGCAGAAGAAAATAATCTAATATCTCAGTCAGGAGGATTTCTGGAATGAACTTGAACCTGCCGTCGCTGCCCACCACGCCTGACGAACTCGACACCTTTTTTGGTATAGTATTTACGCGTGAAAGCCGGGAAAATGGTTTGGCATTTCGGCCGCGCCCGACGGACACGATCATTTCTACCTTCACCAAGTGTGGCACTACTTGGTTGCAACAGATTGCCCATGGCCTGCGAACGCGCGGAAGCATGGACTTTGAAGAGATAAGTAACGTCACTCCCTGGCTCGAGCTCGCGTTCGATCTCGGCTTTGATCTGGACGCGGCCCAAGTGGCCGAACCGCGTGTCTTCAAGAGCCACCTTAGTTGGCGCGATGTACCCAAGGACGCTCGTTATATTGTCTCATTCCGTGATCCATCGGATGCATTCATATCGGCCTACCGCTTTTTTGAAGGCTTTTTGTTCGAGCCGGGCACGATAGATTTGGACACGTTCTTCCGATGGCGCAACCCACTCGCCGAGATGGCCGAGCGTGGGTATTGGCACCACTTGGCTTCTTGGTGGGAGCAGCAAAATAATCCCAATGTCCTGCTACTATGTTACGAAGATATGCTGGCAGATCTTCCCGGCACAGTGCGGCGTGTTGCGGCGTTCATGGATATTCCGCTTGATGACGTGCTGTTTGCCCGCGTTGTGGGGCAAGCCTCGCGGCCGTTCATGCTAAAGCACAAACATCAGTTTGATGAAGGCCCTTTGCGGCGTCTGATAGCTCAGCGGACGGGACTACCTTTTGATGCGAACGCCTACAAGGTTACGCCCGGTGCACGCGACAACCCGAAATATAGGCTAACAGCGGCACACCGACAGACACTGGAGGAAATCTGGCAAGCGCAGGTAGCCAAGCGGTTCGGCCTAGAGACCTACGAAGAAATAAGGCAGGCAGTTCGCACCCTGCACCAAACAGAATAATCGTATCGACGGCAGGTTCTTTCGGGACGTTGTCAAATCGGGTGGTGTGCTTCGCACTGTGCCCATACAATTTGCCCACCTAAACATCCTAGACGGAGGGTTTGCACGGTTCCAAGTCATTCGTGCGACACGCAGCATAGGTCAAAATGGGCTCAGAGCGGCGTTTCACCGTCCATAGAAAAAGGCCCCGGCGTTTCCGCCGAGGCCCTATATGTCTCTAGACCTTAGGCGGACTAGTGGGAGTGTTGTTTGTCCCAGTCTTCCTGCTTTGGAAGCTGCTCAAACGTGTGCTCCGGTGGAGGGGACGGCAATGTCCATTCCAGCGTGTCAGCGAATTCACCCCACGGGTTGTTTTCTGTGCAGTTGCGTGGCGACAACAGTGTCTTGAACAAGATCACGATGAAGAACACGAAAGATGCAAACGCGATAAAGGCACCGATAGAGGACACGTAGTTCCATGTCGCAAAGGCTTCGTTGTAGTCGATGTAGCGGCGCGGCATGCCGTTACGACCCAGGAAGTGCTGCGGGAAGAACGTGATGTTCGCACCGATGAACATCATCCAGAAGTGCAAATGGCCCGCCCAGTCAGGGATCATACGACCGGACATTTTCGGCAGATAAAAGTAGATACCCGCAAAGATACCGAACACTGCGCCCAAGGACATCACGTAGTGGAAATGTGCCACAACATAGTAAGTGTCATGATACGCACGATCCACACCTGCCTGTGACAGAACGATACCGGTCACACCACCAACGGTGAACAGGAACAGGAACCCGAACGCCCACATCATTGGCGGTTTGAAGGAAACAGAGCCGCCCCACATGGTCGCGATCCAGGAGAAAATCTTAACCCCTGTCGGCACCGCAATAACCATCGTTGCCAGCATGAAGTAGGACTGCTGGGTCAGGGACATACCGACCGTGTACATGTGGTGTGCCCAGACAACAAAGCCCAGCGCGCCAATAGCGACCATCGCGTAGACCATCGGCAAGTAACCGAAAATCGGCTTGTTGGAGAAGGTCGAGATCACGTGGCTGATGATGCCGAACGCTGGAATGACGATGATGTACACTTCGGGGTGACCGAAGAACCACAAGATGTGCTGGTACAGGATAGGGTCGCCGCCGCCAGCTGGGTCAAAGAATGTCGTTCCAAAGTTGCGGTCCATCAAAAGCATGGTGATGGCGCCCGCAAGAACAGGCAGGGCAAGAAGGATCAGCCAAGCGGTGACGAAGATTGACCAGGCAAACAGCGGAACCTTGTGCAGGGTCATGCCCGGTGCGCGCATGTTGAGGAACGTCGTGATCATGTTGATCGCGCCAAGGATGGAGCTGGCACCAGACACGTGAACCGCAAAGATCGCAAGGTCCATCGAAATTCCGGTTTCGGTGGTGGACAGCGGCGGATAAAGAACCCAGCCAACGCCGGAACCAGACTGACCATTGCCGCCGGGGGCAAGAAGCGAAGCAACACCCAGTGCAACACCCGTACAGAACAGCCAGAAAGACAGGTTGTTCAGACGCGGAAATGCCATGTCGGGCGCGCCGATTTGTAGTGGCATCAGATAGTTACCGAAACCACCGAAAAGCGCTGGAATAACCACGAAGAACATCATCAACACACCATGATAGGTGATCATGACGTTCCAGAGGTGGCCGTTTGGCGTACATTCATCGAGGGCGGCCGGGAACAGGCGTGCGCCCTCCATACACATGTACTGAACACCGGGGTTCATCAGTTCCATGCGCATGTAAACGGTGAACAAGACGGACAAGAATCCGACGAAACCCGCTACGAACAGGTATAAAATACCAATGTCTTTGTGGTTCGTGGACATAAACCAACGGGCAAAAAACCCGCGATTGTCCTCGTGTCCGTGATCGTGGACGGCTGCGTCTACCATGTGGCGCTCCCTTAAATCTGGCAATACGTGGCAATGGCGTAAGCGGACTCACCCCAAAGCGTTGGTTTGGTTTTAAGATGGTAGCGCGGACAGGGCAACAGTCCATTGATTGCAATGCATGGGATAAATTGGCGCAGGGGGCAGTTTAGTGGGTTTTCTCGGGCGCAGCGGGCTGAGGTCTGCGCAGAATTACCCAAAGCATGGCCAAACCCAGTGTTGCGCAGGCCAATCCCGCCAAAACCCAATGCGCCGTCAGGCCAAAGTCGAACCGCCCGAAGGTCGCCATTGGAACAGAGCGGTGAAACAGCGCCGCGAACCCGATCACCAGTGCCACGCCAACGGGGCCAACGCGGGTCGCGAACGCCCCTGCAAAGACGAACGCGGTCAGGTAGGTATAAGCCCAGCTAAGCGGGCTTAACATCGCCAGCAGGATTGCCACCACAGGCAATACAAGTGGATCGGACGGCCTGCGCGCCGCAAGAAAGCCTGCAAAGACCAACGCGGCAAGGTTCGCGACACCCGACATCGCCACCCAGACCATCGGTTTGGCCATCGCCGTCCATCCTGCGTCTTGTGGGGCCATGCGGGGCAGGCGCACTTTTATCAGATCCTGCGTAAACGACAGGCCCGCAACATAGGCATCGATCGAGAGCGAGAAGTTTGTCACAATGACCGAGCGGCTTAACGCCTTGATCAGGCTTATATACTCGCTATGAAGTGGCCATCCTGCCAATGCCACAGACGCCAGAGCCAAAGCTGCGCCGGTGACGACGAAACTGGTGACAGCAGGCCATTGGCGACGGGCGGCAAAGATAACAAGGAACAACAACGGATAGCCTTTGATGGCCGCGGCAAGGGCCAGCAAGGCACCTGCGCTGCGCTGATGGCCAAAATGGGTACGCTCAAAGGCAAACACGATGAGGAAGCTGACAAAAATCTGCGGCTGGTTCTCTGCGAGGGCCAGCGTCATCGTCAGCGTACTGACCAGCGCGGTATAGGTCAGGCAGAACACGGCGAGTTGCGTCATGCCGCGCAAAGCACACATGCGGGTCACAAGATAGATCGTCGCCATCAGCACTGTTTGGTGCAGGATCAGGGCTACGGTGTCAAAGACGGCAAATGTGGTGATCGGCACAAGGAAGGACACCAGCTTTGCCCAGATCGGCGGGTAGATATAGGGGAAGATACGCGCGTTATCGTCGATCGCAGCCACATGGGGCCACCAACCCGACGGGGTGGTCATATCAAACAGCCCGTTCGTGACCGGATAAATATGGTCCAAACGCCCCATGTGCATGAACTCTCCCGCCAACCAGACCGCATAAAGGTCTGCGGATTGGGTCGATACCGCCCCGACCGAAGACACAAAAAGCCCATAAGCCAGCACGCAAACAAGCAGACCGGCAAGCACGGCGCGTTTGGCGGGGTCATCTGTCACGTGGGGCTCCGATCAAAGAGGATTTGCCATCACATATTTACGAAGCGCTGATGGCGGGCAAGCGAACGGGTGAAGAGCAGAGCAGGCAGACGCCAATGGTGCGAAGCGGCAACAGTGCAGCGCCTGCTTCCAAGGCACAAAAAAGCCGCGCCACAACGAGTTGGCACGGCTGATTGATGTTGCGGGGAGGCGTTAGCCAATGGTCGCGCCGTCTTCGCGCCAGACCTGAATAACAGCAGAGCGCGGGTTGCCTGCACCGTCAGGCCACATTCCACCCGGATGCTGAATACCCACGAACATGGTCTTGCGGTCCGCCGACCAGCAAAGCCCCGTGACTTCGGCGCCGTTCGGCGCTGTCAGGAAGCGTGCGATCTCGCCCGTTGTCGTGTCACCAACCAGCATCTGGTTGTTGCCCATGCCTGCGAAGTCCGCTTCGTTGCTGTCGTCACCGTCTGTCTGGATCCACAACATGCCCTTGCTATCAAACGCCATCCCGTCTGGGGAGTTGAACATATTCCCCGCAGTGATGTTGTCCGAACCGCCATAGGCATTGTCATAGACATCAGGGTTGCCAGCCATCACGTAAAGATCCCATGTGAAGGTGTCTGCACCGTGGTCTTCATCGGCAGGCATCCAACGCACGATCTGACCGTAGGTGTTTGTCTCACGCGGGTTGGGGCCACCGTCAGGGGCCATGGAGTCACCACCGGCGTTGGTGGCATCGGCACCGCGACGGCTGTTGTTGGTCAGGGCGCAGTAGGCTTCCACTTTCAGCGGATTCGCGGCAACCCATTCAGGGCGGTCCATCGTCGTGGCGCCAACAGCCGACCCCGCCCTCCGCGAGAATACAAGGATATCCTCAATCGCCATGCCCGTGGTGTCAGGGGTCAGGGCGATCCATTCGCCAGCCAGATCGTCGTTGAATTTGGCCACATATAGTGTGCCGTCAGACAGTAACGTGCTGGTGTCGCCGCCTTCGACGTAAACATCATTGGACACATAGCGATACAGGAACTCGCCGCGTTCGTCGTCGCCCATGTAAACGACCACACGGCCATCAGCGGCCTGCACCATTTCAGCATTCTCGTGTTTGAAACGCCCAAGGGCCGTATGTTTGACTGGCGTACTGGTGGCATCTGACGGATCGATTTCGGTGATCCAACCGTGGCGGTTCGGCTCGTTCGGTTCTGCCGATAGATCAAAGCGGGAGTCGAATGTTTCGTAGGCATAGCGGCCTTCGTCGCCGATACCGTAACGGATCTCACCCGCGGTGGCGGTATGTTCGTCCGTCGCACCGAAGTATCCGTTAAAGTTCTCTTCGCAGGTCAGGTACGTGCCCCAAAGCGTACGACCGGACCCGCAGTTGTTCATGGTGCCAACAGGCGTCATACCCTCCGGGTCGGCATTGGTTTTGACCAGATCGGAACCAGCCGCAGGGCCGTCCATTGTCATCGGCGTGTCGTGGTGGATGCGGCGGTTGTAGGGGCTGTCGATCACAACCTCATACCCGTCCTCGCCTGCGGCGACTTCCATAACAGTTACGCCTTGCAAGTGCTTGAGAAGTTTCACTTCATCGGCGGTCTGCGGTGTCCCCTCGGAGGCCACAGGCAGGTTGATCTTCGGGTTCACATATTCGGAATTCACGGCGATGATTTCTTTGCCCGCGATTTCGAACAGTTCCATCCCGTCGGTGTTTTCACCAAACACGCGGTCGGATTTTTCAACGTCTACGCCGCCAATTGGCGAATAGGCAGACGCGCCGTCCGAAAACAGCGGGTCGCCGACACGCGCCAGTGTTTTCCATGCGTAACCGTCTGGCACATGGATGTCGTGATCGGTGGAAATTCCGATGGGCGTGAATTCAAACGACGCGCCCTGCGCGCGTGCGGAGTTTCCGGACAACAGGCTTGTGCCCATGACAACAGCGCCGGACCCGAACGCCAACGCACCGCCAAGGAATCCCCGACGGGAAACGGCGCGTTCTACAACGGCGTCAAAATCATGTGTTTCGGGGCGCGGGGATTTCAGTTCGTCCCAGTCATCCCATGACAGATCGGATGTGTCGATATTTTTCATAGCAGCGTCCTTTTAACGGTGGCTTTGCGGACTTCGGGTCCTTGGCTACCGATAAGGGACGCGCATCTCAGGTTCATGACGGATCGGTTACAAGTGGATGAAGGTGTTACAACTGTTTTGTGACAGGGGTCAGGTACGGGGTGTCACGCTACCCTCAAATGTCTTGCGCAGCGCAACATCTACATCGGCCATGGTCACGGGCAAGCCAAGATCTACAAGCGAGGTCACGCCATGTTCGGTAATGCCACAAGGCACGATGCCGCTAAAGTGGCCGAGGTCCGGTTCGACGTTGATGCTTATGCCGTGAAAGCTGACCCACTTGCGCAGACGAATGCCAAGGGCCGCGATTTTATCTTCTTGCGGTTGCCCCAGCACGGTCAGCGGTTTGTCGTCGCGTTGCACCCAGACGCCGACACGCCCGTCGCGGATTTCGCCCTTTACGTTGAATTCCGCCAGAGTCGCGATGACCCAATGTTCAAGGTCCTGCACGAAGCGGCGCACATCGTGGCCGCGTTTGCCCACGTCCAGCATCACATAGGCGATACGCTGGCCCGGACCGTGATAGGTATATTGCCCGCCGCGCTTGGTGGTGTGCACCGGAAAGCGGTCCGGATCGACCAGATCGGCGGGCTTGGCGGATGTGCCAGCGGTATAAAGCGGCGGGTGTTCCAGCAACCAGATGCATTCATCTTCTTCGCCGCGATGAATGGCGTCGGCGCGGGCCTCCATAAAGGCCTCCGCCTGCGCGTAATCCGTGAGCCCGTCTGTGGTGATCCACTCAACCATGCTTTATCGGGGCAGAAGCCCCGCCTCCTTTAACTTGCTGACATTGGCCCGGCTGACAGGGATGTCGGGACCGTGGGTCATGCCGAGAACGGCACCGTCGCCTTTGCGATTGGCGGCTGTCACCTGCGGCAGCGCGATCCAGTGAGAGCGATGCACCTGCATCCCATCGCTGTCGCCGACTTCCCGCATCGCATCGGCGAGGCGCAACAGCACAAGGTCTTCGCCCTTGGTAGTTCTGATCCGCACATAGTGGTCCTCGACCGTCAAGGACACGAGCGGTGCACGTAGATCAAACGGAATGCGATCCAGCAGGGCGGGTGGGGTCGCCGTTTGGGCTGCAACCGCCGCGCTGTTCTCTGCGACATAAAAGATCGACGTGATGACGGATGAAATCACGACGACATTGCCAGCGATCAACGCCAGATCGCGCCCCGTTGCCCAAAAGCCGATGGCGAGGCCGTTGATCAGATAAACAACAGCAAGGACGCCAATGGCCGTAAGGGGGGCGGCGATCAAGATGCGGCGCATCAGGCTGGACCGTGGTCCCGCCCATACATCCGCCGCCTTGTTGCCAAAATAGCCTACGCTGTAGCACAGCACGACAATAACACCCCAATAGGCAAAGCGTGGCAACAGCGCCATGACGGTATCCGTGTTGAACGGGCCAACAAACCCCAGAATCACCGCTGCACCCAGAAGGCTTGCTGCCCGTGCAGGTTGGACCAAATGGTCACGACATTCACGTA
>ERZ651776.5526-NODE-5526-length-10881-cov-2.660589_pt1 | contig 10881 bp, 9 predicted proteins | sample MGYA00514761_ERZ651776 | MGnify/ENA metagenome assembly ERZ651776 | reverse complement strand
ATAAAATTATTTTTATCTAGATTTAATATAATTTCATTTTCTATCTGTCTTTCACTAGGACCGCAAAGTAGAAAAAAGAAATAATCATCTGATTTATTGAGTTGATTTATAAGTTTAGAAAAGTTTTTTGCACCCCATCTGGTCGTAGGGCCTGAGGAACCGGCTCCAATTACTATTTTAAATTTATTTTTATATTCTTGTTTTATTTTGTTTGATTTATCTTTATTTACAAAGAAATGAGTTTCTGTTGGACAATTATTAATTCTAAGAAAATCCTCTGTTAATTTTTTTGCTGCTTTTACCAAATGTAAATTTTTTTTTTTAAAAGAATTATAAATCCTTATATTTTTAATACCGGCTAATTTTGCAGATAAATATAAACGTATACTTGGATAAAAAATTAATAAATTTTTTAAATCAAATTTTTTTAAAACATTAGCCAGATTAAAAATATCTATTAATTTTTTATGATATCGGTCAATATAAAAAACTTTATCAATAAGAGGGTCATCAATAAGTGCCGCCTCTAAATTTTTGCATAAAGTAATAATTGTTACTGGGCCATTTTTTTTTGCAATTTGATGACAGTAAGATAGATGCATTAGATTTGCGCCTAAACCCACATAGCTTAAATAAATACCTGTTTTCATAAACTTTTATACATTTTTTTTATCAAACTACTTCCAAAAATTTTAAATCTAAAATTAAAATTCTTTTTAAGATATGACGAATTTTTAATTGAACCCATTAAAATTTTATCTTCATTTTTTCTATAGAATTTTTTGTTTATAGAGTAATATTTCTTAAAATCTAATTTATTGAATTTATACGCAGCTGCTAAAATTTCCTTTCCAGAAATTTTTCTACCTGCAGATATTATAAAATCATTAGAAGAAAGTTTCGTTGTCAAGAATATTGCTTTTACAACCTCTGTTATCCAAGAATAATCTCTATAGGTGTTTATATTCCCAACTGTAATTTTCTTTCTATTTTTGGCACCAAGACAAACTTTTTTAATTAAAAAATCTTTTGGTCTAAGAGGTGACTCGACTTGCATAAATACTAAATTGGATAAGTTTAACCCAAATTGTCTATATTTTTTTAATAACTTAAAAGATTTTTTTTGTGCTTTAACATAGGGATTTTTGTTAGCTGAAAAATTACAATTTAAATCAATTTGTCCTTTATTAGGAGCAAAGATGTAACCAGAATTTGCTTTAAAAAACTTTATTTTTAAATTTTTTTCTTTTAATACGTCGAGAAAATTTTTTGTGCCATTATAATGAGATTGAAAAGTTTCCTTAGGACTTTTTAAACTTTTGGGTATTGAGCTTTGTCCCGCAAAGTAAAAAATTTTCTCTGGTTTATATTTGTTAATAATTTTATGAATTGAAGTTTTATTTTTGATGTCAAGTTTTTCAAATTTTACTTTTTTTTGAATTTTAAGATAATTGTAATTATTTGTTTTTTTTCTTAAAGACCTTGTTGTAACAATTACTTTTTCTTTTTTTTTTATAAGATTAGCTGACAAATAAGCACCTAAAACCCCAGAGCCGATTATTAAATTAACTTTTTTATTCATATTTTTATTTATATTATGTTTTTATAAATATATGAGTTTAATAAAAGGTATATATGCAGCATCCATGTCAGTGTTAAATGATAATTTAACATTAAATATTGCAAAAACAATAAAGCATGCTGAAAATTTAATAGAAGAGGGTTGTCACGGAGTAGCAATATTTGGGAGCACTGGGCAAGCACAACTAATATCAGTGTCAGAAAAAATTGAACTGTTGAATGATTTATCTAAAAGCAAATATAAAGAAAAATTTATAGTGGGAACGGGTTTTAATTCATTGGGTGAAACAATAAATTTTATGGAAGTTGCTACTACTTTAGATTTTAAAAAATTTTTAATAATGCCACCAGCTTTTTACAAGTTTGAAGATAAAGATGTAATAAATTATTATTCTAAAATAGTGGAAAAAATTCCAGAGAGTAACATTATACTTTATAATTTTGGAAAATTATGTGGATATATGTTCAGTGAAGAATGCATAAAGGAATTGGTAAGAAAATTTCCAAAACAAATTATTGGAGTTAAGGACAGCTCATACAACTTATTTGAAAATTTAAAATTAGATAATTTTTCAGTTTTGCCAGGTTCAGAGTCTAAACTGTTAAAAGGTCTTGAACTGGGATGCTCGGGTATAATTACAGCAACCTGTAACGTTTCATCTGCAATGGCGAGGAAGGTTTATGATGATTTTTTTGATAAAAAAGAACAAACAGTTAACCAAAAGCTTTGTGATGTTAGAAATACATTTGAAAAATATAATTTAATATCTGCACTTCATTCTTATTATTCAAAAAAAGATTTGATCTATAAAAATGTTTTGCCACCATTATCAATTTTAAATCCTACAGATAAAAAGGAGTTGACTAATAATTTAGAAAAATTAAATTTTATATAAGAAAAATGGTATCATAAATGCAACTTGCAAGATTTTTAAATTCTATATTTAAGAAAGATGGTTTTATCCTAGTAGATGCAAATTCAAAAAAATATATAATTGGAACACCAAATAATGAAAATCCAATTAAGTTAAAGATTTTAAATAAAAAACTTCATTACAAATTATTATTTCATCCAGATCTTTATTTTGGAGAGGCTTATACTAATGGAGAAATTATAATAGAAAATGGAAGTCTCACTGATTTTTTAGATTTAGCGTTGATGAATTTTGGAAGAAATGATCTAAATTTTTTTAGTTATTTAATAAATAGACTAAGAGGTTCATATAGGTACTTGACAAATTTTAACTTTATTAAAAAATCAAAAATGAATGTGTCTCATCATTATGATATCTCAAATGAGCTTTATGATTTATTTTTGGATCCAAAAAGACAATATTCATGTGCATATTTTAAAGATGAAAATGATTCTTTGGAAACAGCTCAAAATAACAAGATTAAACATATTATCAAAAAACTTAATATTAAATCAAACCAGAAAGTACTTGATATAGGTTGTGGATGGGGATCATTAGCGATAGATATTGCCAAAAGCACTAATTGTGAAGTAACAGGCATTACTTTGTCTGAAAATCAATTTAACTATTGCTTAAAAAAAAGTAAAGAACTCAACTTAGAAAATCAATTAAAGTTTAAATTAATAGATTATAGAGAGCTTGATGAAAAATTTGATAGAATTGTAAGTGTTGGGATGTTTGAACATGTAGGTAGAAAGTTTTATAAAAAGTTTTTCAAACAAATTGACAATTTGTTAAAATCGGACAATCGGAGCAATCCAGGGCAATTCAATATACTCGCCGAGCAAGGTGGATTGATCATCTCTGATGATTTTCTGGTTGGTGAGATGATCGAACCGGGTAAGGCCATATATCAAATCACTGACCCGACGTTGCGATGGGTCGAAGCCAAAATAAATCCAGATGATGCTAATTTGGTAGCACCCGGCGACACAGTTACAGTCAACACTGCAAAAAAGACGCATCGTGGATCTGTCATACAGTTGGAACAGAACATCGATGAACGTACTCGAACGCTAGGCGTTCGGATCGAGCTTCTTGACCTGCAAGCTACACTGCGTCCTGGGCAATTTGTTGATGTTTCATTTGCTGGAACCGCTTCGGAATCTGTCATTGCAGTCCCCAAAGGGTCCGTACTGCGGAACTCAGAAGGTGAATGGAACGTCTTTCAGATGATTTCGCCCGGATCGTTTAAACCTGTTGAGGTAGGCGTCATCCGTGAGGCTGAGGACTTGGTAGTTATCAAATCAATTCCCGTAGGCACGCAAGTCGTTACTCAAGGTGCATTTTTCATTCAATCAGAACTCGCCAAAAGCGGGTTCGATATTCACAACCATTGATTGGCGGGCTGCGAACATGTTGAACAAAATTATTGATATCGCTATCCAAGGCCGATTGCTTGTGGTTCTGTCGTTATTCGGCATTCTGATTGGAGCGGCGATTTTACTCCCGCGGCTTAACCTTGACGCTTTTCCAGATGTTACCAACGTTCAAGTCAGCATCAATACAGAGGCCAGAGGGCTGGGTGCTGAAGAAGTCGAACAGCTGATTACTTACCCCATCGAAGCCGTCATGTATTCAATGCCAGATGTGGCAGAGGTTCGCTCGATATCAAAATCTGGACTGTCTGTAGTGACTGTTGTGTTTGAAGAAGGAACAGATATCTACTTCGCTCGGCAGTTGACGTTCGAGCAATTACAAGCCGCGAAAGAGCAAATACCCGATGGTATTGGCTCCCCTGAAATGGGGCCAAATACCAGTGGATTGGGGCAGGTATTCCAATATGTCCTCAGGTCTAACGGATCTGATAACTACGACGTCACTGCGTTGCGGAGTTTGAACGATTGGGTTGTTAAGTTACTTTTAATGCCCGTCGATGGGATTACGGATGTACTTTCCTTCGGAGGCGAAGTGCGTCAATACCAAGTTCAGATCGCACCCCGAAAAATGCTCGCCTATGGACTTAATGTAAAAGATATTCAAGAAGCTATCGAGAATAATAATCGCAACGCTGGCGGGTGGTTTATGGACCAAGGTCAGGAGCAATTGGTGATTAGAGGCGTTGGATGGGTCAGAAGCGAAGCGGAAGGGCTTCGAGATATTGGAAATGTGCCTCTTAAAGAAGAAGATGGAGTAGTCGTTCGGGTTAACGATGTCGCGACCATCGCTTTTGGCAATGAAATACGTCAGGGTGCCGTGTCTATGACAGGCCGTGATATTAATGGAAACCCAGAAGAGCATGGTGAAGTTGTAACTGGCATTGTTCTGAAACGCGCCGGGGCCAACACAAAATCGACGATTGACGGTGTAAAAGAACGTCTTCCAATCATCCAGAATGCTTTGCCAAAAGGCGTTATTCTTGAGCCTATTTACGATCAAGCTAATTTGATTGAAAAAGCAGTTGAAACTGTTTCTAGGGCTTTGATTGAAGCATTCGTTTTAATCGTGGTCATCCTACTCTTGTTCCTGATGAATCTCCGTGCGTCCCTTCTGGTGCTAATCTCCGTGCCTGTATCCGTAGGGCTTGCCTTAATGGCAATGTCTTATTGGGGATTGTCTGCCAACTTAATGTCTTTGGGTGGTTTAACCATTGCCATCGGCATGATGGTTGATGGCTCGGTCGTCATGATGGAAAATATCTTCAAACATTTGACCTCGCACGGTGAAGGCTCTGAGCCGGAGACACTTGATACGGAACCTCATGCCCTCAGACTTCGGATTCAAGAGGCGTCAAAAGAAGTTGGGCGTCCGGTGTTTTTTGCCGTCCTCATCATCATCGTCGTTTTTGCACCTTTGTTTAGTCTAGAAGGAGTTGAAGGGAAATTATTCCAGCCCATGGCTATTTCCATCGTTCTTGCAATGGTCGCATCCTTGTTCGTCGCTCTGGTTGTTGTTCCAGCGCTAGCGACATATGCATTTAGTCGACCTGTCCGACATCGTGAAAGTCCAATATTCAGACCTATTGAAATATTGTATACATGGGTCCTAGCAAAGGCATTGCGAAACCGTATGGCAGTAACTTTGATGTCGCTGATGATATTTGCTGCATCGATCGCAGTCGTCCCTCTACTTGGAACCGAATTTGTTCCTGAATTGGAAGAGGGAACATTGAACATTCGTGTGACATTGGGGCCGTCGGTCAGCCTGAACACCTCCCTTGCCGTTGCTCAAAAACTTGAGCGTAAGCTCATGCAGTTTCCAGAGGTCACCTATGCCTCTTCCCGTGTTGGGCGTCCGGAACTAGGTGGGGACCCGGAACCGGTTTCAAATATAGAAATCTTGGTGGGCCTTCTTCCAGTAGAAGACTGGACATCTGCTAAAGCGCGCAAAGGGCTTCAAAACCTTATGGAAGAAAAAATGTCCGAGCATCCCGGCCTTTTATTTTCATTCTCACAGCCTATCGCTACACGCGTAGATGAATTACTTTCGGGAGTAAAAGCGCAATTAGCAGTGAAATTATTCGGTCCAGACTTAGATGTTCTTGTAGCAAAAGGACAAGAGATTGAAAAATTCATCAAAACTATTTCTGGTACGCGTGATGTTGCACTAGAACCAGTTGCTGGTGAGGCGCAATTGGTCGTAACCCCCGATCGGGATAAACTTGCACGCTATGGGATCCCGGTTAGCCAAGTCATGGATTTGGTGGCGGATTCCATTGGTGGTGTTTCCGCAGGCCAGGTAATCAAAGGGAATGAGCGATACGACATTTACATCCGACTGGCTCTTGAACATCGTCAAAGCATTGGCTCAATCGCAGAGTTGGTTCTACAAGCACCTAATGGTGGATGGGTGCGTCTAAAGGATATAGCGTCAGTTTCGATAGTCAGCGGACCTCCACAAATTCGCCGAGATGATGTACAACGACGTGTTGTCATTCAATCAAATGTCGAGGGCCGTGATATGGGCGGACTTGTTGCCGAGTTGCAGGATAAGATGCCTCAAGAGGTGGAACTCCCTCCAGGGTATTCGGTTGTTTATGGAGGCCAATTCGAAAACCAGCGACGCGCTCAAGAACGTTTGGCGGTTGTCGTTCCGCTATCCTTGTGTCTGATTCTGTTGCTTTTGTTCTTTGCATTCGGGTCGATTGGCCAATCGTTTCTTATTATGGTCAATGTACCTCTTGCGTTAATTGGTGGCATTTTTGCACTTTACTTGTCTGGTCAATTTTTATCAGTGCCAGGTTCTATTGGATTCATTGCGCTATTTGGCGTTGCTGTGTTGAATGGTGTCGTGATGGTAAACGCAATTAATCAGAATATCTTAGGTGGGATGGAGCCAAGCGAAGCGATTTACGAAGGCGCACTGTCCCGATTGCGGCCGGTTCTCATGACCGCTTTGATCGCAGCACTTGGGCTTATTCCAATGCTTTTATCAACTGGCGTGGGCTCTGAAGTGCAACGTCCATTAGCAACCGTCGTTGTCGGTGGATTACTAAGCTCCACCCTACTCACATTACTTTTGCTACCAGCACTCTATCAATGGTTTTCGCGTGGTATGCTCAAATACTGGCACAGAACACATCAAACAGATTTTGAACTCGATAAGGTATGAAAATGAAACATAAAATGACAATTTTGGGTTTTGTTCTAACTTTAGGAACTCTGACAGGCTGCGTTTCTGCTGAGGTCAATGGCGTCCAAGCGACGGATGTTACTATAAGTGCTAAAAATTCACTTACTACAAAGATAGAGTTAGTACGTATTTGGAGGATGGAAAGCGGTGATCGACGTGTGACTGGGCGTGTCTTGCAAAAGAGACATGGTAAGTTGACAGGCCATATCGATATTGAGGTGTCCCCAAAGTTTGGGGACACCAATCGCCTATACATTGCTGAATTAAATACTTGGTCGACCCGCTCGAAAAAACAAAAAGTTGCTAATTTCAATGAAAGCCTTGGCTTGATCGCAGTGAATGGCAGCACAGTTGAGTTGCGTTATCATGAAGGCACGCATGACTTGCTTTAAAGATATCACGTATTCATAGGTCATAAGAATGTACCGCCAGTCAACGATCATGACGACTATATTGCCCACTCGATAGGGAAAACTGATTGATATCATTTTAAAGTTTCCTTCTTTGTTTCAAGGCAATGTATTGGAGAAATCATAGTCCTTTGAGGATTATTTGACGTCAGCGTCTGTTGAACAAACTAGCGGGATTGCATAAGAGAGGATTTCTAGTCCTTCGCAGTTATCAAAGGAAACTAAAATGAGGCAAACATCGCAGATAAGACAGACGAGTGCCACCAAATCAGCCAAGCCAGTCTCAAGTAGAACACAGGAAGTATCTAAAGCCAGTTCAATGTGATAGCTGCAACTACAATGTATCTCGTCAATTTAGCGACCCCGACAAGAACGAGAAATGACAGAAAAGGCTCCCGGAGTACTCCCGCTGCCAACGTCAGTGGATCCCCTATAATCGGCATCCAACTCAATAGCAGGCTCCAACGTCCATATTTGCCATACCACTCGGTTGCCTTCTCCAATTGCTTTGGCGTGGCGGGAAACCATTTGCGATCTTGGAGTTGGTTCACATATCGACCAATGAACCAATTTACGACGGCACCAAGTGTATTCCCGGCACTGGCGACACCGATCAGAACAGGCAGAGCATAATCTTCAGATAAAATAAGCCCCACCAATCCAAGCTCTGATTGTGCTGGGAGTATTGTCGCGGCTAGGAACGCCACAGCGAAGAGGCTGGCGTAGACACCTATTTCAAACATATTTCTCGCCCGGCCGCGAGCTTATTTCTATCTTCCATGCGGCCACATGAAATGTAAGTCGTCGATAACATAAGGATGTGCATGGCGATGATCTGGCAAGATTTCGCCCTTCGCCAAGTGCGGATGATCCGGCGAAAGTTCTGGATGTACGTGCTCAATAACGTCGGGGTCTTCACTAGGCCAAAGCGCAATTGCAGATACGAAACCGAAAACAGCAAGAGATGCCAAAATAAGGCTAACTAAGGATAAGCCGAACATCGAACCGAGCCAACCAGCTAAAGGATAAGTTATCAGCCAGCAGGCATGCGACAGCGCAAATTGTGCAGCAAAAATTGCTGGTCGATCAACCTCATGAACAGAACGTTTTAGCAATTTTCCGGATGGTGTTAGGGCCAATGAATAACCACATCCTAAGGCGAACCATATAAGTAGAAGTTGTTCATAGTTATCTATGATAGCTGAAAATGCCGTTCCAGCGACAAGCACCGCTGCACCCGCAAGCATCACGGATCTATCTGAATATTTGTCAAGAATTGATGGTAGCAACAGGGCTGCAATCATCGATCCTGATCCAAATGCAGCTAGCGCATATGCTGTTTCCGTTTCTGATAAGCCAAACTGCGCCTGCACAAATACGACCGTATTGACGATGACCATAGCACCCGCAGCCGCAACCGCCATATTGATAGAGAGAAGCCCTCGAAGCCGAGGCGTTGATATATAGATACGCATCCCTCTGGTTGTACGGTCGTATATGCCACCCCGCTTTCCTTGCTTAGATTTCGGCAATGTAGTGATCACGACGAAAGCAGCAGATATGAGGAACCCAATAGCGGTCCCCGCAAATAAATTGTGGAAGGTCATAAAGGTTAATAACAGTCCAGCAATAGCCGGGCTGGCAAGGTTTTCCAAATCATATGCTAGCCGGGATAGCGAGAGTGCTTTGGTGTAATCCTGCTCGTCTGGCAACACGTCTGGGATTGTAGCCTGGAAGGTCGGTGTAAAGATTGCAGACGCTGACTGAAGAATAAAAATCAAAAGATAGACCTGCCAAATCTCTGAGACGAATGGAAGAAAACCTGCTACCACAAAACGGACGACATCAAGAGCGATGAGCATTGTTTTCCTTGGCAGTACATCAGCGAATGCGCCAGCTATGGGGGCCACACCGACGTAGGCTACCATCTTAATTGCGAATGCTGTTCCCAGCACTGCACCGGCATGCTCTCCAGCCAAGTCGTATGCAAGCAAACCAAGAGCAACAGTCCCGAGCCCTGTTCCTATCAAGGAAATCACCTGGGCTAAAAAGAGATGCCGATAAGTTCTATTGGTGAGTATGTTTATCATGTGAGAACAACTTTACAGAACAAACTAAAGATATTTGGCAATGACCTTAAAATCCTCAATCTCTTGTTGATGATCGCCTTTTGTCTCTCCTGTCACTGCATTTAAGCAATGATCTAAATGGTCTTCGATAAACACTCTTTTTGCCTGGGCCACCGCTTTCTCCACAGCGTGCATTTGTTGTGCGACGTCACGACAGGAACGCCCAGCTTCTATCATTGTTACAATACTGCGTAAGTGTCCTTCAGCCCGCTTCAGACGTTTGATGATCTTAGGGTGACTTGTATGTAAAGTTAAATCTGGCATGTAAACTTCCTATCCTCCTAGGGAGGATAGTTTAAAGCCTTGTATATCGACAACTAATTTCTTAAAAGTGGGTGGCAATATAAAGGATGGTCAAACTCATTATGCGTTGGAATGGTTTCAACATTTATCCGGCATTACTATCTATGTTGATGTTACTGTCGGTAACGTTGGCCCCCCTTGTTCATGCTCATGTAGACGAATCTATAACTCTCGTTACTTTCGATTATGTTACATTGCCTGATGAGCCTAATGAACACGGACACAGTCATGAAGTAGATGAAGCACATGACAGCAAATTTAATCATACGCATGACCATAACCCCGCTGATCATTCCCATGATGTCCCTGGTATTACGAAGCCTTTAAACCAGATACCTGTCTCAGTCTCTGACGACTGGCGATCTTTTTCAGCAACCTCACTTGTTGATCATTTATCCTTCAATATAGATCGACCGCCCCGCATTTGATTTTGCTGCCAAGGCAGTTAGTCGCCCGATCAGGGCCTCTTTTAATCGATCAAATACGGAATAATTATATGTCACAAACATCACTTAAGGGTGACGGTTGGCCGCTTTTTGCGGCAAGCCGATGCCTGTTCTTTATTGGGATCACACTAGCGATCCTATTCACATTCACAGATCCTGTTTTTGCTCATGCGGTCGCCGATGGCGACAAGGGCTACATACAGGAAGTTTACGGTGTCAACTTGATACCCTTCACTTACCTGGGCGCAAAGCACATGATCACGGGTTATGATCATATTTTGTTTCTGTTCGGGGTGATCTTCTTTCTCTACCGAATGAAACACATAGCGATTTATGTAACCCTTTTTGCTATAGGCCACTCCAGCACAATGCTCATCGGGGTCATATTCGATTTTGGAATCAATAGTTTCATTATTGACGCCATCATCGGTCTCTCAATTGTCTACAAAGCCCTCGATAACATCGG
>ERZ651776.5521-NODE-5521-length-10888-cov-76.595597_pt1 | contig 10888 bp, 9 predicted proteins | sample MGYA00514761_ERZ651776 | MGnify/ENA metagenome assembly ERZ651776 | reverse complement strand
TACATTAGTAATTTATGGTTCATGCCAGCAACTCCAGTTTTATCAAACGGGGGAACTAAAAGAGGTTTACCCATTTCTTGTTTCTTAAATGAAGCATCAGATAGTTTAAGTGGAATTTTAGATCTATGGAGTGAAAATGTTTGGTTAGCTGCTAAGGGTGGTGGAATTGGAAGTTACTGGGGTAACCTTAGATCCATTGGTGAAAAAATTGGTAAAGTGGGTAAGACTTCAGGAATTATTCCTTTCATTAAAGTAATGGACTCGTTAACGATGGCAATTAGCCAAGGATCATTAAGAAGAGGATCGGCTGCTTGTTATCTACCAATTGATCATCCTGAAATTGAAGAATTTATTGAAATGAGAAGACCTACTGGTGGAGACCCAAATAGAAAAGCATTAAACCTTCATCATGGTATTTTAGTATCAGATGCGTTTATGAGAGCTGTTGAAACAGATGAACAGTGGGCACTAAAAAGTCCTGCTGATGGAACTGTTCAACAAACGATCTCTGCAAGAAATTTATGGATTAGATTATTAACGGCTAGAATGGAAACAGGAGAGCCTTACATTATCTATATCGATACAGTGAACAGACAAATTCCACAACATCATAAGTTAGCAAACCTAACAGTTAAAACTTCTAACTTATGTAGTGAAATAACTTTACCAACAGGCATTGATAAAGATGGCAGAGATAGAACAGCCGTTTGTTGCCTATCTTCTTTAAACTTAGAAAAATATGATGAGTGGAAAGATGATGCAATGATGATCAATGATGTGATGAGATTTTTAGATAATGTTTTAACTGACTTTATCGAAAGAGCACCAGATCAGTTTGCAGATGCAAAATATTCTGCAGCAAGAGAACGAAGTGTTGGTCTTGGAGTTATGGGTTTCCATTCTTATTTACAAAAGCACAGCATTCCACTTGAATCGGTCATGAGTAAAGTTTGGAATAAAAAAATATTCAAACACATTCAAGAACATGTTGACCAAGCATCAAAAGATTTAGCGGATGAAAGAGGACCTTGTCCAGATGCTGCTGAATATGGATTTAATGAAAGATTTTCAAATAAAACTGCGATTGCGCCAACTGCATCAATTTCAATTATTTGTGGTGGAGCCTCTCCAGGGGTTGAGCCTGTTGCTGCAAATAGCTACACACATAAAACATTGTCAGGTTCATTTAATGTTAGAAATAGATATTTAGTAGAACTGCTTGAAAAACATGGCAAAAATAATGAGGATGTTTGGTCTGGGATTACAACTAATCAGGGTTCAGTTTCTGACTTAGATTTTTTAACAGATCATGAAAAAGATGTTTTTAAAACTGCTTTTGAATTAGATCAAAAGTGGATCATTGAACTAAGTGGTGACAGAACTCCACACATCTCACAAGCTCAATCTATTAATTTATTTTTAGCAGCAGATGTTCATAAAAAAGAGTTACATAAAATTCATTTTGATGCTTGGAAAAAAGGCTTGAAGAGTCTTTATTACTGTAGATCAAAATCAATTCAGCGTGCAGAAAATGTTAATGATGAAAAATCAACAGATATTCTTGCAAACGTTTACAAACAAAAACCAACAGCGGCGAAAGATCCGGAATACGAGGAGTGTTTATCATGTCAGTAGCAGAAAAAATAAAAGCTGAAATTGTTCAGCCAAAAAATAATAACGGCTTATTAGTAGCCAATCCAGTTTACAAACCATTTAGATATCCATGGTGTTATGATGCTTGGTTAACTCAACAAAGAATTCACTGGTTACCAGAAGAGGTGCCTCTTGGAGATGATGTTAAAGACTGGCAGAAAAATTTATCAGCATCTGAAAAAAATTTATTAACTCAAATTTTTAGATTTTTTACTCAAGCGGATGTTGAAGTAAGCAACTGTTACATTCGTCACTATATGAATGTATTTAAACCAACTGAAGTCTTAATGATGATGTCAGCGTTTGCTTCAATGGAGACAGTTCACATTGCTGCGTACTCTCATTTATTGGATACAATTGGAATGCCTGAGTCAGAATATTCAGCGTTCATGCAGTACAAAGAAATGAAAGATAAATACGATTACATGCAAGGCTTTGATGTTAAATCAAATCATGACATTGCAAAAACAATAGCGGTGTTTAGTGCATTTACTGAAGGCTTACAATTGTTTGCAAGTTTTGCAATTCTTCTTAACTTTCCAAGACACAATAAGATGAAAGGTATGGGCCAAATTGTAACTTGGTCTGTTAGAGATGAAACATTGCACTGTAATTCTATGATTAGACTATTCAAAGAGTTCGTTAATGAAAATCCTGGTATCTGGACTGAGAAGTTAACAAGTGAATTATATCATGCTTGTAAAACAATCATTGCTCACGAAGATGCTTTCATTGATTTAGCTTTTGAAATGGGTCCAATGGAAGGTCTAACCGCACAAGAAGTTAAAGACTATATTAGATTTATTGCTAATAGAAGATTAACTCAGTTAGGTTTAGAACCGCTTTACAATGTTCATAAAAACCCACTTACATGGTTAGACACGATGTTAAATGCGGTTGAGCACATGAACTTCTTTGAAGGTCGTGCAACTGAATATTCTAAAGCATCAACTCAAGGAACTTGGACAGAAGCATTTAGTTAATCTTTTGAAATATAAGAAATATTTTAGAAAGACCAGCCTTAAGCAAAAAGGTATTGGAGAGTTATTTCTTAACGAAATAGCCTCCAAGAGGCCTAAAAATTTTCTAGAGATTGGAGTATTTCACGGTGTTACTGCAAGAAATGTTTGTGAATTACTTTATAATATTCATGGTGATGAATTTAAGTATATTGGTTTAGATTTGTTTGGTGAAAGTGCTGAAAATACAAATGAGGTTATTCCAAATACAAAATTTAACAATCCTTTAAAAAAAATATATTTTGAGTATATCTTAAAACAAGACCCATATTCAATTGAAGCAGTTAAATATCTTTTAAAGAAATTTGAAAAAAATATACATCTTATTAAGGGTAACTCAAATTTATTGCTTAAAAAAATGGATATTTCTAAAATTGATTATGTTTTTTTAGATGGAGGACACGCATATGATACGGTTAAAAATGATTTACAAAGCTGCATTCCAGTAATTGAAAATAAGGGAACAGTTTTATGTGACGATTATGATTTAACTTATGCGCCTGGAGTTAGAAAAGCTATAGATGAATTTATTGAAATAAATAAATATAATATCAAAATTATTAATACTCGTTTTGCAAAAATAGAAAAATAGTATTTTAACTTATGTTTAAAATTAATAATAAAGAAGCCAGACTTATAGTTCTACAGAGAATAGAATTGATAAGCAATTTCCTAAAAAAAATAAGAAAAATTTTTGGTAGATATCTTTTTTCAAACTTTATAAGTAAATATTTTTTATCAAATAAGAATATAGGAAAAGCATATTTTGAAGATATGCATCAAGAGTTTGAATCAATTGGCTCATTCATGGACTTTCATAATAAAGATTTATTAAGTATTGGTGGTGGTCTAGGCGGTCTTGAATTAGTTATTAATGAAAAATTTAACGTCAAATCGTTTACTTTTATAGAGAGAAATTATGTTTCAAAAAAAGTTAAGTATGGATGGGACAATGAAAATAATGAAGCCTATAACGATCTAAGTATTCAAAGAAATTTTTTAATCAAAAATGGAATGACTGATACAAAATTTAAAATTTTTGACTACGATAAAGATCAGCTACCAAATAGAAAGTTCGATATAATTCTTTCATTATTTTCATTAGATTATCATTACGACTTTTCAATTTATTTTGAATATTTGAAAAATAATACACATTCTGAAAGTAAAATAATTTTTGATACTATTAGAGCTGATTATTTTAAGAATATTTTTAAAGAAGTTATAATTTTAAAAGATCGAACTAAAACAATACACGGTTCAAAAAGAATAATGTGTAGTAATTTTTTTTAAAATATATTGTCTTATCTTTGGTTTAGTTCTAAAACTTTTCTATGTTTTTGACCCTTGTAACTTGCAAGAGGTCTAATCAATTTATTAGCCGCATGTTGCTCCATAATATGTGCAGACCAACCCGTAATTCTCGAAATAACAAATATAGGTGTAAAGAAATCTGTATCAAATCCCATTAAGTGGTAAGTAGGTCCCGTTGGGTAATCCACATTGGGGTAAATATTTTTTTCTTTAATCATTACTTTCTCTACAATATCGTAAATTTTTTCAAAAGTTTTGTCTTTTTTAATAATGGCCACTCTTTTAAAATATTCTCTCATTGTTGGAACTCTTGAGTCTCCACTTTTGTAAACCCTATGACCAAATCCCATCACAACATCTTTATTTTTAAGAGCTTTAGTAATCCATTTTAAAGCATTTTCTGGTTTTTTAATTTTTTTCATCATGTGCATTACTTCTTCATTGGCACCACCATGAAGAGGTCCTTTTAAACTAGCGATTGCACCGGTGATTGCCCCATGGATATCTGATAAACTACTAGTGATAGTTCTTGCTGTAAAAGTTGATACATTAAAACTATGTTCAGCGTATAAAATTAGAGATACATCAAATGCTTTAACAATTTCTTTTTCAGGCACTTTGCCAAAACACATATGAAAAAAGTTTTCAGAGAAAGAAAGATTTTTCTTAGGAGCTATAATTTTTTTTCCTTTTCTAAGTCTATAAAAAGCAGCAAGAGCAGTTGGAGTTTTTGCAAAAATTCTTAAAGCCTTTCTTAAATTTGCTTTAGGAGAGTTGTCTTTACTCTCTTTGTCCTCTAAACCCATTACACTAACAGCCGTTCTTGCAACATCCATTGGATGTGAATTTTTTGGAATTCTTTTTAAAATTTCGATTAAATTTTTAGATAATGCTCTCTCTTTTGTTAAGTCTTTAACAAATTGCTTAAGTTGAGTCTTTTTTGGTAGTTCTTTATTTAATATTAAATAAGCAACTTCTTCAAAGTTACATCTGGCACACAAATCTTGAGCAGCATAACCTCTATAAGTAAGAGAGTTAATTTCTGGCATAACTTTAGAGATTTCAGTTTCATCAACAATTATACCCAGTAAACCTTTTTTTATATCATCGCTCATTATTCATGTCCTTCCGTACTAAAGTTATAAATCTTTTCATCTAACGAGTTATATTTCTCATATTCCACTAATTCGTATAATCGTTTTCTAGTTTGCATTTTATCAATAATATTGTTCTGATGTCCATTTACAAAAATGTCCTTCAAGCCATCTTCTACATTTTTCATAGCTAATCTTTGTGTTGTCACTGGATAAATTACAATATTATAGCCAAAATTTTCTAATTCCTTATAGTTGAATAGTTTTGATTTACCAAACTCGGTCATATTGGCTAGTAAATAACATGATAATTCTTTTCTAACTTTTTCAAAATCTTTTTCATCATAAAGAGCCTCTGGAAATATAATTTCTGCTCCAGCATCAATGTAGGCTTTACATCTATCAATCATTTTATCAATTCCCTCAACCCCTTTAGCATCTGATCTTGCTATAATTTTAAAATTTTCATCTTGTTTTGCAGCAACACACTCTTTAATTTTTTTAACCATTGCTTCAGTTGAAATTAATTCTTTGTTATCCAAGTGGCCACATCTCTTACGTTCCACTTGATCTTCTAAATGAACAGCAGATATTCCAAACTCTTCAAAAGTTTTAATAGTTTCTTCACAAGATTTAAAACCAGTATCGATATCAACAATTGTTGGTAAATTAGTAACTCTTGAAATTAAATATGATCTTGTACTAACATCTTGCAGGGTTGTTAAACCAATATCAGGAAACCCTAGATCATTTGCCATAACTCCACCTGACACATAAACCGCATCATAACCAATTTCTTCAATTAATTTTGCAGTTAAAGGATTGTAAGCACCTGGCACTCTTAAAATTTTATTAGATTTTAATTTGCTGACAAAGTCAGCTCTCTTTTGATTAGGTTCTTTTTCTACAAAATGCACTAAAAAATTCCTTGTTTTGTATTTTTCTTTATTTGATTTTTCTTAACTTGAATGTTCAGTTTATGTAGTTCTCCCGCTTTTAAATTCTTAAGGTTTTGAACTGTCTTTAAAAAACGAGCACTCTCTTTCTTATCTAATATTCCATCTGTTAAAGTTAAAAACTTTTTAATATAATTTTCTCTTTTAAAAGGACGTGCTCCATAAGGGTGCGCATCTGCTCTATCAAGTTGTTCGATAATTTTTTTCCCATTGTTCAAAGTAACCACCACTTTTGCACCAAACGATTTATTCTTTGGATTTGGATCGTGATATTTTTTAGTCCATTTTTTATCTTCATAAGTAGTAATTGATTTCCAAATTTTTATAGTACTCTTTCTACTTGCTCTTTGCTTTGTATAAGATTTAACATGATGCCAATCTGCATCTTCAAGCGCTACTGCAAAAATATACATAATAGAGTGATCTAGCGTTTCTCTACTTGCATTAGGATCCATTTTTTGAGGATCATTAGCGCCTGTTCCTATTACATAATGAGTGTGATGGCTTGTAAAGATATCAATCTTTTTAATCTGACCTAAGTTTGGAATTTTTTTATTTAATTTTTTAGCAATATCTATCAACGCTTGAGATTGGTATTCTGCAGAATATTCTTTGGTATACGTTTCAAGTATAGCTTTTTTAGGTTCATTCTTTTTAGGTAATGGCACATTATATAAAGCTTTCTTGCCATCTAAAATTCTAGCAATAACACTATCTTCACCTTCATAAATTGGACTCGGTGCACCTTCACCACGCATGGCTCTATCTACTGCTTCAATTGCAAGTTTGCCTGCGTGAGCAGGGGCGTAAGCTTTCCAACTAGAGATTTCTCCTTTTCTAGATTGCCGAGTTGAAATTGTTGTGTGTAGAGCTTGTTGAACAGCTTGATAAATTGTTTCAGTATTTAATTTTAACATCGTACCAAGTCCTGCTGCAACACTAGGTCCTAAATGTGCAATGTGATCAATTTTATGTTTATGCAAACATATACCTTTAACTAAATTAACCTGAACTTCATAACCGGTAATAATCCCTCTTAATAAATCTAAACCACTTTTTTTAGTTTGTTGAGCGACACTTAAAATTGGAGGAATGTTGTCTCCTGGGTGACTATAGTCTGCAGCTAAAAAAGTATCATGAAAATCAAGCTCTCTTACAGCAGTACCATTTGACCATGCAGCCCACTCACAATCAAATTTTAATTTTGTATCTATACCAAATAAATTTGCTCCATTTTTTCTTGGATGTTTTAAGGCCATCTCTCTTGAAGAGATTACTGCCTTTCTATTTAAAGAAGCTATAGCAACTGATGCATTATCAATAATTCTATTGATGACCATGTCAATTGCAGCTTTATCTAATTTTACATTGTCAGAGGCAATTTCAGCAATTTTCCATGCTAATTGATTTTTCTTAGGGAGATGAATTTTTGATGGATAAACTTTTACTTTATGTGAAATCATTAGACCTCCTAAATTGTCTGCACATATTAATAGTAAGAAAAAAAATTAAATCAATCTTTTAAGTAAGTAGAAACTATTTTTTCAACACCAATAAAGTCTTTTATTAAATGATTATGATAAATTTCATTAGTATTTTTTTCGGTATAACCATTTTCTAATAAAATAACTGGAATTGAAGCAGCTTTTGCAGCATTTGCATCAGTTTCACTATCACCAAACATAAGAGATTTATTTATTTCTCCACCCACAATTTCGATTATATTTGTGATGTGTCTTGGATCAGGTTTGCAATAATCAAAAGTATCTGATCCAGCTACATATTCAAAGTAATCATAAATTCCAATTTTTTTTAAAAGATCTATTGCTAAGTGTTCTTGTTTGTTTGTGCATACTGCCATTGAAATATTCTGAGATTTACACCATTTTAAAAATTCTATAACTCCATTAATAAGTGTGCTTTCATTAATAATATTTTTTCCATAAAAATTTACAAAATCCTTAACCATTTCAGCTTTAATCTTTTGATCATCAATTTTGCCAAATTCTTTTTTTGCCTGTCCCCATATAGATCTTCCAATCATAGCACCTGCACCTTGACCAACTAGATTTCTAATTTCTTCAGTAGATTTTGTGGGATAACCATATTTTTTCATTACATGGTTATGAGCATTCATTAAGTCTGGCGCTGTATCAACCAGTGTTCCATCAAGATCAAATATAATTGTGTATTTTTGAGTCATTTATAAAGTATTTTTAAGAAATAAATTGTGAATTAAGATACCTATACACTTAATATAAAAGTATTTCCAGATGAAACAAATAAATTCTAATAGCAATCAAGAAAAACTTAGAAAATTTTTTATAAAGTCTGGTGTAAGGATGATTGGACCAGAGACAGTTTTTTTTTCCAAAGATACTAAAATTGGAAAAAATGTAACAATTAATCCTTATGTTGTAATTGGACCAAAAGTTAAAATTGGTAACAATGTAATTATAAATTCATTTTCTCACTTAGAAGATTGTAATATAAAAAATAAAGTTGAAGTTGGTCCTTACGCAAGACTTAGACCAGGAACAATTTTAGAAGAAGGATCTAAAATTGGAAATTTTGTAGAAGTTAAGAAAAGTAAAATTGGAAAGAAATCAAAAGTAAATCATTTGTCTTATATTGGTGATAGTGAATTGGGAAAAGGTGTAAATATTGGTGCTGGCACAATTACATGTAATTATGATGGTGTCAAAAAAAGTAAAACAAAAATTAAAGATAATGTTTTTGTTGGCTCAAACTCATCACTAGTTGCACCAGTAACTTTAGAAAAAAGTAGTATTGTTGGGGCGGGTTCTGTAATTACAAAAAATGTAAACAAAAATTCATTAGCTTTAACAAGAGCATCTCAAACCTCAGTTAAAAATTATAGAAGAAAAAAATAATATGTGTGGAATTATAGGAATAGCTAGTAATAAACCAGTTTCATCGACAATCATAAATTCACTTAAAAAATTGGAATATAGAGGGTATGACTCAGCTGGAATTGCAACATTGTCAAATGGCATTGTAAGTGAAGCAAAATCTGAAGGTCGAGTTGATATTTTAGAAAAAAACTCAATTGTTAAAAATATGATTGGATCAATTGGTATTGGCCATGTGAGATGGGCAACTCATGGAGTGCCAAATACTCTTAATGCTCACCCACATTCTTCTGAAAATGTATCTGTTGTACATAATGGTATTATAGAAAACTCAACTATTTTAAAAAAATTTTTAGTAGGGAAGGGACATATATTTAAGTCTCAAACTGATACAGAGGTAATAGTTCATCTTATTACTGAGTATTTAAAAGAATTAAATTTAAAAGATGCAATTATTAAAACTCTAAAACAACTTCACGGTAGTTTTGCATTGGGGATTATTTTTAAAGATCAGCCTGACCTTATAGTTGGTGCCAGAAGAGGATCGCCCCTTGCAGTTGGTTATGGTCCTAGTGAGAATTATTTAGGATCAGATTCGTATGCATTAAAATCAATGACTAATAAGATTTCATATTTAAACGATGGAGAGTTTTGCATTATTAAAAAAGACCATGTTGAATTTTTTGATGAAGAAGGATTAAAAGTTAATAAAAAAGTTTTAGAATTATCATCTAAAGAACAGGATTACGACAAAGGTGATTTTAAGCATTTCATGGCTAAAGAAATTGAAGAACAGCCTGCAACACTTAAGAATTGTATTAATGAATATGTTGATAAAATTAATAACGATATAAATATTTACAATTTTCCATGGAATATAAGTGATATTTCATCAATTACCTTAATTGGTTGTGGAACAGCTTATCACTCTTGTTTAATGGCAAAATATTGGTTTGAAGAAAATACCTCTCTTGAAGTTGCAGTTGATATTGCTTCTGAGTTTAGATACCGAAAAAATAGATTTAAAAAAGACAACTTATATATATTTGTCTCTCAATCAGGTGAAACAGCGGACACGTATGCTGCATTAGATTTATGTAATCAAAATAACATGAAAACTTGTAGTATTGTAAATGTTGTTGAAAGCTCTATTGCAAGAGATTCTAACTTTGTATTACCTATTCATTGTGGACCAGAAATTGGAGTAGCATCTACTAAAGCATTTATGGGACAGATGTTAGTGCTTTATATTTTAGTATTAAAACTTGGAAGATTAAGAGAGGATTTTGATAAAGAAACATATTTAGATAAAATTAAAGAATTAAAAAAATTACCTAAATTAGTTGGAGATACTTTGTTAACTGAAAATAAAATTCAAGCAGTCTCAGGTTCTTTTACTGATGCCAAGGGTTCAATGTTTTTAGGTAGAGGTTTTTCTTATCCAATAGCATTGGAAGGTGCTTTAAAGTTAAAAGAGTTAGCCTATGTGCATGCAGAAGGGTATCCAGCTGGTGAGATGAAGCATGGTCCATTAGCTTTGATTGAAGATGGAATGCCTGTGGTAGTTTTAGCTCCAAGAGATAATTATTATAAAAAAACTATTTCTAATATGCAGGAAGTAATAGCAAGAGGAGCAAAAGTTTTATTAATTACCAATAAAAGTAAAGATGAAGTTTTTTCAGAAAATATTTGGGAAACAATATTAGTTGAAAGTGCAAATGACGATTTACTTCCATTTTTATTAACTGTTCCTTTACAAAAATTAGCTTATTATTCAGCTCTCCTTAAAGGCTATGATATTGATAAACCAAGAAATTTGGCAAAATCAGTCACAGTTGAATAATAAATAAAGTCTGATACAACACTCTCAGGTTGAACATGAAAAATTGGAAAATAAATAGCTGGAGAAATTATCCTGTAAAACACATTCCGGAATATCCGGATCAAAAAGAATTAGATGGTGTTTTAAGTAAGATTAA
>ERZ651776.5518-NODE-5518-length-10894-cov-59.049367_pt1 | contig 10894 bp, 11 predicted proteins | sample MGYA00514761_ERZ651776 | MGnify/ENA metagenome assembly ERZ651776 | reverse complement strand
GATTTTTTTTCTTTAACACTCTGAATCGCTAACCACATACTAGTTTTTTTTCCTCTTTTTGCACCTTCCAATGGACTATCTGTTCCTTTAACAACATCTTCTGTATGAACTATTTCAAAGTTTTCACTAGGCAATTCATCAGTAATAAACTTTTCAATTTGACCTTTATCACCAAAAATTTGATAAAAGGTATTTTTATTGTTTTTGAAATGGTGATTAATACCTTCAATAATTTTTTTTGGTGAACCATCGCCACCCATTGCATCAATAGCAATTTTGATTGTTTTGCTCATTCTATTTCTTTAGTTGAAAAAATAATTTACTCTTTAGGGTCCAAAACTTGTCTACCACGATACATACCAGTTTTAAGATCTAGATGATGAGGGAGTCTGTACTCACCAGATTTCTTATCTTCAACTATATTTTTAGATGAGAATTTCATATTCTGAGCTCTTCTCATCCCAGTTCTTGACGGTGATTGTTTGCGTTTTGGTACAGCCATAATAAAATTAATGTTTAACTACACCTTTTATATGTGAATTTAAAGTGTTATTTATCAAAAATTCAATATATTTATCAAAATATTTTACCAAATAATCGCTATTTTGAGCATTATCTAAAAATATTGTCAATTGCTCTTTTTTTGATTCATTATTTAAATGATCCCAATTATGAATTTTATCAATCATTCCATAAAATAAATTGAGATAATCTTTCATTTTTTTATTTATCGATTGGTCTCCATAACCAATCTCTCGGACACTTAACTCCAATTGCCTGAAGACATAATCATAAATTTCTTGGAGTATTTCTTTATTGTTATCTTTTTTGTAAATTTTTAAAAAAAAAGCAAAATGTAATAGAAAAAAGATCATTCTGTCTGAAAATGTGTCTTGATTTTTAAAGTCTTTATACAATTCTTTATTTCTAGTTAATTTAACTAAATTATTGTAAATATTAATATAGTTTTTATTCATGAAAAAAATTTTTAATCTAATTGTTCTTTTTTTATTTATTTCAAGTTGTACATTAAATAAAGTTATAAAGCATCATGGTGTGCATTTTTTAGAAAAAAAAAGTGAAAAACTTGTGATTGGCAAAACTAATAAAAATGATATCTTTGAACTTTTGGGTCCTCCATCTACAAAGGGTTCTTTTGACGAGGAATTATGGATTTATATGGAAATTCAAACAAGCTCATCAAAATTATCAAAATTAGGGAAAAAAAAATTGCTAAAAAACAACATCTTACTTCTAGATATCGACAATAGAGGTATTCTGTCAAAAAGTATTTTTATTGATAAAGATAAAATGAATGAAATAAAATTCTCAGAAGATACAACTCAAATGAGTTATTCTAAAAATAGTTTTATCTATGAATTCTTGTATTCTGTAAGACAAAAAATCAACGATCCACTTGGAAAAAGAAAAATAAAATAATCTAGCCCGCAATCACCGCTAACAATAATAAAGCAACAATATTTGTAATCTTTATCATTGGGTTTACAGCAGGCCCAGCAGTATCTTTGTATGGGTCACCAACAGTATCACCTGTAACAGCTGCTTTATGAGCTTCTGAACCTTTTCCACCATAATTACCATCTTCAATATATTTCTTAGCGTTATCCCAAGCACCACCACCAGCTGTCATTGAAACTGCAACAAATAATCCAGTGATTATGACACCTAATAACATTGCACCGACAGCAGCTAAAGCAGCAACTTGCCCACCAATTTGAAATATCACAAAGTATAAAACAATCGGAGATAGAACTGGTAATAATGAAGGTAAAATCATTTCTCTAATTGCAGCTAATGTTAATAAATCAACAAGTTTAGCGTAATCAGGTTTTTGTTTACGTTTCATAATACCTGGGTATTTTTTAAATTGCCTTCTAACTTCTATAACAACAGCCCCACCTGCTCTTCCTACGGCTTGCATTCCCATTGATCCAAATAAATATGGAAGCATTCCACCTATTAATAATCCAACTACAACGTATGGATTAGATAAATCAAATGTTACAACTATTCCTTCTAGCTTTGATCCTGCAACACCAGAAAAGTGTTTAATATCTTCAACATAAGCGGCAAATAAAACTAGTGCACCTAACCCTGCTGATCCAATAGCATAACCTTTGGTAACAGCTTTTGTAGTATTACCAACTGCATCCAACGCATCAGTAGTTTTTCTTACACTTTTTGGTAAATTTGACATTTCTGCAATACCACCCGCATTATCTGTAACTGGACCATACGCATCAAGTGCGACGACCATTCCAGCCAAAGCTAGCATAGTTGTTACGGAAATAGCAATTCCATAAAGACCAGCAATAGAGTTGGTAGCAAGAATACCCGCAACAATTATTAAAGCAGGAATTGCAGTTGCCTCCATAGAAACAGCTAATCCTTGAATAACGTTTGTGCCATGTCCTGTTGTTGATGATTTTGCGATACTTCTTACAGGTCTATAATCTGTTCCAGTATAATATTCAGTAATCCAAATTAATAAACCGGTAATAACTAAGCCAATTACACCACAGTAATAAAGACTCATACCAGTAAAAGTTTTTCCATTTACAGAATACTCATTAGCAAAGCCAATAACATAATCAGTTACTGGATATAGAATTAATAATGATGAAACTGCAGAAACAACAAATCCCTTGTATAATGCATTCATTACATTTTTACTTTTTCCAAGTTTTACAAAAAAAGTTCCTAATATTGATGTTAAAATACAAGCGCCACCAATGGTTAATGGGTATATCATCATATTAATATCACCATAAAAAAATATAGAAGAAAGAACCATTGTTGCAACAATTGTTACAGCATAAGTTTCGAATAAATCTGCAGCCATTCCAGCACAATCACCAACATTGTCTCCAACGTTGTCTGCAATTACAGCTGGGTTTCTAGGGTCATCTTCAGGGATACCTGCCTCAACTTTTCCAACTAAATCAGCACCAACATCAGCACCTTTAGTAAAGATTCCACCACCTAATCTTGCAAAAATTGAAATTAAAGAAGCACCAAAACCTAGGGCAACAAGAGCATTAACAATTTCCCTTTCATCAACTCCCGCTTTTAATAAAAAATAATAATAAACAGCTATTGCTAACAAAGCCAAACCAGCAACCAACATACCTGTTACAGCACCTGATTTAAATGCTACAGCTAAACCACTTGCTAAACCTTTTCTAGATGCTTCAGCAGTTCTAACGTTAGCCTGAACTGAAACTAACATTCCAACATAACCAGCTATACCAGATAAAGCAGCTCCTATAAAATAACCTAAACCAACAAGAGGACTAAATACAATGCATATAACAACCAAAACAACAACTCCAACCACGGCAATTGTTTTGTATTGTCTTGCTAAATAAGCTTTTGCACCAATTTGAATAGCAGATGCAATTTCTTGCATTTTAGCATTTCCAGTGCTTGAGCTTAATATGTTTTTTCCAGTAAAGTATCCATATACAATTGAAAGAAATCCTGCAGCTATAGTATAAAGTAATATTGTTTCGACGATTGAGTTCATTTTGCCTTTTGGTTGTTTGGTTGTTAAATTAAACGTTTAAAGTCCGGACAATACAAAAAAAACCATAAAAGGCAATATTTAACTTTTTAAAAATGATGAAAATAACCCTTATTTTTAAGGCTAATTATTCCTCTTTTTTTATCAATTAATATGGGTTTATTATTTGAATTTTGAATTATTCCTATTTTTGAAATTTTAACTCTTAATTCATTTGAAATTTTTTTTATGATTCTTCTTTTATCTTTCGAGGCAGTAAATAGAACCTGATAATCATCACCTTTTGAAATAAAATGCTCTTTCAAGAAATTTTTTTTTGATATGAGTTTATTCAAGGAATTAGAAACCGGTATATCATCTAAACTTACTTTATAAGATAGTTTTTGATTATTAATCAATTTTTCAAGGTCTGTTAATAAACCGTCCGAAATATCAATTGAAGTATTTGCAAATTTATTTAAATGTTTAGATAAATCAATTTGAATATTAGGTTTATAATATTGGTTAATAAAATAATCTTTTTGAATTTTATTTATTTTAAATTTATTTTTTAAAACTAATAAGCCTAAATAGCTATCACCTAAATTTCCTGTAACATAAATGTCATCATTAATTTTAGCTTTATTTCTTTCAATAATTTTTTTTGCAAAACCAATGGAGGTTATTGTAAAACTTAATTTGTTAGAAAAAACTGTATCTCCACCACAAAGATAGATTTTATACTTTTTTTGTTCGTTATTAAGTGATTTGGATATTTTTTTTAAGTTATTTTTTGAAAAAGTTTTTTTATTACCTGACCCTGAAATAAAATAGTATTTTGGACTTACGCCTTTACAAATTAAATCAGATATTGATGATCTTATGATCTTTTTTATTACCAAATCTGGTTTTTTAAAATCTATAAAATGATTTCCTTGAATATATGTGTCTATTGATACTACTAACTCATGTTTCTTATCAAAAAAAACATCATCATTAAGGTTTAAAGAACCAATTGTCTTTTTAGAAAGTTTTTGAAAATAATTTTTAATTAAATCAAATTCATGCATTAGTATTTCTTATTTTTTTGGCAATTTTATCTAATATTGCATTCAAATATTTAGTTTGGGAGTCCTCTAAAAAAAAATTTGAAGCATCTAAATATTCCTTGATTATAATTTTTTTAGAGATTTTAGGCTTATAAAGAAATTCAAATATAGCAGCCTTAACAATGACCTGAAAAACTTTATCCATATTTGACAATTCAAGATCTTCACTTAAATAATTTCTGACCTCTTCTTTAATTACATCATCTCTTTCAATTGTACCAAGCACCACATCTTTAATAGATTTTTTAAATCTGTGTTTTGAAAAAGTTATATCTTCATCATCATTAAAAAATTTACCATAGAGTTTTTGAATAATTATAACTCTAGGATTTTGATTTGGGTTATATGGAGTTCTCATCCTTATTGGGAAAGGACAGATGTTACAGCTAGAGCTGCTTCTCTTCCCTTTTTCTTCCTAGCTATAGCTTGACGCATATTGAGACAAGTAATAATTCCATTACCAATGGGTTTTTTGCTTTCTATGGATAGTTTCATTATTGCATCAGTTGAAGAATGAGAAATAAAGTCAAAATGAGGAGTTTGTCCTTTAATCACACAACCAAGAGCTAAAAAAGCATCATACTTCTTAATATTCTTTGAAATGGTAACTGGTATTTCAAAGACACCTGGAACATTGATAATTTTTATTAAACTAGATTTGGGCAGTGCGCTCTTTGCACTACTTAATAAACCTTTTGATATATCTTTATAATAATCTGCAATAACTATTAAATATTTTTTTTTCATTAAATGATTTCCTGTTTAATAATTTTTATATCATAACCCTCTAAACCAATAACTTTTTTAAGAGATTTAGTTATTAATATCATATTTTTAATCTTTAAATCCTTAATTATTTGAGCTCCAATACCATAATTCCTTATAAGTTTATCATTTCCCTTTTTATAAAAATCTTTGTTCTTATAATCCTTGAGTGTTTGTGTAACAGATTTTAAATTTGTATCTTTTATAAAAACTAAAACACAGTTATTGAATTTCTTAAAATAATTTAACGTTTTATCAAATGAATTTGGCAATTGTTGATTGATTAAATAATTTTGAACTACGTTAGATGAAATTACTCTAACTCTTGGTATTATCCCTTTTTTAATATTACCTTTAATTAGAGCAAAGTGTTCAGATCCATCTAAAAGATTTTCATAAATTCTAATTTTATATTTTTGATTTTTAATTTTAATATCAGATTGTTTTTTAAGTTTAATTAGTTTTTCTTTTTTTAAACGATAAGCAATAAGGTCTTCAATTTTACCTATCTTTAAATTATGTTTTTTTGCAAAATCAAATAAATCTTGGCCTTTAGCCATTGTGCCATCTTCATTCATTATTTCACAAATAACTGCGGAGTTATTTTTTTTAGCAAGTTTTGATATATCAACAGAGGCTTCTGTATGACCAGCTCTTACTAGAACACCCCCATCTTTAGCAATGATTGGAAAAACATGTCCTGGTGAAACAATGTCTTTCTTATTTGCATTTTTCTTTGAAGCAATTTTAATTGTCTTTGCTCTATCTTTTGCTGAGATTCCAGTTGTTATTCCTTTTTTTGCTTCAATAGAAATTGTAAAAGCAGTTTTATTCCTTGATTGATTTATTGGGGACATCAAAGATAAATTTAACCGTTTTGCTTGTATACTATCTAGTGCTAGACAAATTAATCCACGACCATATTTGGCCATAAAATTTATATTTTTAGCACTTGAGTCACTGGTTGATATTATTAAGTCTCCTTCATTTTCTCTTTTCTCATCATCAACTAAGATGAACATACCACCCTTCTTAGCGATATTAATTATACTTTCAATGGATGCATAATTATTTTTTTTCATTAAAATAATTTCTAACGTATTTAGATAGGATATCTATCTCTATATTAACTAAGCTGCTCTTTTTTAATGAAGATAAATTGGTTAGTTTAAAGGTGTGTGGAATAACCCAAACTTGAAAACCTTTTTTGGTTACCTTGGAAATTGTTAAAGAAATTCCATTTATACATATAGAGGCTTTATCAATTAGATTTGCTCTTTCTTTTTTAACAATTTCAAAATCAAATAAATACGATTTATCAATTTTTTTAATACTCTGTATTTTACCTACTGCATCAATGTGGCCTTGGCAAATATGTCCTGATATTTTTTGACCAAATCTTAAAGGAAGTTCAAGATTAATTTTATCATTTATTTTTAAGAATTTAAATTTTGATCTTTGTATGGTTTCATCAGAAAGATAAAATTCCATTATTTTATTTTTAATATTAATTAATGTTAAGCAAACACCATCACAAGCAACTGATACACCTAGATCTTTACGTGTTAGCTTTAAATCAGCTTTTACAAAAATATTAATACCTTTTGATCTTTTTTCAAATTTAGTAATTAAACCTTGATTAAAAATTATTCCATTAAACATAATATTATTTGTAAAGTGTAATTACATCTTTGCCTAATTTTTTATTAATTTTCAATTTATTTTTATAATTTTTCTTTAATTCTTTAAGAAAACCAAACTCTTTATGATTAACTAACTTTGATAAACTTTTACTACATTTGTATAAATAAAATTCATTAAATAATTTTTTTTTAATAATGTGTTTAGAAAGATCATTTCCCCCTTCAACTAATAAATTTCTGCAGCCAAGGACATAGAGTTTCATTAAAATTGATTTAATATCAAAGTTATCTTTATCTAATTTACTTTTGATTAAAGTTATGCCTCTTTTTTTTAACATTAATTTCATCTCAGATTTCGCGTTATGATAAAAAATTATAGTATTTTTTTTATTAGCTGTTTTAAAAATGTATGAATTTTTTTTAATTTCTAAATTTTTATCTAAAATTATTCTTTTAGGTGAAAATTTATTCAAACCTTCTAGTCTGCAATTAAGTTTTGGGTTATCTTTATTTAAAGTTTTGGAGGAAATCATTAACGAATCATTTTTATATCTAAGATAATGTGTAAATTTATCAGTATGAATATCTGAAATTCTTTTTGTATCTTTGCTATATATCAAATTATTTCTAGAAATTGCAATTTTACCAGTAACATAAGGAAGGTTTTTTTTTCTATTAAAGAAATAAGGTGTATAAAATTTATTAATTTCTTTTTTGAGTAAATTTTTTTTTACTAAAACATTTTTTGACTTAAGAATTTTTAAAGTTTTACCTTTAACTTTTTTATCAATATCTTCAACTCCATACACAACTTCTTTAATTTTATTTTTAATTATAATATTTGTGCACGGAGGAGTTTTTCCATAATGACTACAAGGTTCAAGGGTCACATACATTTTTGAGCCTTCCAAATTTTCATGTGAATTTTTAATGGCATTAAATTCGGCATGAGGTGCACCTTTAAAACCTGTTTGACCAATTGAAAGTATTTCATTATTTTTAACAATTACACAACCTACAGAAGGATTAATTCCAGTTAGTCCATGACGAGCTTTTGCCAATTTCAAGGCAAGCTCCATAAAAATTTTATCTTTGATTGAAAATTTATCTTTTTTTGTAGACATCTAATTTGTCCACGAATTGTACAAAATCTTTTTCTTCTCTAAAGTTTCTATAAACAGAAGCAAATCTTACGTAAGCAACAGGGTCGAGCTCTTTTAAACCTTCCATAACCATAGTTCCAATAGTAGTAGATGAAATTTCACTTTGACCAAGCTCCTCAAGTGATCGAGAAATTTTACTTATAAATTTTTCTGCTGTTTCAGTATCAATAGGTCTTTTTTTAAGAGCAATAAAAATAGATTTTGATAATTTATCTCTATCAAATGAAGATTTTCTTCCATTTTTTTTAACAACCATAATTTCTCTAAATTGCACTCTTTCAAAAGTTGTAAATCTTGCTCCACACACACAAAGCCTTCTTCTTCTTATGGCTGTGCCATCTTCAGTTGGTCTTGAGTCTACTACTGAGGTTTCACCTTTTTTACAAATTGAACAAATCATTATTTTAAATTTTTATATATTGGAAAGTGAGATGTAAGTTCTATTACTTCATTTCTAACTTCTTCTTCAATTTTGCTATTATCCTCAGGGTTTTCAGACAAACCTTTTACAACTTTAGTTATTAGTTCACCTACTTTCTCAAACTCTTTTAATCCAAAACCTCTAGTTGTTGCGGCTTGAGTACCCAGTCTTATTCCAGAAGTAATCATTGGCTTTTCTGAATCGAAAGGTATTCCATTTTTGTTACAGGTAATATTAGCATTTGAAAGGCTTTCAGCAGCAGCATTACCTTTTACATTGAAAGGTCTTAGATCAACTAACATTAAGTGTGTATCTGTTCCACCAGAATAAATCTTAAAACCATTATTCTTAAGTGTCTCTGATAAAATTTTGGCATTAGCTAAAACTGATTTGATATAATCTTTAAAATCTGGTCTTAATGCTTCTAAAAAACCAGCTGCCTTTGCGGCAATGACATGCATCAATGGTCCACCTTGGTAACCAGGAAACACAGCAGTATTAAATTTTTTTGCTAGATCCTCATGATTAGTTAAAATAATTCCACCTCTAGCACTTCTAAAAACTTTATGAGTTGTTGAAGTTACTACGTGTGCGTGTTCACATGGGTTAGGGTAACCTTTACCAGCAACTAAACCTGAAAAATGAGCCATATCCACCATCAAATATGCTCCTACTTTATCAGCAATCTCTCTAAATCTTTTAAAGTCGATTACTCTAGAGTAAGCACTACCACCGCAAATTATAAGTTTTGGTTTATGTTCTAATGCAAGTTTCTCAACATTGTCATAATCAATAAGTTCAGATTCTTTATCAACATCATAACCTATTGGATTAAACCATTTACCTGACATTGAAATTTTTAATCCATGAGTAATGTGTCCACCAGAATTTAAACTCATTCCCATGAATGTATCACCAGGATTTAATAGTGCTAAAAATACTGCCCCATTTGCTTGAGCACCAGAATGTGGTTGAGCATTTGCAAATTTACAATTAAATAATTTTTTTAATCTTTCAATGGCTAAGTTTTCAGCAACATCAACATGCTCACATCCATTGTAGTATCTTTTTCCAGGATATCCTTCTGCATATTTATTTGTTAATACAGAACCTTGAGCCTCTAAAACAGCTTGAGAAACTATATTTTCAGAAGCAATTAGCTCTATGTGCTGTTGTTGTCTTTTTAACTCATCACTTATCGCTTTATGTAATTCCGGATCAGCAACAGATAAACTGTCTTCAAAAAAACTCTTATAGTTTTCGTTTAAATAGTTTTTTTCACTAGACATAATTAAATTTTCTTAATTCTTTTTGCGTGTCTTCCACCTTCAAACTTTGTATTTAAAAAAACACTTACATAATTTAAAGCATTTTTTTTAGAAAGTAGTCTTGATCCCAATGTAATGATATTTGCATCATTATGCAATCTTGATAATTTTGTGGATTTTAGATTAAAACATTGTGCTGCACGTATATTTTTATGTCTATTTGCCACAATATTCATGCCCATGCCAGAACCACATACTAGTATGCCAATATGCTTTTTATCTGTTTTAACTTTTTTAGCAACTTTATGAGCATAGTCTGGATAATCAACTCTTTCACTATTGAATGGACCTAAGTCTGTGTAGTTAATCTTTTTTTTATCTAAATGAATTTTAATAAATTCTTTTAACTTATAACCTGCGTGATCTGATGATAAAAATATTTTTTTCAATTTAATTAAACTTATAATCTAAAACACATGCTACCAAGTGAACTCTGTTTTCTTCACCACCATTAAAAGCATTATGATATTTTACATTATTAGTAACCCATACTGAACCATCAGCTGGCATATGTTTTGCAACATTATCAATCACCATTAAGCAGCCAGGGTTTGTAATTAGAGGGATATGTAATCTTGGTTCGGGATCTCTGTGCCAACTCAATGTTGATCTTGGCTCCTTTAATAAAATTCTAACTCTGCCCAATTTGTATTTTGAAGAAAGCACATCAAATACTTCTTTGAAGTAAGTATTTTCATAGTCAGGTATAAACTCGGAGTAAGCGGCTTCATCTATTGAAACATCTCTAGTCACTTCTTTTCCTGACTTATCTGGTTTTGTCCAATAAGCACCTCTAGCCTTACTTCCTTTTACAGAGTCTGGGTCACCAGGAATTTGTGTTAGAGAAATGGCTCCAAAGTGTGCAATTCCTCCACCATCTTCAAATTTTTTAGTTTTAATAATCTGGTTGTAAGCTTCTTGTAATTTATCAATATCAAATTT
>ERZ651776.5516-NODE-5516-length-10896-cov-29.814770_pt1 | contig 10896 bp, 9 predicted proteins | sample MGYA00514761_ERZ651776 | MGnify/ENA metagenome assembly ERZ651776 | reverse complement strand
ATCGCGCATAATCTAGTCGCAGCATTATTACTATTAGCAACCCTGATGGTTAATCTTGTGATTTGGAAAGATGAATAGCACAATTAAAAACTATTACGAACTATGTAAGCCTAATGTTGTTCTAATGATGCTAATTACTGCGCTAGTAGGATCATTGTTAGCAAGTAAAACTTTAGCACCATTATCATTAATAGCATTTGCAATGCTTGGTATTGGTTTGTGCGCATCTTCAGCAGCTGCAATTAATCAAATTATTGATAGAAAGGCAGACGCTAATATGAATAGGACAGAAAATAGACCTATTCCTCAGGGGGAAGTTAGTCCCATTAATGCATCAATTTTTGCATTTATTTTGGCCTTACTTGGCGCAGCTATTTTAGTAATTTATGTAAATACATTAACCGCATTACTTACTTTGGCATCCTTGATAGGGTATGCCTTTGTCTATACTGTTTATTTAAAAAGAGCCACACCGCAAAATATTGTGATTGGGGGTCTTGCAGGCGCAGCTCCGCCATTGCTAGGCTGGACAGCAGTAACGAACTCTGTAGACCCAAATTCTTTATTATTAGTATTAATTATTTTTGCTTGGACCCCCCCTCACTTTTGGGCTCTTGCTATTCATAGAAGAGATGATTATGCAAAAGAAAATATTCCAATGCTTCCAGTTACTCATGGTGTGCAATTTACAAAACTTCAAATTATTCTTTACACAATCATTCTAATTCTTGTTAGTTTGTTGCCTTTTGTGGTTTTAATGTCAGGAGTTTTATATTTAATTTCATCATTAATTTTGGGGGCCATTTTTTTATATTACTCGCTTCGCTTGTATTTTGATCAAGATAACGAGCATGCCTTCCCAACCTTTGTTTATTCTATTTATTATATTTTTCTTATCTTTGCTGCTTTACTCGCAGATCACTACTTAATTTAAATATGAGTAAGAATATTAAAATTTCATTAGCTTTAATTATTTTATTTATGATCGCAGTCTTATCCCTGTTTATCAATAAGTTAACTACTCCAAGATACTTGTCTGCCCCTGAGCTTTTAGTAAATGGATATTATCAGTTTCCTAACCCAAAGGAATTTTCTAATTTTCAAATTCTGACATCTGATGATTTGCTGCTTGAGAAAAATATTTTCAAGGGGAAATGGACATTAATATATTTTGGGTACACTCGCTGTCCTGCAGAGTGCCCAGTTGCTATGTCTTTAATTAAATCTCTTTATTCAACATTAGAGTCAAAAGGTTTTAATATGGATAACAAGCAGACACTTCTTGTGACTATAGATCCTGAAAATGATACCCCAAATGATGTAGATAAATATGCCAAAGCTTTCAATGAATCATTTATTGGAGCTCGCGGAGACAGACCAATGCTTTTAAGCATGGCAACACAATTAAACGTGATGGTGGTCGAGCCTCCCATAGGCATGCATGATGATCATATGGACCACCTAGAAAACCATTCAAATAATATTTTGCTAATTAATCCTGATGGTCAGTATGCTGGTTTTTTTAGACCGCCATTTGATGCAGAAAAATTTCTTCTAACCTATCAGTCAGTTGTTACTCCTCGCTAGCCTTCAAGAAATTTGTTACGAAGCTTTTGGATATCTTCATCGGAAATATTTAAACCATCTCTTATAAAGTTTTCTAAGCTTCCATATTTGTCTTCAGCTGTTTTAAAGGCTGTCTCAATATAAATCTGTTCTACGCCTAGCAGAGGTCGCAAAATCTCTACATCTGACTGATACAGGCTCATCAATTCAATTTGGCCTAAAATTTCTTCAATTCTTTCTTGAGTAAAGGCATTGGTTTTCATGTAATCATTTATTACGTCTTCTTTAGATACCCCTAGGGCAATAAGCGTTATTGCCGCAGCAAAACCTGCTCTATCTTTACCAGCAGTACAGTGAAAAAGTGTTGGAGCATCCTCATCGATTAGGCCTCTGAGAAAATTTTCATACACATCTGCATAGTTAGTCACGAACTCTTTATTGGCGTCTATTAAAAAACTTTGGACTTCCCTATCAGTTTCACCTTTTAAGACAGCTTCTATTTTTGATCTCATTGCCCCATCAACACTGATTGGCATCTCAACATAGCTTATTCCAGTCGGAATAATATTTGGATCCTCAGCTTTTTCTTGTTCAGACCTGAAATCAACAATTTTTTTGATTCCAAGGTTTTGCAAGTATGCTTGATCGGTTTTAGAAATATCACTTAATTTGTCTGATCGAAATAACTTACCCCATTTGATTGTTTTGCCATCAGTAGTTTTATAGCCACCTAGCTCTCTTGTATTGTGAGAGCCATCCATTGGTAACAATCTATGCTCTTCAGTTTGGAAAGAGTTGTTTTTTGTATGAAGGGGCCTGTCCATTAAATCTATTTTTTCTGAGCATTGAGCTAATGCAAAGCAAAGGAATAAAATTCCCGCTTTCTTAAACATCAATAATTACCTTTCCCTTAGCTTTTCTATCTTTTAAATGGGCAATAGCAGCTGCCGAATCAGCAAGTGAGAATCTATCAGAAATTTCTGGATTAATTTTCCCTTCAGCATAAAGGTCAAATAGTTCTTGAAAATTTTTTTCATTTTCTGCTGGAAACATTGCAGTCCAAGCACCCCAAAAAACACCAACTATTTGGCATCCTTTTAATAGTGCTAGATTAAGAGGAGGTTTTGGGATTTCTCCAGCAGCAAATCCAATTACTAGAAATCTTCCTTCCCATGCCATAGCTCTAAGGGCCGGCTCGCTAAAAGATCCTCCAACTGGATCATATACAACATTGGCTCCTAGTCCTCCTGTAAGCTCTTTAATTTTATTAGAAAGTTCTTTCTGTTGATCTCGATCAAGATTTCCAGAAGGATATACAAAACCTTCGTCAGCCCCATGCTCTAAACAAGTTTTAATTTTTTCTTCAGTTGAAGCTGCGGCAATTACTTTTGCGCCCATTGCTTTTCCAAGTTCTACGGCACTCAAACCAACACCTCCGGCAGCTCCTAGCACCAACAGGGTCTCTCCTGGCTTAAGATCTGCTCTTTGTTTTAATGCATACAAAGAAGTTCCATAAGTCATAGGAAGGGCTGCTGCAACAGGAAAATCCATCGTCTTAGGAATGAGGCTTACCCTCGCTGCTTCAACGACAAGTTTTTCAGCAAAACATCCATTTCCTGCCATAACAAACACATGATCACCTACGTTACAAGAATCTACACCTTCTCCAATTTCAGCTATTACTCCTGAGCATTCAGCCCCGGGGATAAATGGCATAGGTGGCTGGAATTGATACAGGCCTTGGATCATCAGGACGTCTGGAAAATTTACGCTAGCAGCTTTAATTTCTACCAAAACCTGACCATTGCCTGGCTTTGGATCGTCAATTTCGGTAAAGATTAATTTTTCTGGACCTGCTAATTCTACACACTGTAAAGCTTTCATCGTTCTTCCTAAATTTTTGAATTATACAATTCTACATATTTATTAATGTCCATGCCCATATTTTCTTTAAGATTTTTTAAATCTTTTAAGGAATTATTGGCATTTTGCGCTAGCCCTGAAAAGTCATTATTAAGACTTGAGCGATGTTCCTGAGCAATTTTTTTACTTTGGATCAAAGCATATTCTTGAAATGACAGATTCTGAGACTCAATTTCATTCATAATCCTTTCGCTGGGAAGGGTATCGATATTCATCTCAGCCCTCAAAGCATTTGCATATCCTGGGCGATACTCATCCATTGCGTCTGCAACCTGAGTTAGCTCATCGCAGAAGATATTTTGTAATTTAGTGAGCGGAATCTGAATTCCATTTAGTCTCAATTTTAAATCTTTAGATCTTCCGTTTTCAACCATTACTTTTTGATTAGTTCTTATCTCCTCAATCTCTTTATCAGAAAATTCAGGACTTTCAGAAATAAGGGAGTGAATGATATAAATATCCAAAAGCTTAATTTTATTTTCGTTAATACCCTCAGGAATAAAGGGATTGACATCAATGCCCCTCAACTCTAAATATTCTATACCCGCATCTCTCAAAAGAGTTGCTGGACGAGAGCCACTTGGGCCAGATCTTTTGGGCCTAACTATGTCGTATAGCTCGTTTTCTATTTGAAGAATCCCAGTAGATATTTGTTGAGGAGCGCCGGTCTCATCTAATAACCCAAGGTCTTCAAAGCCCTTAACCGGCGTCTTAATACCTTTTATTATGGCATCTATAAAGTTATCTAAATTGTTATAGCTAATTTTTAACGCATTTTGAACACTGCTCTGATATCCAACTTCACTCATTCTTAAAGATGTTGCATAGGGCAAAAATAGATCATTTTTTCCATGTTTGTTTAAAGAATGCTCTCTGTTTAATAAGTATGATTCATGGGCAATGGGCGAAGCGCCTAGGCGCTCTAATATAAACCAGAAATTTCTTTTGATGTTTCTAATTGTTCCAAGGTACTTATTATTTATAAAATCTTGATTAGGATTATTGCTTAAAGAGCCCCATGAATCTTTTGATAAAGAAAAGTTGTAGTGAATTCCTGATACACATTGCATGATTGATCCATATCGCAATCTCAACCCTTTTCTATAAATGTGCTTCAACATTCCGGTATTAGTATCACCATATTCAGCAATTCTAATCTCTCGCTCATTTTGAAAGGCACATGGCATAGAGAAATTCCATAGTATTTCTTCGCCTAATTCGCTATAAAGAAATTTATGTAGAAGACTGAGATGCTTAAAAAGCTCTTCTGCAGAATCAAATGTAGGGGTAACAAGCTCTACAAGCGCTTCAGCAAAATCAGTTGTAATATCTTTGCTTGTTAAGGGAGAGCCTAAATTTTCAGGGTGATTATTTTGTGAAATTTGTCCCTTGTGAGTAACGCGCAAAGACTCTCTTTCAATGCCACGGTGGATTGTAAGATTCTTAAAGAAACCCTTTTCTTGATGAATTTTTAGAGAGCGCTTGAACGCATCTGATGTCATATGTTTGGGCTAAATTGAGGGGCCCGCTGCAACTATCGCTTCACTTACTGAGAATTTTTTGAAGTTTTCTTGGAACTGTTCTATTAGATTTTTAAGATATTCATCATATTGGTGCTGATCTGCCCATGTTTCTTTAGGGGTGAGAACTTTTGAATCTACCCCATCAACAGCCGCTGGAACCTCTAAATTAAGCCCGTCTATATGGATAGTCTCAACATCATTTAATTCACCATTTTGAATAGCATTCACTATCCTTCTTGTGGTTGGAATATCAAATCTTGAGCCAATCCCATGTGGACCACCAGTCCATCCGGTATTGACTAGAAAGACTTTGGAATTAAAAGCTTCAATTCTTTTCATCAAAAGATCTGCATACACACCAGCCGGTCTAGGAAAAAATGGTGCTCCAAAACAGGTAGAAAATGTAGTGCCAATTGACTCAGTAGAACCAACTTCAGTTGAACCAACTTTTGCCGTGTAACCACTAAGAAAATGATAAGCAGCAGCTTCTTTTGAAAGAATAGAAACAGGAGGTATTACGCCTGTTAAGTCACAGGTTAAAAATATTACAGTTTCAGGCTCGCCTGCAGAATTTGATTCAATTGCATCATCAATGTGTGAGCGTGGATAACAACAGCGGCCATTCTCAGATAGCGAAGTATTAGTGTAATCGGGAGTACCATTCTCATCTAGGAAGACATTCTCAATTATGCTGCCATGCTTGATTGCCTTCCATATAACAGGCTCATTTTTTTCAGAAAGATCGATGGTTTTTGCATAGCAGCCCCCTTCAAAATTAAAGACGGTACCCACACCCCAGCCATGTTCATCATCTCCAATAAGCGAGCAAGTTGGATCAGCAGAAAGCGTTGTTTTTCCAGTTCCTGAAAGCCCAAAAAATAGCGATACCTTCCCATCTTTGTTTACGTTAGATGAGCAATGCATCGGTAAAACATCTTTTTCGGGCATTAAAAAATTCTGCACAGAGAACATTGATTTTTTCATTTCACCAGCATATTTCATGCCAGCAAGAAGTACTTTTCTCGCCGCAAAGTTAATAACCACACATCCTTCGGAATTTGTTCCATCTTCTTCTGGAGAGCACTCGTAATTTAAGGCGCTCATTATCTGCCATTCTTTTTTTGCTTGAGGGTTGAATTCATCAGGACAAATAAAAATTAATTTGGAGAACATGCTATGAGAGGCACTCTCAGCAGTAACATTTACAGGAATATAATGATCATCATGCGCTCCAACATGAACTTTAGATAGGTAGCGATTTTTTTCTGCTAAGTATGAATCAACTTTATCCCATAGAAGTGCAAACTTATCTGCATCAAAAGGTTTGTTAATGTCGCCCCAATCTATTAGATGTGAAGTGCTATCCTCTTTGACAATAAATCTATCATTTGGACTTCGTCCAGTTCGAGCCCCAGTTTCAAGTGAAAGGGCTCCATTACTTGCAATGGTTCCTTCTCCATTTTCAATAGCAGCTTTAATTAGGTCTTCTGTGTTTAGTTCAAATGTTTCAGCCAACGTGTTACTTTCCATAAAATTTTTTACTCTTTCGATTCTACAATATTCTACATCTTTGAGAGAAGCATAACTTGATAATTTTTTGTAGTGGATTTGAAAATATTTAGTAATTATTGTCAATTAGCTAATAAACAACGATTTTAAAACCTAAAATAGTGTTTATTTTTGTAGCAATACTACAGATTTAGGTCTTAACTGACTTTTTAAACAAAAAGAAGAGGTTATAAAAAAGTAAGAAAACAAAGAAGATTAATGCCCACTCGGCAAAATTAAAAATAAATCTCCATTCATATTCAGCACAATTACCATCACCAAGAAGTATGGTTTGTATAACCTCAAAGATTGGAAGAGTATCCATTAGAAAGTCCATGGGAGGAGCACAAGTTGGAACTTGATCGCTAGGCAGGTTTTGCAAGTAAATTTGTCTACCAGCAATCACACAGCCGCACATAGAAAATAAACCTGCTAATAGAAGAAGGATTTTTCTTATTACTGAATACAATCCTGGGATCATCATAAGAGCTCCACACAAAGCAATAAAAGCAAAAGACCAACGCTGTAGAATGCAAAGGGGACAAGGATCATAGTAGCCAACAACCTCAAAAATATATGCACCTACTATTAATCCTAATCCAAGGCCAAAGTTAACGAGCGGTGGCAAAAGTAGAATTTTTTTTAGGATGCCCATATTTTTTTATTCAGGATTAAGTGCATGATGATCTTATATTATCCATGGCTTATATAAAAACCTAATGACATAATAAATTTTTATGAATACTCCTGCAAAAAAAATTTTTTTGATAGATGGCTCTTCTTATTTATATAGAGCCTTTCATGCTATGCCGCCCTTAACAACCTCATCAGGTCTTCCGACAGGTGCTGTAAAGGGAGTTACAAATATGCTAAGAAATTTACGCAAAGAGAATCCTGATTCATATTATCTTTCAATTTTTGATGCCAAAGGAAAAAACTTTCGTCACGATATATATAAAGACTATAAAGCTAATCGCCCCCCAATGCCTGAGGATTTAAGAGAGCAACTCTCTCCTTTAAAAGAAATATGTAACGCCATGGGAATGCCAGTTATTGAAATCCCAAAAGTAGAAGCAGATGATGTCATTGCCACCTTGGCTGTTATGGGATCTGAGCTAGGCATGCCCATGGTTATATCTTCTTTAGATAAAGACCTCATGCAATTGGTTGAGGATCCACTAGTAAAGATGATGAATACCATGAACAATCAAATTTATGATGTTGCTGGTGTTGAAAAGAAGTTTGGGGTGCATCCCAACCAAATAATAGATTATTTGGCTATTGTTGGAGATACATCTGACAATATTCCTGGTGTTCCAAAGGTAGGACCCAAAACCGCTGTTAAGTGGCTCGGCGAATTCAAGACTCTTCAAGGAATTATAGATAATGCAGATTCATTGACAGGCGTTGTGGGTCAGAATTTTAGAGATTCAATTCCAGATTTAAGCAGAAATGTTGAGCTTGTAACTTTGAAAAAAGATGTTGATTTAAAAGTTTCTCTTGAAAATTTGCTTGAGGCTAAAGAGAATCAAGATGAGCTAAATAAATTATTTACATCCCTTGAATTTAAAACATGGGTAAAGTCTTCTCCAGCCTCAAGCAGTGACATTCCAGCAACCCCTAAATCAAAAAAAGAATATCAAGTAGTTTTAACCGAAAATGATTTAAAAGCCTGGGCTAAAAAGATTGATAATTGCAGCGTCTTTGCTGTTGATACTGAGACCTCTTCTTTGGACACCATGACTGCAGATTTGATAGGCATATCACTGGCATGCAATGAAGGAGAGGGCTGTTATATACCCATCAAACATTCTTATGACGGGATGCCAAAACAAATCCCGCTTAATCTAATCCAAAAAACCCTGGGCACTGCTATCACAAAGAATCAAAAAAAATTAGTTGGTCAGAACCTTAAATTTGATCTACCTATGCTCAATAGACATGGCATCAAGGTCGATGAATTTCTTGGAGATACTATGTTGATGTCATACGTTCTGAACAGTACTGGCACTAGACATGGACTAGATAGATTGGCTGTATATTATTTAAATTATGAGCCTATGAAGTATGAGGAGGTCGCAGGCTCAGCCTCAAAGCAAATTAATTTTGCACAGGTTGAGATTCCGGCTGCAACATTCTACGCTGCAGAAGATGCCGATATAACATTAAGGCTATTCAATCACCTGAATAAAATGCTTGAAGACCAGCCTAAGCTAATCAATCTTCTCACATCTATTGAATATCCGATGCTGCAATCTCTTATCAGGGTTGAAACCAATGGAGCAAAGATTGATGCACAGATGCTGGCAAAATACTCAGATGAGCTAGCAATTAAGATTGAAGAATTATCTAAAGCTGCATTTAAAATGGCTGGAGAAGAATTTAATATGGATTCTCCAAAGCAACTTGTTGAGATTCTTTATAACAAATTAGATTTACCTGTTCTTAAGAAAACTCCCAAGGGCCAACCTTCAACCAACGAGGACACTCTTCAAAGACTGGCTGAAGAATACGATCTTCCAAAAATTATTATTGAATATAGAGGTTTGGCAAAATTAAAGTCTACTTATACAGACAGTCTTATTAACATTCAGCACCCTGTTACAAAAAGAATTCATACTTCCTATCAACAGGCTGTTACATCAACTGGAAGATTATCTTCAACTGAACCCAATCTGCAAAATATTCCAATTAAAACCTCAGAGGGAAGAAAAATAAGAGAGGCTTTTATAGCTGAGAAGGGCAATGTATTGATTTCAGCTGATTACTCACAGATTGAATTAAGAATCATGGCTCATCTATCTGGAGATCAGAATTTAACTCATGCATTTAATAACAACATAGATGTTCATTCAGCCACCGCTTCGGAAATATTTAATATTTCTCTTGAAGAGGTTACACCAGAGCATCGGAGAAGCGCTAAAGCCATTAACTTTGGGTTAATCTATGGCATGTCTGCCTTTGGATTAACTAGGCAGCTTGGGATTCCACGGCATGAAGCGCAAGCTTATCTTGATACATATTTTGAGAGATACACAGGCGTTAGAAAGTATATGGATACTACAAAAGAACTTGCTAAGAAAAATCTTTTTGTTGAAACTATTTTAGGAAGAAAGCTCCATGTAGCTGCTATTAATGATTCGAATGGACTAAGGCGCCAAGCCGCTGAAAGAGCTGCTATTAATGCCCCACTGCAGGGCTCTGCAGCAGATATTATTAAAAAAGCAATGATTGATGTGGATCAATGGATTGGAAATAACAACTCAGATATAAGAATGATTATGCAGGTTCATGATGAGCTAATTTTTGAGGTGAAAAAAGGTTTCGCTGATGAGGCCCTTAAAAATATTACAAGTCTTATGGAAAGTTCAGTTAAATTAGATATCCCTTTAATAGTGGATGCAAATACAGGAGCAAATTGGAATGAAGCTCACTAATGATTTAGTTAGCTATGGTTCCGGACCATATTAATGGTTTATTAACCGCTCGTTCCTCTAAAGTCAGTATCTTGATCCCAAACTCTTCACGTAAGTCACAAACCTTCTGATCCATCAAAGAGTCAGGCGAGACAAAGGGCCATTTTTTATTCATTTGCTTAGCTCGTTTCCGTATCTTTAATTTAATAGGCAAGAGCCTAATAGTAGTCAAAAAGAGTTTAAAGTAGCCGGGATCATGCCGAAAATCTTTATATAGTTGTTTTATTTCTGGAAGTTTGTTGTAGGCAAGTAATTCCTTTAGCCTCCATTTTGTGCCCAAAAATACCCATGAATCTAACATCGACTCTTGCTCTATGGATGTATCAAGACCAAATATTACATGAGTTGCATCGTGATCTCTAATAACTGTTGAGCCTGGTGCATCAACCAATTGTTTTTTGCCATTTGCTTGCAAGTAAGCTCGATACTCCTCTAGACCTTCAGCAAGAGTGATATCACAGTCTTGAGACTGAAAAGATAGATTAATCATCTCGAAATTTTAGCAGAACTTTACTGAGCTTTTCCAATCCAGTTTCTTTCGTGGATGAGATTGCCAATACATCCTTAGCATTTGTAACTTTGCTAACTTGTTGAATTGTTTTCATTAAAATATTCTTAGATACTTTATCGGATTTAGTTAACACAGGAACGTAAGCCACTTCAAAACTTTCACATAATTCGATCATTTCAAGGTCAGTCGGTTTAAGAGGATGCCTAATATCCATAAACACTATTACCGCTTTTAGGGCTTTCCTGTTTTCAAAATATTCTCCCAGCAAGGGCCCCCAATCTTTTTTTCTTGAGTGACCAGATTTAGCAAAACCATAGCCAGGCAAATCAAGAAGTTTAAAATTATCTTC
>ERZ651776.5514-NODE-5514-length-10897-cov-17.969593_pt1 | contig 10897 bp, 16 predicted proteins | sample MGYA00514761_ERZ651776 | MGnify/ENA metagenome assembly ERZ651776 | reverse complement strand
AACCGCTCAGGTACCCGTCGCGAAGAGCTACTGACTAAACCTGATGAACTACAAAAAATGTGGATTTTACGCAAAATAGTTCATGAAATGTCTGAAATTGATGCCATGGAGTTTTTAATTGATAAACTCTCTATGAGCAAAACGAATGATGAATTTTTTGATTAGATGAAGCGTCAATAATTCTCTTTACTAGATTCTAAAATGCCTGTTAATACAGGCATTTTTTTTGCCTATCCCTAAATCTCACTCCTATTATAAATTTGTTTTATTAATCTCTTTGCTCTGTTTCCTATAGACGAAAATCATCAGACTGCGCAGTATTGAGTAAATATTAAAACTGCGATTATTTAAATCTAGCACGCAGTAATGCCACTCAATAAAACGCTCAACTCGCCTTATTGGTTAGTAGTAACTTATAGCCTTAATGTAACGACCCATTAAGCTTATATATCGCTCTTTTAAGTCAGCTGTTGTGATAGCTGCTTAATCAAATCATCTACTAATTCTTTTACGTCTGCATCACTACTGGGGTTATGTTTTTGTGATAAGAGTGATTTATCTAAGCACATCGCTGCATTAGCTACATCAGTTAATGAAAATATCTGTGCGGCACCAAGGATACGATGGCTATCTTGCTGTAATGCAATATAGTCCTTTGCTGCAAGGTGCTGTGTAAGTGACGCTATTTCATCATCAAAGCTGGCAATAAAACTCGTCACTAAATCGCTAATATCAGGATTAGCTAAAGGTAGCGTGCTGGTACTACTTAAATGCGCTGCGAGTGCCTGATAAAACGCTTCTTTTTCTATTGGCTTACTTAAATAGCCAGTAAATCCCATCGCTAAGTAATTATCTATTTCATGACTCATTGCATTAGCTGTTAACGCAAAAATAGGTTTATTAAAACCACACTTATGTAACAGTTCAAATGCACTAAGGCCATCCATTACTGGCATCTGTATATCTAATAAAACAACATCTGGAAATTCACTGAGGCACTGTTCAACTGCTTGCTCACCATTACTTACTGAGATCACTTCAAGGCCAATCGACTTTAAAAAGCGCGTTATTAGTCTACGATTGTCGGGATGATCTTCTGCTAATAATACTCGCCCAACTAGACCTTTAGTTGCAGCTGGTTTTGAGTTGTCGGTAGCAATAAGGGTTGGCGCATACTCTTTACATGGCACATTAAAAATAAACTCACTGCCTTTACCATGCTCACTTTCAACACTAATATAACCCCCCATCATAATTGCTAATTGCTGGGAAAGACTCAAACCAAGTCCTGAACCACCGAACCTGCGGGTGATGGTATTATCGCCTTGTTGAAAACATTCAAAAATGTTTTTTATTTGCTCTGTATTCATACCAATCCCCGTATCAATCACTTTAAAGCATACGCCTTGTTCGGTGTGATTAATATCCAGAGTAACACTGCCGTGCTCGGTAAATTTGATCGCATTAGTCAGTAGGTTTATTAGTATTTGCTTAACGCGGATCATATCTAACTTAGTCCAATAACTCGAGCCTAAGTGATTTTCTAATAGCAGCGTTAAACCTTTACTTTTAGCCTGCATACTTGACATAGCATAAACATCATTAACAAGCTCCACGAGGTCAAACTCGCTAACATGTAAATCTAAACGGTTTGCTTCTATCTTACTAATATCGAGCACATCATTAATCAAATCTTTTAAATGATCGCTATGTTTTTTAATAACTAACAATTCTGTTTGTAATTGCTGGGGCTGATATAAACCATGCAATAAGTCGTCTGTTTGCCCTAAAATAGCGGTAAGTGGTGTGCGTATTTCATGGCTGATATTAGCCAAAAACTGGCTCTTAACTTGATTCGCGGCACGTAGCTCTTGTGCCACATATTGTAATTCTTGAGTACGTTGCTCAACTTTTTGCTCTAATTGGGCTTTAGCCTTTTTTTCGATTGCACGGCGATATAATACAACTGCACAGATCAATACCAACATCAGCACAATAGACAGTAAAATAGTTAACTGTGAACGTTTTTCAATCTTTAATTCTTGTAGGCTACGCTCTTGTTTAAGCTGTTTAATTTCTTGGTTTAACTGGTTCGACTGAAACTGAGACTGAAATACATTTAACGCTTTCATGACCTCTTCACTGGTTATGCTACGTTGATAATCAACAAACTGTTGGTGCAGATGAATAGCCCGCTTATAGTCACCGGCACCAGCGCTTAATAACGCCTCGATACCTAAGCCGTCTTTAATACGCAATTCATCTTTATATTCTTTGGCTAGTGATATTGATTGTTGTAAATTTTGCTCCGCAATATCAATATCCCCCATCACTAATTGCACTTTAGCTAAAACATGTAAAGAAGCTAACCGTAAGGATTGATTATCTATCTGCTGAGCGTATTTTTGAGCTGCTTGTGCGTGATACAAAGCATCATTGATTGTGAGCCTCTCAGAGGCAAACTCCAGCAAGCGAAACACATTCATGTGCTCTTGTCCTTGTGCAGATCAAAGTACGCTGGACCGTGATGTTGATAGGCATTAGCCATCTGAACAGCTGTTACGGGGAGCCAGTATTGGTTTGGATTGAAGCGCCTCATAGAGAGGAAATCGCTAAAATGCGGAATAGGTTTAGGGGCCATCTGATGATGTCCTTTCTGTTGTGATGTGGGGATTGGAGTAGGGGCCGTGATTGTGACACGGGTGGCCTGCGCTCTAGGGACAGTTATACACCATTTCCTATCCCATGTCAACAAAAGCCATACACAAAAACAGACAAAACAATACACAAAACAATACTATCACATAGTAAATAATAATAATATCGCATAAAAACATAATGATAAAATTACTTAAGTTATTTTGTACTCCCCTTAGGAGGGGGCTGCTCTATCCAGTTGAGCCACTGAGCCACGTCTTTGTTTCTGCATATATAGTTATACATGTCAATTCGGGTTGCTTATGGCCTACTGTGGCGCACCCACTGGCGAGGCAGGACGTTATGGTCAATGGTGCAGTACCGTATATCTGGTTCCGGAATCACAAAGAAAGGATAGTGGGGAAGAAGCGATTAGAACGTATCATCCCACGGGTTGATCCACTACTCGGACTCTTCGCTGATTATCTGAACAGGGCAGACTTAAATAGAAACGAACCAATCTTCCCGACTTATGGAGGGGGCAGGCACTCCTTCGCTAATCGCTCAAAGAAGCTAAGTAAGCACATAGTGAATATGCGCAGTGGCTTCGATAACAGCCAGCTAAGCCCATATTCACTGCAACACACATTTAAAGACAGGGCAGTCGTGGCTGGGGTTCCCAGTTCGGTTACAGAGTATTTTATGGGCCACAGAACAAAGCAATCAAGTGCGATTCATGAGCGCTACGGGACGGGATTACCACCGCAAGAACTTGTAAAATGGATGGTCGCCATACAGGAAGTTACAGAACATGGACACTTTCACAGAGAGTCTCTGGGCTAAAAATACTTTATATAACAATATGTATTTAAATCATTATATGGGTTATCGGTATAGTGTACTAAAGTAAGTAACACTCTCTGGAGCAGGGAAGGCCTCAAGCCTGACCGTCTTACTTTCACTCGTAACAACCAGCCAGCTTAAGCGTGTCTAAGCCCAACTCTTCAATGGTCAAACGCACCTCGATGTTAAGGATTGGGTATGCTTGATGGCCTGCTCATAAAATAGGTCACTATTAGTTTATGCTTGATCGGAGGTGTTCAGTAATAGAAGCATGTAGATATGAAGCTAAAACTCCATCATATTAATCTTTGCTCCACGAATGTTAAAGCGATGGATCGCTTTTACAGAGATGTGCTAACGCTGGGCGACGAGAAACCTTCTGAGTTGCCGCCACTGAACCAAGATAAAGGCTTAGTAGGCGATGTGTCATTCGTAACTGATGGCGCAATACAAATGCATTTAACACCAAAGGATGTGCTTAACAGCTTCAAGTCTGGTCAAGTCGTGAATCCCTTAGAGCGCGGTCATATCGCCTACAGAACTGATGATATTGAAGCCTTTATGAAGCATTTGGATGAGCAAGCTGTTCCCTATTCTGACTGGGGAAGTGATGCCGTAAAAGGATGGCATCAGGTGTTCTTTTATGATCCAGATGGAAATGTAATTGAAGTACATCAAATAGTTAACAAGTGATTAAGAGCTACTGCCATTAAGAATAACCAAGCAGCCTTCATCCGTCAGCTTCACTCACAGCTTACCGTTACTCGTATAGAGAAACTGGAGAGTGGATGCTCTAGTAACAATCTTCGAATGCATCAACGGCTTCTAAGGAGCTTGATACAATCCTCCACATTTCACAATGCAGAGAGGCACCAGCTTTGATATGCCCAGCGCTAAATACCCTCAAACTTTTTAAGCCACTCTTTCGCTAACTCAGGGTTGTAGTTGTCGAAGCTGAAATCTTCATAGAGGATCGCTAGTCCACGAGCCGCCCAAGTGACGCCATTACTGTATGCTGCCTCATAAAGCGAAGCGGCCCTCTCGAGGTCTTGCGGCATAGCATCGCCAAAGTGATAAAGCGTAGCGAGTGCAAATGTTGCCGCCGGGTACCCCATATCATGAGAACGCCTTATATCACTAATCGCTTGTTCGTATGACCCACCACGCAAATGGCCTCTAGCCCTCAGCAGATAATATCTTGCAACATTATCGTTTTGGTCTTCGATGGCTTTAGTGCAGGCATTTACAAGCTTTGTACTTTGTATGTCTTGGAAATCCACAGGTTCAGAGATTGAGAGTATCCGTCCGGTGCGGGCGCTATGCAGGAACCCGATAGAGTGTTGTGAAGATGTCCACCATCGATAGTGGACATCTTACTTATCTTTGGCGTCGCATCCGTTTCTCGATTTGCCGTTTCTCCCAATCGTCCCCGAAGAGGTTGAAGACTTCGAAGACACTGAGGCCATGGGAGAGGAGGCCAATGCCCCAGCCAAACGCGGCCCAAAGCACCCAAAAATATCCTGGGGTAAAAAACAGGTTTATGATAGTCAGGCCAGTGATCACCACGGCAAAGACAAAGAGGTGCATGTAGAATGCCTTGATGTCACGGACATATTCCATGGCTTCTTTCTCTTCGGCTGAGAGCCTGGGCAATTTGGGTTGTTCTTCAGTTGGCATTTGCTGTTCCTTCCAGAGATTTTCAAAATCGGTTTCGAGAACAGAGGCGACGCACTTCAACGTCTCTGGGCTGGCATTGGCGCCGCGCTCAATCCGCTGCAACGTGCGAGTGCTGATACCGGCCATATGCGCGAGTTGTTCTTGCGACAGCCCCTTTTCCAGACGTAGCTTTCTTACAATCACGAGTGCAAACCTTCCATTCTGGCACTCAATCTGAAGCCTCGCCGGGAAGGACACCACGACACGGACACGACAATATCGCGACATTCATGTGCCACCGGATCATTCACAACGTCGCCTTCCATTCCCACGGCATAAGTTCATCGATACGATTGATCTTGTGATCCGGGAGGCGCTCAAGCACCCAAGTGAGCCAAGCCTCAGGATCAACACCGTTCATCTTGGCCGTCTCGATGAGGGTGTAGGCGATGGCGGCGGCCTTGCCGCCACCGACGGAACCCATGAACAGGTAATTCTTGCGTCCCAAGGCAACGGGGCGGATCGAGCGCTCACAAATGTTATTGTCCAATTCCAGGCTACCATCGCTGAGATAGGGCCGCGCCTTGGGCATACGGCTGAGAGCATAACGGATGGCCCCAGCGAGTTTGGTTTTTCCAGAGAGCTTGGGCAATTGAGCCTGTAGCCAGGTCTCCAACTCATCAAAGACCGGTTTGGCCTTCTCCTGCCGCAGGTTGATCCGGTCATCAGGGGATTTGCCCTTGGCTTCCTTCTCTACATCGTAAAGCGCGCCGATCCGCTTGACAGCTTCCGTGGCGATGGCAGCCCCGGTACGCTCGGCCTCTTCAAAGAACTTGCGGCGCACATGCACCATGCAGGCCTGCTCATCGGCTTTATCTTGGCCAAAGAGGCCATTAAATCCAGCAAAGCCATCCGCATGCACTGTGCCGGTATAGCCGGAGAGATGATTGACCGGATGTTCGCCCTTACGATCCGTGCTGAACTGATACCACGCGCAAGGCGGCGCATCCCCACACCATGGGCCTTCATTGCGCACATAGCTCCAGAGCCGCGCGGTCAGGGTCTTCTTGGGTTTGAGCTTGCTCTGTAGTTTTACCGGCGTGTCATCGGCAAAGAGCGCGGGGCCTGCTCTGACCAGCTTACCGATATGATCGGCCAGCGGTTCCAGCAAGGCCGTGCTGCGGCCCACCCAATCGGTTAGCGTGGAGCGCGGCAGATGCACGTTCTCGCGGGCGAAGATTTTGGATTGCCGGTCGAGCGGCAGGTGATCGCAGTATTTGCCAACCAACACATGGGACAGCAGCCCCGGTCCGGGACGGCCACGCTCAATCGGGCGCGAGGGCAGCGGGGCTTGTGCAAACGCCTCACAGCAGGTGCAGGCCATGCGCGGACGGATGATCCGGCGCACGACAAAACGACCGGGGATATATTCCAGCTCCTCGGTGATGTCCTCACCGATCTGACGCAGGGAGCCGCCGCAGTCATTGCAATCCTCACCGGGTGACAGAACCTCATCTTGCCGGTCCAGATGCTCGGGCAGTGGTGCGCGATTGTGCTTGCGCTTGGGGCGCGGGATTTTGGCTTCCGCCCCATCGTCCTTATCATCGGCATCTTGCTCGGCGTGCTGCGCGTCAGCAGCGGCTTCGATCTCCTGATCATCCTGAAGATCGAGGGCTAGCTGGTCGAGGCCTTCGGATTTGGAGCCGAACCGCGCCTTGCGGTGGCCGTGCAACTCCGCCTTCAGCTTCTCGATCTGGTAGGCTTGCGACTGAACCTCAGCCATCAGAAGCTCGCTGACAGCACGAAGCTCAGCGGGGTCTTCCGGCAAGGATTTGATCGCATCCAACATGGGCGATTTATACCGGAATGCTGCTCGACATGGAATGCAAAACCGCACCAAATCCCATGTTTTATGGGGCTTCGCGTTATCCCACCGTCGTGGGCTTCCAGGTCTTTTGCGGCATACGCCAGTCGATCCCCTCCAGCAGCATCGACAGCTGTGACGGACTCAGGTTGACCTTGCCGTCTTTAGCGGCAGGCCAGACAAACCGCCCTCGTTCCAACCGTTTGCTAAACAGGCAGGCTCCTTGTTGATCCCACCAAATGATCTTGAGCAGATCACCCCGGCGGCCACGGAAAACAAACATGTGCCCCGAATAGGGATCTTCTTCCAGAACCTGCTGCGCCTGAGCGGCCAGTGTATTGAACCCACGCCGCATGTCCGTCACCCCGGCAGCCAACCACACCCGTGTGTTGCTCGGCACCGGGATCATGGCATCAGACCTTCGACCAGCGACAGAACTGCCGATAGGGCCGTTGTGCCCTCAACCAAAATCCGCCGACCGTCCGACAGCGTGATATCTACCCGCTGTGCCGACAGCGGAGTGCCGGAAACAGTCGGCGGCGCAGGCAGCTGCGGCAAGGGTGACGGTGAGGCCAGCCCCTCGATCTCAATGGGTAGAAACCCTGCAGCCTCTGCCTCAATGCCCGCATCATTCGGGGCAAAACGGGGATCGCGCAGCCACTTGTGGATCAGATTGGCGTTCATCGCATAGCGTCGCGCAACCTGCGCTACTGAAACGCCCGGTGCGCGCGTCTGCGCGCAAATCGAAACCTTCTCGTCGTCCGACCAGAACCGCTTCTTCTGACCCTTCTTCGCCCCCATAATCCGCCTCATAATGTCCACTATCGATAGTGGACATTATCAGCACACTCTATCGACCGTCAGAGCAGGCAGACCGGACGGATACGATTGAGAGTGGGTCAGCCTCTAAAGATCCAAGAAGGTCACAGTCCCCAGCGGCATAAGCCTTATTCGCGAGTAAAGTACATATGGCTATGATAATGGTACGCTTTCCGTCAGTCCAAGCGAAACACTTTTCGCCTCTTTGTATCGGTATTATACGCAACGAATTCTCCACTTCCTACAGATGCCCCAGTGACCGCATTGATAATCACCTGATGTGTCACCATCAAAGTCACACCTTTGGTGAGCGCCTCAAGCTTGAGACTTAACATTTCAAGTGTATCTTGCCTGTCCGCATGGCCCTGAAAAAATGAGTTCAAACCCGGAAAGAGTCTCCACTTGCCCAGTTTCATAAGTTCAGTTGTTTCTTTGCAACGACACCACTCACTGGAGAATACTTGCGTAAAACGAAACCCACTATGCAGGATGGCGGCGCCAATATCACTGGCTTGCTGTCGACCCTTAGCGTCCAAATTCCTCTGAGTATCACACTCACTCAAAGAGAAATTATCTGGATCTCCATAGCCCGGCGCCAATGTGTGCCTCATGAACACGACATTGGCATCAACCGCTGCTATTGCGTTTATGAGATCGTTTCGGCTGTCAGCTGTGACATGGCTGGCTTGCATCACAAGAAATGCTAGGATTGGGATTAGGCGCATGAGCATAGCTGCACTTTAACCTCAGCCCCATCCATCGCAATGTCAAAATTACGCCTGTAAGCGATCTGATAAGTGTTGTGGCCCCTTACGCCGAAGTTATAGCGTCTGGCTCTTTAGCGTTTTTCGTGGGTTGGGTCAGAGCATACGCGAGTTATAAAGCTCACCTAATTGTATGAAAATATTCAAGTTCAAATGTATTCAATTGTATTCGTTTTATTTTTTAACATTCTGACCTATATTTTATGAAAGGGAGAATCAGACATGCAAGTAATTTTGTTTAACACAAGCAATGGTAGTGCATTCGAAATGCAATTCTCAAACGCAAAACAAATGAAAAACTATCTAGAGAAGAATGCTGAGGTTGAATTCTTAAGCGACGCCAATAGTTATTTACCAACCCGTCACCAACGGATGCAGCAGTCGGGTTGAGAGGTTAGAGCCGCATTACATGTGAAGGGGTAATTCACCTAACCCCAGCACTATAGAAAGCACCATTAGAGTTACCTGTGTCAGCGATCTGATACGGGTTGTTACCTTTAACCCCACAGTTATGACATCTGGCTCTCGGACATATCGCGTGGACTATGACCTTCTGCTTCAAGATTTAAACTAGTCATAATTTAGGTTTCATGGAATCTTTTGAATACTCTCGTTTAAAGAACCGAAGGACATAAAAATGAAAGTATTCTTTTTAGGAGCATACAGTGACAAAGGCCGTGAAGGGATGATGGCAAGCAGTTACGATGCTAGGGTCAAAGCCGTAAGTGCTATGGTCGAAAGAGCTGGAGCAAAACTCGGATCCGTTGATTACCTACAGGGTCCATTCGATGTCATTGCTGATGCTGAGGTTGATTCATATGAGACCGCTTCTGGGCTTCAAGCAGTGATGATGGCTTCTGGCGGCTGGGACGAGCTTTTGCTTTTGCCTACCATGGATGTCGACAAAGCTTTGAATGTCGCAAGAACAGTTGGCGGTTACCCAATGCCGGGTAATGAATAAACCAATAATTAAAGCCCCTTAAAGACTGATTGTCTCATGGGCCATGGTGTCGCCTCCAAAAACATCAATCAGGATTGCGACCTCAATAAGCCTATGGTGCACAGTTGATTCAAGTCATTCAGTGTCAAGAATAAAGACCTCTGCATAACGCCAGTTCAGTACGAATTGAGGGCAGCGCCGGCCTGGGCGGGTGCATATGTCTGGTGGTGACATCACTGCAAAATTTGAGCAATAACCATATGTTCCAGTATATTCATATGGTGGCTGGGTTATGCAGAGGTCTTGAATATACCCAATCCGTTTCGGCCCAATCCCGGATATGGGACTTTTTATTCAACCTCCTAACACTCTAAAAACTTCTTCTTAAACGCTATAGCTAAGTATTCCTTAGACGCTTTGATGTAATCCTTATGGGCTTGCTCAGCTTTCTGAGTTTGCTCTGGAGTCGCCTCATCAGCAGCAGACACCTCGTCACTTAACATCTGCCAGGCATCACGACTGCGCAGATAACGGCGCTCCACTTCATCAGTTAGAACAGCGCATACTTCATCAATGTACTTCATGTTATTTTTAAACCCTCAACACACCAATAATGTGGTATCAACTTGTCTTGCTTATCTGCAAGTCCCTGCATATCTGCGGCTTTACTGACACCCTGATCCCAAGCAAGCTTTACCATGTCAGTCTTGGCCCGTGCGGTCGGCTTACGCCCTGTGTATTTGCCCTCAGCCTGTGCTCTGGCGATGCCTTCACGCTGACGCGCAAGCATGGATCAACGGTTACTGCCAATCACGGCAAAACATCACGTGCAACTTATGCGACAGCCCATGCGTGGGCCGCTAGGCGTGCTGCAGTATATGAATAAACGCTCTCACACAGATTCTGGCTTATTATGGAGAGCTTAAAAGCATCCACCTAAAAAAGCCCCAACAAAAAGTGGGGCCGCATTGGTTCCGCATAGATAATCTTACGCGCTTGTGTCGACACACTGTTGTGCTTCTGCGTCCCAAGCTTGGCCTGTTGCGCAAGACATTGAGGCTTCTTGCTCACCATGCATTCCGCATCCATCTGCAAGAGCGAATGGAGCTGAGAGAACGAGAGCAAACAGTGATGCTGTAAGGGTCTTCATAGCTTTCTCCTTATATCTTTATATGTACGATGTAATCTGAACCGCCGCCGTAACAAGACACACACTGTCACAGCTCAAACAAAAGAGGCTAAGCAATTACAAGCACAGCCCTAAAATTTGTGCATTTAAGGCTGCACACACAATCCGATGCGCGTTCTCATTCGTCTGACAGCATCAGTTTAATCCGACACTACCTTCCGTTCTTCTCGCTCTGCCCGGCCTGC
>ERZ651776.5511-NODE-5511-length-10907-cov-6.169344_pt1 | contig 10907 bp, 6 predicted proteins | sample MGYA00514761_ERZ651776 | MGnify/ENA metagenome assembly ERZ651776 | reverse complement strand
CAAAATAGCCAAATGTGCTTCATTAACAATAATCGAGCTCTCGTTATCGCCCACAATGTCCTTTTAGTCGACAATCAGGAGATCTAAGTAGCAAGGCACAAATGCTCAAAATTCACGATGCTCTTATGCCCTTCCTTCCTCTCCGATCCACCTCTCCATTCCCTCTCACCTCACGAGAGTTGTGTTGTTTTGTGATATACGAAGGCAACCCTGGTCTTATTTAGCAAACTTTTAAAACACATTTTAGACAGCTAATAATGCATTGATACTGCTCCTACTATCTCACTATCTCACAGCAAAGCGCCCCACCCCCACCACACCCCACCCCCAGCAGCATCATTTCAGAAAGACGTAAAAATTTATCCATCGTCGCTTCCACTGTCACTGAAATCGTCATCTTTCTTTGCGCTGTCGAGCTGAACCTTGCTGGCGTCTCCGTAGGTAGCTCCTCCGCTCCTTTCCTCTTCCTCCTTCGTGTAGGGCTTCTGGCTCAGACCTGGCTGTTGGATGAGAGGTTTGACCCAGACAGGCCGTCTCCACCACTTGATTAATTCGAGATCGAACAGTAGATCTGCGTTTGGCGGTATCGTGGGAGGAAAACCTTTGCTACCGTAGGCATACTTGGCAGTGACAGATACTTTACTTCTCTCCCCAAAACTGAATTGTTTAATTGCGACGTCCCAGCCTCTGATCACCTGCCCAGTTCCCACGACAAACTCAAATGGTCTGTGCCGCATCTTCCGCGAGCTCTCTATGACTTTTCCATCCGCCAGCATCGCGGTGTAGTGGAGCTGCACAACGTCGCCATTTTTGGGGTGTGATTTGCCATCGCCAGGGTACAACTCCTCAATAGAGACGTTTTCTTTGTCTCTCTTTTTCTCTAGGAGCTCCTCCTCAGTAGGAGGGAGGTCGTCCTCATCCTCTTCAACACTGCGCTCATGTTCATCTCCACTTCCCTCCTCTCCCTCCTGTAGCTCCTCTAATAGGTCACTCGGGTCGCTACTGATGGATAAGTCTGACAATCCGCTATCTTCTGAGCTACTCCCGTCCTCCCCTTTATCTCCCTTGGCCTCCTTATTCTCAAACCTCATTCGGTACTTCTTCATGTTCACCTCGATTTTCCGAGCATGCAGCCGACTTGTTACCCCCAATTCTGTCCAGTCTTGCTCTTCCATGTTCAGCAAGAGTAATCCGTCCACTTTATGCTCGATAATAGCAGGCTCGTACTCTGGAAACCCCAGGCTTTCGAACCAAGCCACAACCTCGGGCATGGTCCATTCATCCATGTGTTTCCCACGTGGTTCTGTCTTCGCCTCGAGCAGCCGTTGGTTACGGAGCTTGTTATCGAGGTCCTCAAAGCGCGACTGCTCTGCTCGTACAATCTCTTTCTCTTTTTCTTCGAGTAGCTTCTTCAACCTCGCTATTTCGTCATCTCTGTCTAAAAATTTCTTGCTGTCCTCACCCAGATTTGCGTCATCACCTTTGGCAATGAACATGGGTTTTTCCCACCGCGTCGTATTGTCGACCTTTCGGACGTAGTAAAACTGCTTTGAGTCTGGGTCGTAGCTCTTCTCGAACCACTGTTTGCTCATATCACCCAGATGTCGCCTGGCCATCTTCTTTCTGTACATTTTCTGCAGCTGCACCGTGGCCCACTCGTCTTTGGGGTCAAGGCTTTCCGATCCAAAAATCTTCGGTTTCACCCAAGCTGATTCTCCGCTCTTCTTGTTGAAGAAAAAGTAGCGATTATTTTCAGCATCGAAAACTTGCTCATACACTGTTCTTGCTTTGTCTCGCATCCTCTTCCGGGCGCCAACAATCCTTCCCATCACATTAATCATGGTGGCTGCCTTCACCTCCTCCGGCGTCGCCTCTCTATCATATATCGGCACGCGAAAGTGCCCTTCCGTCCCTTCATCTTCGCCTCCTCCGTTGTTGTCCCCTGCCCCCTCTATCACGATGGCACTGTTAATTGACTCTTCAAGAGAGCCTTCCAAATCAAATGAGACAGCGCTCTTCTTCCGTATTGGACTATTTGAGTCCTGACTTCCTTCTTCTCCCAGCGCGTCTCCCACCTCTTCTGCGATCTCGCTCGCAATGCTGTGGTCGTCCCCTGAATCAGCAGCTGCTTCTGCTTTGTCTGGAGAGCTCTTTACAACGTCTTCCTCGACTTCGACTTCATCTTCCTCTGCCCTACTATTGTTCTTCTTCTCCTCGACGATACTGTCGCTCATTGCAGTATAAAGTGGTACTGGCCCGAAATTTGAGTGCTTCTTTTGATCAGAGCTGACAAAACTATTTCGATGCGCTGCTCCGGCATTTCGAGTTGGAGCGCCCCGGAGTTGTGTTAGTTAGAACCATCCTAAGCCTTTAAAATGAAAAACAAGTGAGTTTTTTTTTCCCTTGCGCCGTCAGTTGTCCTTAAGATCCTCAGGAGCGCAAAGAACGATGAAAACTTTCTAATTCGCCATTGAATTAACCTCTCTTCCCCTCTTCTCACCCCTTTCTGTCTCCGCCCCACCCGATGCTAACACCACTCTCCTCAGGGCTGCATTCCACTCCCAGCGTGAAGCTGGGTTTGACAATCGCTTTGGTGTCATCAATCCAACCGCGAAAAGCACCTCTTACAACGCCTTGTATGACCCAAACATGCGTCATTTCTTTGAGAACGGTGTCGTACAGAATCACCTCTACAGAACAGGACAAATTGACAACGCTGGACGAGTCATTGATCTAGATAGGAATAAGAGCAAGCTTCACATCATTGAAAAGGAGTTTGACAAGGCTGAGAAGAAGGAGCTCCGCAGGCAACGGGATGAAGAAGAGATGCGGCGAAGGGTGCAGTTGAAGCGTCACCAGGCCTTGGAGCGGGCTCGGAGGGAGGAGCGACTCATCAGGATGAAGGAGGACAGAAAAATTCGGCGAGAGATTGTTTTGGCGATTGGAGAAGCGACTGGTCTTGTCATACCAAAGCAAGGTGGTGGGAAGCTGGTGAAGACGAAAGCCAAGCGGTGACTTCTACTTCTACCGAGAAGAGGAGGGAGGAGGAGAGTGAGTGACAATAGCTGGAAAAGCATTTTTGGCAAGTAGGGGGAGGTTGGGTTATTGAAATTGGCACGATGATGGGAGAATTATGATTAATGCGTTGACTTTTTTTGTTTGGTATGTTAAAATGGCGATGCGATAGGTTTAGCACCGGTTTGGTTTTTAATATTGTTGTCGAGTATTTTTTTGGCCGACATTGTTATATCATCCCAGCTCCCTTCATGCTGAATCCCTTCTGGGAGATCTGGCTCTTCCGTTTCGCAGCAAACTTCTCGGCCCTCTTCTTCTTACTTTCGTCGGCTTTGAGTGTCTTCTTGTGGCTCCGGAGCTCGACCGTGTTGTAAGCCTTCTCTCGCCAACTCTTTTTGTGGTTTGTGTACGCAAACAACTCCAGGTTGGAACGAGGCGGGGGAGGTGGCTTCGCAGCAACCGGTCTTTTGTTGAGGTGCCTGTTGATCAAACACATCACAACGTCAATGTGTAACCACACGAAACAAAAAATTGCCCATATTGGGGTCACGCAGCGTGTCAGGTAGGTCATGAGAATAAGGAACAAGTTCACTACCAGCAGTACTAAGTGGGCGTTCTTAAAGCGCCAGCACAGAATGTCGGTTGTACCAATGTCCACTGTACGGCACTGTAACAAAAAGTGAAGCGTGAGTAGGAAGCACACTTTGTAGAGCCACAGTAACAAGTTCCACAGAACATACGCTGCCTTCTCCTCCTCATGCTGCTCGTCTGTACAATCATAAAAGAACGAACCCGTTCCGCCGCCGCACTCATAATCGAGAACGCCGCGAACGATCGGGCAAGCCAACAGATCAGGCTTCCACCAGCACTCGCACCTAGTTTCATTAAAAATTGGGGCCACCGTGGGCGCCGAGCTGGGCGGATCGGTCGTCACAACACAAGCAACCTGATCAATAAACTGATCCTTGAAGTTTCCTGTGAGGAGGGAGTTGAAATTTTGAGTGTTGTAATAGTGGTCGGCCTTTGGGTCCGATGCGATTGAGTTCATCAATGACGCCGCCCCTGTCGATCCAACATTTATTGCAAAGAGTTTCACTCCGTCGTTTTTGATAGCCTGAGCCGCAGCAATGATTTCGCTAGAAGTGCCGCCATTGCCACTGGGAGACCCATCAGTAATAAATACGAGAAACTTGGCTGCACTCGGGCGCCCTCCCTTCAAAACGCAATGGCTCGCCTGAAGTCCCTGAATCGTTGGTGTCCCTGAACTAATCTGAGATGCAGTGATTGTCGCACAGATCTGGTCTAAATCGTAGCTTAGCTCCATGCACTTGAACGCGTCCAAAAAACTTTTATCGCAGTTTGGAGACCCAGAAGCCGGGTTGCAAGATCCTTCGAAGGGGACTTGAGAGTTAGCTTACTCTAGCTACTGTTTCTGATTGCCCCGTCTGACGATATGATAGAGAATTCCTCTTTATTTTCTATTTTACTTCCTCACCTGAAGGTGATCCACTCCACTGGATCATCCCAATGTGGACTAAATTTTGGCCAATGGCAAAGCTCATCGCAAGGTCTCTTAAGAATTGGACCGCTTGCGAGTAACTTGTACTGCTAATACTACCACTACCGTCCATCGCAAAGACAATGTCTGCTTCGCCACCACACGCAGAAGAGTCAGTGCACTGCCCTGGTGAACTTATTGAAGGTGGAGTGGGAGCTGCCAGACCATTGTTTATTAAGCATCCTCCAAAGTTTGCTGCTATCGTATTTCTTGACAGGGTAAACAACAAGGTAAGATGAAGAAGCGATAACATTCCCCCGGAAAGATTGTCGGAGAAGGGAGGAAGACTATATTATGACCCCTGATTCCGTGCAAGGATCCCTGATTCCGTGCAAGGACCCCTGATTCCGTGCAAGGATCTATTAGAAGTTGTTTGTGGGTTGAGCGTTTGAAGAAGTGGGCAAGTTTTCTTGCAGAATTACTTGTGCAGCTTAGCTACTTAGCTTGAGGAAGTCTTCCTTCGCGACCAAAAGATGTTTGGTGGGCTTGTTTGGTAAAAGGTTCAAATCTCCTCACATCCCAGTCTTTCTCGAAGTCACATGAAATTAGCCCCTAAATTAACACATCCTGGGCATTAATGGACGCTACGAAGCACAAGTCTGCGCTCATAACGGGCTTAGTTGAGAAGCTCAAGACAGGCGAAATTTCACGTTCCCAGCTATTTGAACAGCTTGCCGTCCTGAAGAGCTCCACAAACCCCCACAATGTAAACCCAGAGTCAACTGGAGATAAACCACCTCCGGTCCGAATAATTACCACCCAAACAGAAACAGATACAGTCACACCAACACGAACCTTTGAAAACGACTCGCCAAAACCTAACTTGGGAAGCCCTGCACGTACTCATCACACCTCCGTGATGAATGACAGCTTGCTTGCTTCTGGCGATAGGCGAACACTTGTCACCCGTTTGCTGGAAGAGAAGCGTAGGATCAGGGACGAGGCGATACTACGAGCGAGCAACGATTACGCTCATGAACGCAACGGAGATATCACTGATGAGGTTGTAGAGGAAGACAGAGACCAGGTCAATCACACTGACACCAATCCCAACAATACATCCTTTGGCCAGTCTCTTTCCCTCCGTGACCTCGAAACCAATAACGACAACGACGAAAATAGCAACAACAACAACAACAACAACAACAACAACAACAACAACAATGATTTTGCTGTGAGCAACAATGACCTCCTGGCAAGCAAGGGCAGCAACGGCGGCGTTGAGAACGGTATCCCCCCCCCCCCTCTGTCAGAATCGGCAGCCAGCTACCAAGCAAAAATTCGTCAGCTGCTAGCTCCCAAGGATTCCAATTCGTTATCTCGTTCTGAAAGGCACGCTCACCAGCAAAAGTTGCTGCGGGAACGCCGGATGAAGCAGCAGCAACAGAAACAAAGCCAACACCAACACCAACAACCACCTCCTCCACCCACACAACAGCAACAGCAACAGCAACAGCAACAGCAACAGCAACAGCAACAGCAAAAAGCATACCGTAATAGCAACAAGCAAATGAATTCAAGTTCTAAGGGTAACCGCCACCGATCTGACTCGCGCACTCGTGCCAGCGAAGAGATGCATATTCGCCGCCAAAATGCGGTCCGTGCAGAAATGGACCAAGAGTTGACTTTTTCGCCGAAGATTCGCTCTCTCCCCAGCAGCTACGGCAAGAAGGGGGCGGCCAACTCGCCTAAAGATGATTTTAATGAGCGCACGAAGGAGTGGATTGCCCAACGCGATAGCAAGTTGCAGCAGCAGCAGGAGGAGGCAAAGGAATCGGAGCTGAGAGATTGCAGCTTTCAGCCCCACATGGGGAACTCTCGCAACAGCTATCGTGAGGACCCCTACGCCACCAATCATCGTGGAAATACCTCCTCTGCAGACAATGAGGAGTCCAACCCCAGCGCCAGCGCAGTGGGGAAGGCAGACCCAACTGTTCAGAGGCTCTATTACAAGGAAACCCAACGTTTAAAGGAGCGTCGAAAGCAGGAACGTCTCCGCCAACAGCACGAAGAGGAGGAGAAAATCAATGCCACTTGCACATTCAGGCCTACCCTGTCTTCCAAAACCGAAAACACGGCCGCCACGACGTACGAAGAGGCTGACATTGAGGGCGCTCAGCCTCGCTACCTCCACGACACCGAGGCGGTCGAGCGGAGGCGAATGCTGTGGGCCGTGGGGAAGGGAAACGAAGTTGCGCCCGGCCCCGGCGAGTACGAGCGTGATTCTGGCGCGGAAGATATCAAACGCATCACGAACCATGTGAAAATTAGCAACGAGTACTCGGGAGGCGTTGCCGCGAACCAAAACTACTCCCACGCCAACAAGAGTAGGAACAAAAACTGGTCATTTGCTCCCCAGACAATTGGTGCTAAACACGGGATGGACCATGCGCGCGAATACTTAAAAGAGGATGTTGTCGAGCGTCTGACGGGGAAGATGAGGGCTGACCAAGCTCACGCGTTACTCGGGGGAGAGAGGGGCGAAGGCGAAGACAATTATAACCATGGCGAACAACCGACCCCAAACCTAAGAAGCACCAAGCCCTTCAATCCTAATGCCACTAACAAGACAACTTCGACGACTGATCAGTTCTATAAGTCCTCGGACAGTAACTTCGGGCAGTCCAGCGACAAGAGCTTCCACGAATTCCTCGCCCGCCAGCACGAACTCAAACTGCGAAGGGAGACTCATACGGACTTGCTTAAGGCTGAGATAACACCTCAATTCACCACGCAAATGGACGCGAATAGCCGAATCATCCACGACGCCAGCAACCGCGGCACGTTCCTCGAGCGCGTCGACAGGGACGAGCAGAGGCGTGAGATGGACCGCGTCCGGCAGGAGGCGAAGCGGGGCGAGCTCTCGGCGGAGTGCACCTTCCAGCCGAATATATTAGAGAAGAGCTCGGAGATGGCGCCCCGCACGCCGTACGACTTGGCGATCGGCGATTCGGAGGCGCAGCAAATGGCCAAGAGGCGGGTGCGGCTCGACGTTGAGAGCGAGGAGCTACGAAAGTTCAACTTCAAGCCAAAGACGAACAAAAACTTTCAATCCATGGGCGGAAGGAAAGTCGGGCAGGCAAAGGTCGGCGCCGGCGCGTCCACCACCGAGTACATACAAATGCTCAAGAAGGAAGAAGTGGAGAAGAAGAGAGCCCGGGATATGCTGGCAGAGGAAAAACAAGAAAAGGAGATGAAGGAGTGCACCTTCAACCCGCAACGAACTCCGTGCCCGCAATACATTAAGCGGATAGCGCACAGTATGTCAATATCTCGCAAACACCGCCAAGCGTTTGCCGAGCCTGAACTACCGTCGTGGAAATAAAATAAAAAATTGATGTGATTAGATTGGAAAGATGGGGGATTGTGTTGTGTTGTGTGTGTGTGTTGTTGTTTTTTTCTCTTTTGGATTAGATTAAAAATTTCATTTCCTGGAAATGACTTTCCCTGGCCCTACCTACTCAGGGGGTGTCGGGTAATAAACTCCAAGAGATTCATACAATTTACTTATCACCCAAGTCGCTCCTTACATTTCACACAAATTTCAATATGTATCCTACCAAACCTATCACTCCATCACCCCCTGATGCATTCATCGTTTGCAGAAATAGACCAACGTCTAGCGTACTAGAGTTGTCGTTAGGGAAGTAAGCAAGAGCAATGGCATGCTTCTCAGCCTCAGTTCCATTAGCTTCGTTCACCGCCTGATTATATTTTCCTAAAAGGCGCAGGATTAATTTCCGCAAAGTGACGCATTTGTAGCGGTCACGAAGATAGAGCTCAACTGAAACAAATCCAGCAGAATTTGCCGCGCTCGTCAAAGAGTCGCACTCGTAAAAAACACCATCGCCCAGCTGCGTGAGCCCGTCCGGGAGCGACACGCTCGTCAGGGATGAGCACCCTCTAAACACATAATCGCCCAGCTGTGTGAGCCCATCTGGAAGCGCAACGCTCGTCAGGGAGGAGCACTCGTAAAACACACTATCGCCCAGCTGCGTGAGCCCGTCAGGGAGCGCAACGCTTGTCAGGGAGGAGCATTCCCAAAACACACCTTCGCCTAGCTGTGTGAGCCCGTCCGGGAGCGCCACGCTCGTCAGGGAGGAGCACCCATAAAACAAACCATCGCTCAGCTGCGTGAGCCCGTCCGGGAGCGCCACGCTCGTCAGGGAGGAGCAATCCATAAACATATCATAGCCTAGCTGCGTGAGCCCATCCGGGAGCGACACGCTCGTCAGGGAGGAGCATCCGTGAAACATATGATCGCCCAGCTGTGTAAGTCCGTCCGGGAGCGCAACGCTTGTCAGGGAGGAGCACTCGTAGAACACACAATCACCCAGCTGTGTGAGCCCATCAGGGAGCGCCACGCTCCTCAGGGAGGAGCACTCATAAAACACTTCATCGCCCAGCTGAGTGAGTCCGTCCGGGAGCGACACGCTCGTCAGGGAGGAGCACTTGTAGAACACACAATCACCCAGCTGTGTGAGCCCATCAGGGAGCGACACACACGTCAGGGAGGAGCAACTGTTAAACACACTATTGCCCAGCTGCGTGAGCCCGTCCGGGAGCGACACGCTCGTCAGGGAGGAGCACTCGTAAAACATACTATCGCCCAGCTGCGTGAGCCCATCCGGGAGCGACACGCTCGTCAGGGAGGAGCACCCGTTAAACACATAATTGCCCAGCTGCGTGAGTTTTGCACATCCTTTGAGATCGACGCGGAGGAGGGATTTACACACATAGAGGGGAGCCTCTCTTCGATCGCCCCAATCAATATTCATATCCCCGATGATTGTGATATTGGGGTCCCTGATGATGAGGGTGATGGTTCCTTCACCAAGTGAAGGGTCCTGTAATCGTTCGCGTAGGGCTCCGGAGTGCAGGACATTGTCAACGTCCTCGTCAATGACGATTTCTTGGGCTCCTGAATCAACAGACATGGGAGGGCAAGCAGTTCGTGTTGTCAAGATCCAATGACGTCAATTTAGATAGGTTAAGATGATTGATTGAGGATAAGTTGCGGTTTTTTGGACAATGAAGGATGACGCAATCACGGATTTGCGGTTTCAATGGTTTTACACAGATGGTGGTCGAAGAAAGGAACGGCCATCTTCTTAATTTTTCGTACACAGACAGAAGCACGTGGTGAAGGCAATCTTGTATGTCGACGCTGAATTCAACACAACTACAACACTGTTACCCAATTTCTGACGGTGCAGCAACACAAATCACGTATTGAATATAAACCCGTGGGTTATTTCCGCTTGAGCGGTGGTGGCGCATTTTGTCACCCTCCCCCAATAGGAGGAAATGCAGGTTGATTCAAGCCCAATCCTTTCGCCCACTGGCGGTGATGACAGAAACAATGTCGTCGAGGCTCGTTTCAAGGATGTATTGAGTCGGATAACGCGAGCTTTTCGACTGCCTGAAGAAAATATCATGCCCTGGTTTGAGGCATGCTGCAGGGAGGTCCCACAGAGCGAGGAGGCTTTTGAATTCGTCTACAACCAGCTCCTCAACTGCGATCTGAGAGACCTGACCAACAACAGGGGGACGTGCAGCTTCCTCCGAACCAGCTTGTTCACGGAGGAGAACCCCTGTCCAAGCGCCGACATACCTGCCAATATCATTTGCATTCTGCAGATTGAGGAGATTCTCGACGTCAGTTTGAATGCAATTGGGAGGGTCAAATACGGGAGGGTGGGGGGTAGCGGCTTTCAGAATCCTTCGTTGAGCGGCCGGAGAGTGCTGAAGCTGGCTCTAAGTGACGGCTATAACGAGCTGGATGCTGGAGGTCTGAGGGATGTTGCGAGTCTCCTCGTTGGAGTGGAGACTGAGTTCATCAAGGATTTGTCGGCAGAAACTTCTGCTGGCGTCAAAATAGCTGTCAGGGGGCCGTGCAAAGTCAGGAGTGGTGTCATCCTGTTGCGGAAGGAGAATGTTTCCGTCTTGGGAGGTGAGTTGAGGTTGTGAGGGTGGGTGGGTGTGTGTGTGTGTGCGGGTATGTCGGTGAGGATTGGCAGGCGGCGACGGCTATCAGGGTACCGATGAAAGGTTCTTATTAGTTTATTAGTTTATTGTTTTTGCTGGTCCAAGCTAACGTTTACTTTCACTAGGCTGTGTACCGAGTCTTGTTGAACTGAAGCGACAAGCGGAGGTGGAGGCCAGGAAAGCCTCCAAGGGACTAAGCCACGATAATGCGACCATGCAAGCTCTCTGTTGGAACAGCGGCGACGAAGACGAGGACGATGCCGTGGATGAAGTCGAGGACGATGAAATTGTAGCAGCGCGGAGGAGAGAACGAGAACAACGGAGGCAGCAGCGTGAGAGTCTTGGT
>ERZ651776.5510-NODE-5510-length-10909-cov-5.666267_pt1 | contig 10909 bp, 9 predicted proteins | sample MGYA00514761_ERZ651776 | MGnify/ENA metagenome assembly ERZ651776 | reverse complement strand
TTGTTTAATGATCCTGCTATAATAGGGGCTCCTAAATTAATAAGATATTTTCTTGCTAAATTAATCTCTTCTAAAAGAGAAAAAACAGCCCAAGAAATATATTCTTTTATGGGGGGAAAATCTCCAATTTTAGAGGAGACTTTGAGCCAAGCAAATGAACTACAAATAAAACTAGATAATGAAAAAGAAGAATACAAAGTTTTTATTTCAATGAGGTATTGGAAACCTTTTGTAGAAGAAACTATTAAACAAGTAATTGCCTGGAAACCAACAGAAGTAATTCTTCTTCCTCTTTACCCACAATTCTCCACCACCACTTCCGGGTCATCTTTTCTTTCTTGGAAGAGAGCAGCAAATAAAAATAAATATAATGTGAGAACTAAAATTGTTTGTTGTTACGCGGAAGATGAAAACTTCATTTTGGCTCACACAAAAAACATTCAAAAAACTTTAAATAAAATAAACAAAAATAAAAAGCAAAAAACTAAACTTTTATTTAGCGCTCACGGACTGCCTGAAAAGATAATAAAAAAAGGAGACCCATATCAAAATCAAATAGAAAAAACAGTAAATAAAATTTTAAAAAATATGAATAACAAAGAATTCAGTCACACTATATGTTATCAAAGTAAAGTCGGCCCTTTAAAATGGATAGGACCATCCACAGAAGACGAAATAATAAAATCTTCTAAAGACAAAGATACTATAGTTTTAATTCCTATTGCTTTTGTCAGCGAACATTCTGAAACTTTAGTGGAATTAGATATAGAATATAAGGAAATAGCAATACTAAATGGCTGCGAAAATTATTATAGGGTTCCTGCTTTAGGAATAAGCAAAGACTTTATTAATGGATTATATAAATTAATTATAAAACAGAAGAATAATAGTATATTAAATGAAAAAATATGTAAGAGTAAATTTAAAGAATGTTTTTATGAAACATTTTGGGAAAATAAATGACTTTTTACTTATACGTTAAAGCCTTTCATTTAATTTCGGTTATTTCTTGGATGGCGGGAATGCTTTACTTGCCTCGCCTTTTTGTTTATCACGCAAATGTAAAAAACACTAAGGAGACCAATGACACCTTTGTAATAATGGAAAATAGGCTATTAAGGTACATAATGAACCCTGCAATGATTCTTACTTGGGCATTTGGAATATTTTTAGTTTTACACCCTTTATCTTCTGTAGATCATACAAGCAAATGGTTTATGATTAAATTTATTTTAGTATTAATAATGTCAGGCCTGCACGGATACTTTTCTTATTGTAGAAAGAAGCTTTTACACAACAATGCTTTTTATAGCCCTAAGTACCTCAAATATTTAAATGAAGCACCAACTATTATAATGGTTGTAATCGTAATAATGGTAATAGTTAGGCCTTTTAATTAATTTATATTTTGACATTTAATAATAAATTAATAGTATTATTATTCATACAGCTAAAATATTATGTTCTCATAATAAAAAATACCTTTATAAGCAATTATCAAAAAAATAAATAGGATTAATAATGCACCTTAAAGAATTAAAACAAATGTCTCCAGCAGACCTTATACTTTTTGCAGATAAAAAAGGAGTAGAAAACGCCTCTAATAAAAGAAAACAAGACATAATGTTTTCTATATTAAAAATCTTAGCAGATAAAGGTGAAGTTATTAATGGGGACGGCGTTATAGAAATTCTTCCCGATGGATTTGGTTTTTTGAGGGCTCCAGAAAGTAATTATCTGCCAGGGCCCGATGATATATATGTTTCTCCTTCACAAGTAAGAAAATTTGGCTTGAGAACTGGAGATACTATTGAAGGGCAAATTCGTCAACCTAAGGATGGAGAAAGGTATTTTGCTTTACTTAAAATAGATAAAATTAATTTTGATGCTCCTGATAAAGTTAGACACAAGGTGCGTTTTGAAAATTTAACGCCTTTGTATCCTGAAGAAAGAATAAAATTAGAAATAGAAGGAGGGGCACCAGACAAAACAAAAGATAATTCTTGTAGGGTTATAGAGCTAGTAAGCCCAATAGGAAAAGGACAAAGAGGTTTAATAGTTGCTCCACCTAGAACAGGAAAAACGGTATTATTACAAAATATTGCGAATTCAATAGAAAAAAACCACCCAGAAATGTATATATTGGTATTATTGATTGATGAAAGGCCAGAGGAAGTTACAGATATGCAGCGGTCAGTTAAGGGAGAAGTTATTTCTTCTACTTTTGATGAGCCTGCAATGCGCCATGTTCAAGTGGCAGAAATGGTTATTGCTAAAGCTAAAAGATTAGTAGAGCATGGCAGAGATGTAGTAATATTATTGGATTCTATAACAAGGCTGGGTAGAGCCTATAATACGGTTGTTCCCTCTTCAGGAAAGGTATTAACAGGAGGAGTAGATGCTAATGCCTTACAAAAGCCAAAAAGGTTTTTTGGAGCAGCTAGAAATATTGAACATGGAGGGTCATTAACTATTATTGCTTCGGCATTAATAGAAACGGGCTCTCGAATGGACGAAGTCATTTTTGAAGAATTTAAAGGCACAGGAAATTCAGAAATAGTTCTAGACCGGAAGTTAGCGGACAAAAGAACATACCCAGCAATTGATATTGCTAAATCAGGCACAAGAAAAGAAGAGCTTTTAGTCGATAAGGGAGACTTATCTAAAATGTGGATGTTAAGAAGAATTCTTAGTCCTATGGGAATGGGAGATGCAATGGAGTTTTTAATTGATAAATTAAAAAGCACAAAAAATAATAACGAATTTTTTGATAGTATGAATCAATAATTTACAAAGAAGATAGGAATTTTAAAACTTTTCTTCTTTCATCGGCACCTAATGAAATATACTTTTCCTTGGACAGCAGGGCTTCTCCTCCATGCCATAGTATAGCCTCGTTTAAAGAGTTTGCTCTTCCATCATGAAGAAATTTAGTATGCTTGTTAACAACTTTTACAAGGCCTATTCCCCATAAAGGAGGCGTTTTCCATTCTCTGCTTTCAACAGTTCCCTCTGCAAGTCCATCATCTAGGCCCGGCCCCATATCATGTAGCAAGAAATCACTATATGGCTTTATAACTCTATTACTAAGTTCTTCATGCTCTTTGTGTTTTCCGGTTGTATATGTTGATACGTGGCAGCTTTCACAGCCAATTTTTGTAAATAGTAAACCTCCTTCAATCACTTCTTTGTCTTGAGTATTTCTTTGTCTTGGAACGGCTAAAGTTTGCATATATAATTTTAACATACCAATTTGTTTTTCTGATATTTCTGGAGAGCCCCCACTAATTTGATTAGAGCATTCTTTTTGTATTACCATACAATTTTGTTCAGGAAAAAAAGAGGATGTTAAGCCCATATCTTGAGATGCGGCGCCAGCTACGTGATGCAGTAAGGTTGCTCGATTTGCTTTCCAGCCAAATTTTCCTAACATTTTATTATTTGAGGGAACGTCATTAACGAAGTTTGCTCTGCCTGAAATGCTATCTTTGTCTATATCTAATATATCTTCATTTCTAAGGATGTCCTCTGCTTTTATCGCTTCTATTAATCCTAGGCCAAATACTGCCGGTGCAACTCTTCCTGAAAATTTTGTATTGGAGTTTAACGGGCCAAAGGAGAGAGAGTGAAAGGCATAGTTTGGAACAAATAACTCTGCAGAGCTTTTGTCTTTGTATAAAACGGTTCTTTTAGAATAGCTTATTGTGGCTTTCCCTTCATAGGGTACACCTAAAATTGCTTTATCATTTAATTGAAAGCCATAATTAGGATCAGCTAAAACTTTATTGTTTTTATATATACCTAATTTAATAACCATAGATCTAAATTTAGAACCATTGTCTGGAGGCCTTCCTCTTCCGTCTTTAACATGGCAGCCAGAGCAGCTAACTCTATTAAAAACAGGACCGAGCCCATCTAGGCTTTTTACTGAACTAGGAGCAGGAGTCCAAGAGCGTCGAAATAGGTGCCTTCCTCCCGTAAATTGACGCATTTTTTTTAGACTCAAGGAAGGAATAGGCGCAGCAAAGGCCTCTCTAGTTTGTCTGTCTACTGATATTTCTGCATCCATAATAGACGAATGTTCGTGACTATTAATATTGTTATTAAAAAACAATAATACTAGCAGTAAAACAATGAAGACAAATATAGAGCTTTTTACTCGGATATATTTACATTCCAATTTAAGTCATTTCCTGCTTTTTTAATATATTCTGCGATAACTATCAGGTTACTTACAGTTTCTTCAGCAGCCATTCTGCCAGAACCATTTTTAGGCTCAGAAAGCATTTTGTCAAAGGGAATTGTAATATTATCTATGGAATTAGATGTTTTTTCTAATAAAGCCATTATGTCTTTATGTAAAGAAGGGTTTTTTTCTCTAAGTAATTCAGCTACAGAAGGACTAAATATTTTAGAATTAAGGCCCATGCCTAGATATACATTTTTAATACCATTAAAATTTGCTCTAATATCCTCATGTGTCTGGTCACTAAAGCAGGAATGTTCATCTTCTGGGTCTCCGGAATCAAGGGCAGTTGCTATTCTTTCTGAAGATAATTCAAAACCGGCAAGAGTAGCGATACCTGTTAATATTGATCCTCCGGGATCACTCTTTGCAAGAAAGCTGACTCGTCCTTTTCCATTAGGCGCCCATTCTTTATTAAGCCAATCAATATGCTTTAAAAGCAAATTACTAGTTTGTTTAAGATATGTTCTTCGTCTCTCTTTAGTAATATCTGTGCCTACATAATCACTTGCTTTACGGCTTCCGGGTTGTTCTAAAGAGTTGTCCTGACCCCAAAGTAAAAACTCTATAGCATGCCAACCAGTTGATACATCGGCATCATCTTCTGACATATTAGAAGCTATAATAGTTTTTTCATTCACATCATACGATAAATTATTTATTATTCCTGCTTTATCATTGCCCACAACATAATCAATATATGCTTCATTTAAAGGCCATGCATTTATAAGCCCTTCCGGGCCTTCTTCTCCATATTCATTAACGCCATCTATTGGGCCTCCATAAAAACGGAAAGCCTCCGTAATCCCATAAACTTTTCTAGCTTCTATCCATTTGTTTTTAACATACTGAAGATTTTCTTCTGTGGGGCTCTCTAAAAATGCATTGATAGACGTATGCATGTTGTATGTTTTTATATGAACTGCACTATAATAGTGACTAACTAAATTTGCATAACTTTTTGCAAGAACATCATTTTTATCATTATCGTCAGCGCTAGCACTATAATTAAAGAGCGATACTATAATAATTAGATTTAAATATATTAATAACTTTATTATATTCATTTTTTTAAACTCCAAGCATTAAAAGACTACTTATATAGCTATATATGAGACTAATTCGCATTGTCAACGAAAAACTAAGCATTAAAAAAGATAAAAACCAGCAAAACGGCTGTTGTAAAAACAACACACTGCATTTATTAAACACAAGGCCCCAAAAGATTATATATTGACAATGAGAATCATTCTCACTATATATGTTGTTGCAACTAATACTGATTCTCATTCTCATTTGTTGGGGGTAAGAGCTTGTATGTTGGGGTGGTTGGTATAATTAGTTTAATTTATTAAGGAGATTACTTGTGAACAAATATTTTCAAACCTTGGTCTTTGCTTTAGCAGCAATGTTTACATTTAGTGTAAGCGCTGATGAAGTAAGCGATCTAAAAAATATGATGGAAGACCTACAAGAAAGAATTAATGATCTAGAAGATTCAGCAGAAGAAAGCGGAGCCGCTGGTTGGTGGACTAAAACTTCTGTAGGTGGTTATGGTGAATTACATTATAACAATAATGGTGGAACGGGTAAAATCGATTTCCACAGATATGTACTATTCTTTGGCCATCAATTTAATGATTCTGTGAGCTTTAATTCAGAGTTTGAATTAGAACATAGTATTGCTGGCGGCGGCAGCACTATAAAAGAAAAAGGTGAAGTAGAATTAGAGCAAGCTTATATTGACCACAATTGGGCTGAATATGGAGCTCCTAATACTAACATGAAATACGGTGTGTTTTTAATACCATGTGGTATTACAAATGAAATACATGAGCCTCCTACCTTTTATGGCGTCGAAAGAAATGTAGTTGAAAAAGAAATCTGTTCTAACACACGTTGGGAAGGTGGATTTCAAGCAACTCATATAATTCCAGATATGGACCTAACTATAATTGCTGGTGTTCACTCTAGTTTAACAACAACTGATGGCGATATTCGTGGCGGTAGAGATAAAGTTGCTTCTGCGACAATGAATAAGGAAGCTTATTCTGGTGCTTTTAGATATACAGGAGCATATCCTGGTTTAGAGCTTGCTTTATCTTGGGACTATGAGCCTGATATGAACGAAGGCCAGTCCGGTCCTCAAGTTACAGGTAAAATGGTAGCTGTTCACGCAAACTATATGCCATCACGTGGCTTTGGTGCCAGAGGTTTTTGGGGTCAATGGAATTTAGACTGTCCGCCAGTTCTTACAGACACTAATCAGTGCGCAGCAAATGGCCGTGACTATCAATGGGGCGGTTTTGTTGAAGGAAGCTATCGTTTTGATTTGACAGGAGAGCAAAGCTTAGGCTTCGCTGTGAGAAGAGCAGAATGGGATGATAAAGCAGGAACTAAAAAAGCTACTGTTACTAAAAATAACATCATCATGACTACTTTTGCTGTGAATTGGTGGCTTACACCTCAAGCCGTGCTTAAAGCAGACTGGGAAAGAAAGAAAACTTTTGGTAGTACTTCAGTCCAAGGTTTTAACATGGGTATGGGATATCAGTTTTAGTATAGATTTTTATATTGAATATATATAAAATATCTTCAAAGAACAGAAGGGGGATAGAATATTGACTTATATAAGGTTTATAATAGTTACTGTTCTATCCCTTTTTTTGTTTTCTACATTCTTTATAAGTAATTCTCTTGCTCAAGAAGTAATGTTAAGCAAAGAGGATTTTCTTAAAACCGCTTTCGAAGAAGACATTCCTAAAAGAAAAGGATTAAGATTTAAAGGTGAAGTAAAAGAAACTGCCCAAAAAATAATGGGTAGCAACTATAAAAAAATAAGAATAAAATATTGGCGTCAGGGTGAGAAAACCGCTTGGATTTTAGAGAAAATAGGTAAGGTCAAGCTTATAACAGCGGGCTTTATTATTGAAAGTTGTCGCATTTCTAGCATACATGTTCTAGTATATCGAGAGACACACGGATGGGAGGTTAAGTATCCCAGTTTTCGAGATCAATTTGTAGGAGCTAATATGGTAGGTGGATCAAAACTAAATAAAAGAATAGACGGAATAGCTGGTGCAACTATGTCGGTCAATAGCATGACAAAAATGGCAAAATTAGCCCTTACGATGCATGACCTTGTTCCTGAAACAAACTGTACATAATTTAAATAAATGCTTAAAAAGCTGCATAAAATTATAGGGCTTAGTGTTTGTATAATTGTTATACATCTTTCCATCACTGGTATTATATTAATGTACCCCAGCACTTTCAAGTTACTGGATACTTATTATACTAATAGTTATCTTTATAATTTATATGGTATGTTTAAAACCTCAGATGTAAAAGTTTTAGAGAGCAATGACAAAGATATAGGGGTTATAAAAAGCAAGCTTATTTTATCTGATATGGTTTTAGATACAGGGAATAAAGATATAATTGGCATATTAAAAATAAACAATCTTATATATGCCTTAAAAAACAATTTTCTATTTCTCATAGAAGAAGGCGACTTCCAGTTAGAAGTTCTGAAAAAAGAAGAGCTTCCTTTTTCGGCAAAATCTATAGGTATAAGTAATGAGAAAGTCATATTAAAAGACGTTAACAATAAATATTATATTATAAATAAGGACCTTAATTTTTTCTTAGCGCCAAAAAATAAGGACCTAAACACCCAATATAGTAAAAGCAACTTAATTTCTACAGATAAAGAAACGGCTGATTATTTTTTATTTCAAGTACAAGGTCCAGGCATACAAGCCTTGAGGCTATTAACAGACTTACATAATGGAAGGTTTTTCGGACCCTTAGTAATGATTATATTTTCAATAACAAGCCTAGCTGTAATATTTTTAGCAATTAGCGGAACGTGGATTAGCCTTAATATAACCCTTAAAAGAAGCGCCTATAAAAAAAGAAAGCATAGGAGACATAACTAGTCCCCTATTATGAATATGCAACTTTTTCTTAAGGCATAAGTAATGTAGACCCAGTTGTCTTCCTGCTTTCTAAATCTTTGTGAGCCTGCGCAGCATCTTTTAAGTCGTATCGTGCATTTATACTAATATTTACTTTTCCACTACCAACCATATTAAAAAGCTGCTGTGCGCTTTCTACGAGATCTTCCCTTTTAGCATTGTAGGTCATGAGCGTTGGCCTTGTAAGAAAAAGACTTCCTTTAGCTGCCAATAGCCCTGTTTCTATAGGAGGGGCATTTCCTGATGAGTTGCCAAATACTACCAACATGCCTAAAGGCGACAGGCAATCTAAGCTTTTAAGGGCAGTGTCTTTACCAATCCCATCATAAACTACAGGCACTCCTTCCCCGTTAGTAATTTCTTTTACTTTATCTACAAAATTTTCTTCTCTATAGAGTATAGTATGTTCGCACCCATTAGCCTTAGCTAAAGCTGCTTTCTCCTCGGAGCCAACAGTTCCAATCACTTTTGCTCCTATAGCCTTAAGCCATTGACAAGCTATTAATCCTACCCCTCCTGCTGCAGCATGAAAGAGAACAGTTTGTCCAGCTTTGACATTGTAGGTTCTTCTAACGAGATATTCAACGGTCATACCTTTTAGCATTATTGCAGCGGCAATTTCATCAGATATATTATCTGGTATTTTTACAAGACGATCAGCAGGCATTACCTTTGCTTCAGCATAACTTCCTGTTGGAGGAGAGGCATAAGCAACTCTATCGCCTACAGTAAGATCTTTAACATTCTCTCCCGCTTCTATAATAATCCCTGCCCCTTCAATCCCAAGGGTTAGAGGCACAGGCATAGGGTATAAGCCAGACCTATGATAAGTATCTATATAATTAAGCCCTATGGCAGTATGTTTAATTAAAACATCATCTTTTTGCATTTCCGGAAGAGCCACTTCTTCCCATCTCATTTCTTCTGGACCGCCTTGTTTATTAACTCTTATTGCGTTTGTAATCATATCTATCCTCCTAATTTGTTGTTTAAAGGTTTTTAAGCAATGATAAGGTTCTCATGTCGCTAATTTCTGCCGCTGCTCTATCATAATTAACCCCACCAGTTCTAGCAAAACCATGATCGGCGCCAGCATAGGCATTAATTTTTACAAAAGAGCTGTCTGCAAATTCTTTTTTTAGAAGCTCTTGTGTTTCTGGGCCAACCAAACTGTCTTGCTCACCTATATGAAGCATCATAGGCTTTCTAATCATAGCTTTATTTTCAAGAGCTTTTTCAATACCTACCCCGTAATAACTGATAGAGGCATCAATATCTAATTGACAGCCAGACTTAAAAGCAAGAAGGCCTCCTAAGCAGTATCCAACTACAGCAGTCTTTCCAGAGACATTATCATTTTCTCTTAACCATCTAAGAGAAGCAGCAATATCATCCACACCTTTTTCAACATCAAAATTTTTATAAAGATCAAAAGCTTTTTGGGTTGCAATTTCAGACTGATCAGGAAGCTCTGTAAGAGGATCTTCTTGCCTCCAGAATAAATCTGGCACAATGACAGCAAAACCATGTGCAGCATAACGGTTTGCCATTTCTTTTAGAAAAGGGCTTACCCCAAAAATTTCTTGCGCTATGACAATTCCAGCTGGCCTAGGAAGGTCAGATACATAAGGCCTAGAGGCAAAATATGCTTTAAAAGAGCCTTTATTGTCAGAAGATTTAATATCTATATATCCAGATGGCATAATGATTCTCCTAATAAATTAATTTATATGGTATATTATACAATAAATTAAGTATATATGTTTCACGTGAAACACAAAATAGTTTATGAAAGAATAAACATGGCTAATTATCAAACTATATACGCCCTTTCTAGCGGTTCATTACCATCTGCTATAGCCATTGTTAGAGTAAGTGGGCCATCAACACAAAAAGCATTAAAAATTTTAGCAAATATAGTCCCAGAAAATAGAAAAATGGTCCTGAAGGAAATAAAAACACCAGAACAAGGCGTTATAGACTTTTCTTTAATCTGTTTTTTCCCAAAAGCACAAAGTATTACAGGTGAAGATTTGGCAGAATTTCATTTGCATGGATCTGTAGCTGTAATTGAGGGATTGTTTTTAGCATTATCTTCTATAAGCGATCTAAGGCCTGCAGAAGCTGGAGAGTTTACACGTAGAGCTTTAAATAATGGAAAGATGGGGCTTACGGAAGTAGAGGCGCTTTCAGATCTAATTGCAGCAGAAACAAGAGAGCAAAGAAAACAGTCTTTAAGACAGCTAAGCGGAGAACTATCTAATAAATATGAAGTATGGAGGAAAAAATTAATAAGAATAAGAGCTGAAATGGAGGCCATATTAGATTTTTCAGATGAGGCAGACGTTAATCAAGACGCTGAAAACTTAACATTTGGAAAAGACATAACTTTTTTGATTAAAAACATTGAAGCAGACATTATAAAGGGCACAGCAGGAGAAAGGCTTAGATCCGGAATAAAAATAGCATTAATAGGCGCGCCCAATGTTGGAAAATCTAGCCTTATTAATCTTTTATTAAAGGAGGATCGAGCCATAGTATCACCAGAGGCAGGAACTACTAGAGACACCATTGAGGCAAGGCTTGATTTAGAGGGAATTCCTGTCACAATTTTTGATACAGCGGGCATTAGAAAAACAAATAATAAAATAGAAGAAGAAGGTGTAAAAAGGACTAAGAAAAC
>ERZ651776.5507-NODE-5507-length-10912-cov-2.855468_pt1 | contig 10912 bp, 12 predicted proteins | sample MGYA00514761_ERZ651776 | MGnify/ENA metagenome assembly ERZ651776 | reverse complement strand
CGTGGCATTGCGCCAGACCAGACAGGGCGAGCGCGCCATAAGATCGCTTTCCACCCGCTGCGCCATGACAACGCGGTCATCCTTGGCTGCGGCCTCTGCGATAAGTTGTTCGAAGGCGTAGAAATCGACCTGCGGATCGGCCAAAGCATGGGCCAGATCAAGGATCGGGTTGTCCGCCGTCTGGCGGTGAACGCGTGACAGAACCAACTGTCGGGATTGAGGCAAGGTGTCGAACACCATCTTGCCACCTTCCGCCTTGACGGGGGGCAACTGGGCGGGGTCGCCGAACAGCACCAGTGTGGGGAAAATATCCTGAAGGTCTTCGAATTGCTTTGCGTCCAGCATAGAGGACTCATCAACGAACCCGATATCCAACGGGTCTTCGCGGCGTTTCCATCCAGTGATAAAGTCGCTGCCACGCAATCCGGCCGCCGCCAATGCCGCAGGGACGGATGAATTGACTTGATAGGACGCAAATGCGCGGTCCAGCGCGACCTCGGTTAGGCCCTCGATCTCTGGCTTGTCGCCCTGCCCCGCCAGCCATTCGGCGATCTTTTCGTACTCCGGATCATACATCGGCGTGTACAATATCCGGTGAATCGTGGTTGCCGGAACGCCGCGATTGCGTAACACCGACGCGGCCTTGTTGGTTGGCGCGAGGATCGCCAAAGTGCGGCGATCGCGGCGCTTCTTGCCATCATAATCCCCCGAAACAATGTCAACGCCCGCTTCGCGCAGGGATTTGAACAATTCCGCCAAAAGCAGCGTCTTACCGCTCCCTGCCTTGCCCAAAATAGCCAGCACCGACCCCTTCGGGTCTTCGTTTAGGGGCATCGTCGCGCCGCCCAGCATATCAACGCCAGCCTCCCCCAAAAGGTCGGACACAGCATCCCAGGCTTCGGCCTGATCGTCAGAAAGGGCAAGGGCAGTTTGAACCATGGCGCGACCCTATCTGGGCCACGCATCGGGGGCCAGACGTTAGGCCGCTTGTTTTGCCGGATTTACACCGAATGCACGGCGATACCAATGCTGGCTTAGCGCCGAGGATACACCCGCCCGTGCCAGTACCTTCAGGCGATCGTTCGCGTCATAATTCCACAAGCCAACGCTGATTTGGTCGCGACCAGTGCCTGCGCTCCCCAGCACTTTGGGCGATGATCCGACGCGGCGGTAAATCCGCACCATACGGGCGTCAAACACGCCGACAAATCGGGTCACGCCGAAGCCTTGCATCACCTCTCCGCCGCCTAACATCAACGCCGCCGCGATGCGTCCGTCCGCGTTCGGCGCAAGGCAAAAGCGCGTACATTCCCAGATGAACGGACTACAGATCGCGTCGCCACCCGCGATGTCGGAAAAGTGGTCGTTCACCATCGTGCGCCCCGTTGTCGGCAGGAAACGCATTGATCCCCCGTGAAGGCCATCGGCGCGTTGCCAGATCACATATAGAGGATCCATGTCGTCGTATTCGTCACGCTCATGTCCTTGGGCGTCAACACTGACATCCCAACCCAGCCGGTCGCGGAACTGCGCCGCGCGGTCACGAAACATCGTATCGGCAAGCCGGGGGTGATCGTTTAGCTGTGACGCGTAAAGGTAACGTAGCATTAGGACCTCCATCCGTTGGTGGAAGGAGGCTATTTCGCCATCATTAACGAGTCGTTTTTGCTACGTTCGGTAGGTGTTGCATCATTCGGCCGCTTCCGAGCGCCCGGGCCAGCCACCGCGGGCCGCTCGCGCCGCGCCGCCCATTATAATCAGCCCTTCGGACACCGCGCGGGCCACCGCGTGCATGGTGTTTGTCGCCCCCAGCTTGAACCGCGCGCTTTCCACATAGGCGCGCAACGTGTGTTCGGAAATCGTTAATGTTTGCGCCACTTGAGAGCGGGAATAGCCCATCGCGAGATAGGTCAGTACATCGATTTCACGCCCTGATAGCGGCTTGGCATGTTCCGGCATACGCTTGTGCTCAATCTCAAGCGCCTTTTGGTTGAACGAATGGGCGCATAAGATCAGATTGCGGCGGTTCCTTTCCGTGAAATCGGCCCAATCCGCATCTTCGGCAGAATGGGAGATCGAAAACAACGCGAATTGTCCGGCGGGTCCGCGTATTGGAATCGAATAGCCCTGATTTCCCAGCCCAGCTTTCATGGATTCTGCCCGCATTGTGATGGCAGCCTTTGCAGACCAGTCCAGCGCCTTCCAGTCCACAGGGTGGAACCGTTGAAAACATCCGATCACCACGGGATCAATGCGCAGATAGTCCTGTTCTACGTAGTGCTGCACCCACGCGGTCGGATAGGTCCCGCAACCGTATTGTTCCCCATCAGCCGAAACCCAATGGTAGACCATATGCGCCACACCGAAATAGTCGCGCAGTTGGACAATCGTGTCCTGTAGCGCGCTAAGGTCGGAGGCCTGATCGAGTGTCACCAAATGGTGACGCAGAGTGGCTTTCATCCGTATTCGCCGCACGCGGCGCTCCCTCGAGCATCGTGGCTATTTCCGCCTGCGCCACCGTCGAAGTCACCTCCAGCTGATGCGCCAAGAGTGGTAACCCGTTCTGGTCAGCAAATGCACGCAAGTCGGCGATAACGTCGATGATCCATTTTTGTCCCATAAGCACTCTCTGTTTGAAGCATTAACGATTGGTTAAGTTCGAGTATACAACCGCAAGAATTAACAAATCACCCTACTGAAACAGCCCCGCCATAAATGGGGAGGGCGTATTTTCGCAAGATTATGAAACAAAACGGGCCGCACAACGAATCGTTGGCGGCCCGTTCAAGGAATCACCGGGCGTCTAGCGTCCTGCGTCGATCACGTCTTCCAGCGTCCGCAGGCCGGTTTTCGGGGCCTGAACCAGCACGGACATATTGCCCGGTTTATGTTCATTGCGCAGCATTTTGGTGTGTGCGGCGGGCAACTCGTCCCACGGAAACACTTCGGACATGCACGGATCAAGACGACGTTCGACCATAAGGTTGTTGGCGGACGATGCCTGTTTCAGGTGGGCAAAGTGCGATCCCTGAACGCGTTTCTGGTGCATCCACAAATAGCGCACGTCAAACGTACAGTTGAACCCCGTGGTGCCTGCACAGATGACAACCATGCCGCCCTTTTTGCAGACCAGCGTGGACACCGGGAACGTCGCTTCACCGGGGTGCTCGAACACCATGTCGACGTTGTTGCCTTTTCCGGTGATCGCCCAGATCGCCGCGCCGAATTTGCGCGCTTCTTTGAACCATGTGGCGTATTCGGGGGTGTTCACCTTCGGCAGTTGCCCCCAGCAATCGAAATCCTTGCGGTTGATGACGCCTTTTGCGCCCAGCCCCATGACGAAATCGCGCTTGTCTTCTTCGGAAATGACGCCAATCGCGTTTGCCCCTGCCGTATTGATCAACTGGATCGCATAGGACCCAAGGCCACCGGATGCGCCCCAGACCAGAACGTTCTGTCCCGGTTTCAGGTCGTGCGGCTCATGACCGAACAGCATCCGGTATGCGGTGGCGAGTGTCAGCGTGTAACATGCGCTTTCTTCCCATGTCAGGTGCTGCGGGCGCGGCATCAGTTGCTGCGCTTGCACGTTGGTGAACTGCGCGAATGACCCGTCTGGCGTTTCATAGCCCCAAATGCGCTGACTGGTAGAAAACATCGGATCGCCGCCGTTGCATTCCTCGTCATCGCCGTCGTCCTGATTGCAATGCACGACAACCTCGTCGCCGACCTTCCAGCGTTTCACTTTGTCACCAACAGCCCAAACGATGCCAGCCGCATCAGAACCGGCGATATGATACGGCGCACCATGGCCGTCAAACGGGCTGATCGGCTGGCCAAGACCGGCCCAAACACCGTTATAATTAACGCCTGCGGCCATGACCAAGACCAAGACCTCGTTGCTATCCAGAACAGGTGTATCGACGACCTCGACCTTGAACGCCTGATCCGGTTCGCCGTGGCGTTCACGGCGGATCGCCCATGCGTACATCTGTGCAGGGACGTGACCCATCGGGGGGATTTCACCCATCTCATACAGATCTTTTTTCTCCGCCTCGTAGGTGAAGCCTGCGTTTTGGTCGAGCGCCATTTCCGTCTCCATCAGATCAATCCACTATCATGCCGCGCCGCAGAATCGGACGCGTTGAGAGCAGAATTAAAGACCGAAAAGAAAGAATGCAACTCTACGGCGGACATTTTTGTAACTTTATGTCCGCCGCGTCGCAGCGAGACATCTAGTCTGGAAAGTGATGGGAGATCGAATTTGCATAATACTCGATCAGATCGGCCTCGCCTTTTGCGATGGCGATTGTGTCCTTCCCCGTGATCAACCCGCGTCTGCGCATGTTTGCCAGGCCGTCCGTCGCCATCTGCGACGCTTTGCGGCGCGGTTTCGTAACCGTCGCAGGCAGCGCCGCGATGTTCGCCGCTATATTGGCGACGATTTCGTCCTCGCTCGCGGCCCCTGCCAGCAACGCACGCGACACCAAGGGAACAGGCAACAACGGGATGACACTGGCAATCCGTGCCATCACTTCATCCGCCACCGCCGCGGTGGTGCCGCCATGGCTTTGGGCGAAATCACGCAATGACAACGGCGGTCCGAAACTGACATTGGCAGTTCCAAACGTCGTCATCTTGCGCCGTAGCCGCGCCCAAAAATAGCCGGCCACCCCTCCCAGCACCGTGAAGAGGGGCGGCCGGAACCGCCGCTTGCCCGACTTGTCGGCCTCGACCAGAAACCGGTCTTCCAGCACACGATCGTAATTCAAGGCCACGGGCACAAAGACCACATCCCGATGCTGCGGGCTGAAATCATCGATAATATAACTCAGGATACCAAGACGGGGTTCTGCTGGTCGCCCCGTCAACGACAACCCGCCCTCCGGGAAGACCGCCTGCGTCACGCCGCCTTCGGTTGCCAGCTGCACGTAACGCGCCAGAACCTTGCGATACAGTGCGCGCGCGGCAGGCTTGCTGCGCGACTTGCGGCGGATGAAGTACCCCCCCATCATCTTGATCATCGCCGACAACGGCCAGACCCGCGCCCATTCCCCTACGGCGTAAGACAGCGCGCCCGCGCGTGACACCAGATGCGTCACCAACACGTAGTCCATGTTTGATCTGTGGTTCATCACGAAGACCACCGTGGCGTCGGGATCAATGGCTTCGTATTCGGCGCGGTCAAACTGGCCGACGCGCAGACGATAAAGGAACCGCGACAACCATTTCGCCACCCGCATCCCAAACGAAAAGTAGGCCGTCGCTGAAAACGACGGCACGATCTCGCGCGCATAATGACGGGCCTTTTCAAATGCCACGTCTTCGCGCACGGATTCGGCTTTGGCGTATTCGTTCACGGCCATGATGACCTGCGGGTCAAACACCAGCCGTTCGATCGTGTCGTAGCGCCGCGCCAGTTTGAACGGTTCAATCGGCTTTTGCAGGCGCGTGTTCAGCCGCGCGACGACTTTTTCGGCGCGACGACGAAAGAACCAGCGCACGGACGGAAACAGGAAATGCGACGCAAACGTTACGGCCGCGAACAGCAGCACCAAAACCAGCAGCCAAAGGGGGATTTCAATCGGGGTCGTCATGCAGGGACCGTGTCAGGGATTGGACGGCGCGTAAATGGGGTCATGCCGCAGCGCAGCACGTTGACAAGGGTATAATCTTTCCGATACCTACGCCATGAAGCAATAAAGTTGCGCAACCCAATCTAAAGAGGCCCACATGTCGCAGACGCAGAAAGACAGACCTTGGTTATTCCGCACCTACGCAGGCCATTCCACAGCCAAAGCGTCCAATACGCTTTACCGCGGTAACCTCGCAAAGGGGCAAACAGGTCTGTCCGTTGCATTCGATCTGCCGACACAAACGGGCTATGACAGCGACCACGTGCTTGCACGCGGTGAGGTCGGCAAAGTTGGCGTTCCGGTTTGCCATTTGGGCGACATGCGCGCCTTGTTCGACGATATTCCGCTGGAAAAGATGAACACATCGATGACGATCAACGCCACGGCCCCATGGCTGTTGGCGCTCTATATTGCCGTGGCCGAAGAACAGGGCGCGGATGTGTCCGCCCTGCAAGGCACCGTGCAAAACGACATCATCAAGGAATACCTGTCGCGCGGCACCTATATCTGCCCGCCCGAACCATCCTTGCGCATGATTACCGACGTGGCAGCCTATACCCGCGAAAGCCTGCCGAAATGGAACCCGATGAACGTGTGTTCCTACCATCTGCAAGAAGCCGGGGCGACACCCGAGGAAGAACTCTCGTTCGCACTGGCCACCGCGATTGCCGTATTGGACGACCTAAAGGGCAAGGTGCCAGAAGACGCATTTCCCGCCATGGTGGGCCGTATTTCGTTTTTCGTGAACGCGGGCATCCGCTTCGTCACTGAAATGTGCAAAATGCGCGCATTTGTAGAATTATGGGACGAAATCTGCGCCGAACGCTATGGCGTCGAAGACCCGAAATACCGCCGCTTCCGTTATGGCGTGCAGGTCAATTCCCTTGGCCTGACCGAACAACAACCCGAAAACAACGTCTACCGCATCCTGATCGAAATGCTCGCTGTGACGCTGTCAAAAGACGCCCGCGCCCGCGCCGTGCAATTGCCCGCATGGAACGAGGCATTGGGCCTACCCCGCCCGTGGGATCAGCAATAGTCCCTGCGAATGCAGCAAATCCTTGCGTTTGAAACGGACCTTTTGGAATACGACGACCTGTTCGAAGGCAATCCAGCCGTCGAGCGCAAGGTTGCCGCGCTAAAAGAAGGCGCACGCGCCGAATTGGCCCAGATCGAGGGCATGAAAGACGCGCAAACAAAAATCGAATACATGAAATCACGGCTGGTTGAATCAAACGCGGCTCGTATTGCTGGAATTGAATCCGGCGATACGACCGTTATCGGTGTCAATAAATTCCAGAATGGTGAACCCTCCCCCCTGACGGCAGGTGACGACGCAATCATGGTCAGCGATCCGGCGGCAGAAGCCGACCAACTGGCGCGTTTGGATAGCTGGAAAGAAACCCGCGACGCTGATGGGGTCGCAAAAGCCCTTTCCGCGCTAAAGGCCGCTGCACTGGACGGCACCAACATCATGATCTCGTCCGTTGCCGCCGCAAAGGCAGGTGTTACGACAGGCGAATGGGCCGAGGTTATTCGCGCCGCTTTCGGTCAATACCGTGCGCCCACTGGCGTTTCGCACAACCCGTCCAACCGCACCGAAGGGCTGGATGACATCCGCGAACAGGTCAACGCTGTTAGCACCAAACTGGGCCGCAGATTGAAATTCCTGATGGGAAAACCGGGGCTCGACGGCCATTCAAACGGTGCCGAACAAATTGCCGCCCGTGCCCGTGACTGCGGAATGGATATCACCTACGAGGGCATTCGCCTGACGCCCGATGAAATCATCGAAGCCGCCATCCGTGATGATGTTCACGTGGTCGGCCTTTCAATTCTCTCGGGTTCCCATATTCCCCTGATCGGCGAAATGATGGACAAAATGCGGGCCCAGAACCTGTCGCACATTCCGGTTGTCGTCGGCGGAATCATTCCCGACGAGGACGCTGCAAAATTGAAAGCGATGGGCGTCGCGCGGATCTACACACCAAAAGATTTCGAATTGAACCGCATTATGCGTGATATTGTGATATTGGTTGACCCCACGGAAATCGCCGCCGAATAGCCATTATAGGCCGTTTCGGCCTAATTTCGCTTGCCATATTGGCTTTAGGTACAGAAATGACTTTGCGGCACTTATAGTTGCCGCAGAATATTTCTATTCCTGTCGCCAGTAAGAAAAGGACAAAGAGCATGGTTATCGACCTAAAGAATATGTCTCGTAAAGAGCTGGAGAAGCTTGGCCGTGACGTCGAAAAAGCGCTTACGAAACTTCAAAGGCAGGACGTGAAGAAAGTCCGGCTTGAAATGGAAAAGCTCGCCGCGGCCCATGGGCTGAGCGTCGAAGAAGTCATCGGCAGCAAAGCGTCGTCATCCGGCAAAGCAAAAACGAAATCGAGCACACCCAAAGCGAAATCCGCACCAAAATACGCGAACCCTGCTGACGCCACCCAGACATGGACAGGCAAAGGCCGCCAGCCTGAATGGTTCAAATCTGCTATGGCCGCAGGCGCTGATCCGGAAAGCATGGCGATCTAGCGCACATACAGTCCGGCGCTACTCGTCTAGCTTTACTACCAATCCGTCGTAGCTATAGCCGAGTTCGATGATGCCGGACTCGCCGCCTACAAATTCAGGATCGGATGGCAAACATTCTATCCCACATATTTGTCGGGTTATCATGTCGGTTGTATCAATATACCACAGCCGCCCACCTGGTGTTGCGACCCAACCATCGATCCCCTCCTGCTCATCACCTTCCATGTCCGCACCGCTCGGCAATTCGCTGCTATAGTCGGAGGAATAACTGCCATGGGTGTGATAGGACGCAACAATCAGATCAAGATTTACAGGATCATCTGCCAGACAACTTCCTTCATCTCCGCGTGTCGGCGCGGAAACGGCCAACTGCCCGTCGGAGGTGTAGCCCAGGTAACCACAAAATTCGACGTTTTCTTCGATAGAAATCGGGTTCAAATCCGCAAACGTCGCGCGCATCAGCGCATCCTCATCCGCGCTTTGGGCTGCGCCGGCTGAGGGTGCAACAAGCGCTGCAATCATGACTTTCTTAAGCAAGTGGCGTCCCCTTTCATCCTCCCCTCAAATTGGGCAAAAAATTTGTGGCGCTCAATAAGAAAACACCACCAACCTTTCTATACTCCGAGTGCGCCGCGCCCGAAAATGAATTGCCAACGCGTGCCGTCCTGCATGGTAATCATTCCGCCCCCCTGCAATGCGGTTTCATAGGTCGCCGTGCCGATGCCAGCCAATCCGTTGGTGCAATGCACAGGAAACGTCACCGTCGATCCGGCAACGCCCGGCATGTATTGCCCGCGGCAGGAGTTGGCGCCATTGGTGACCTGAAACCATCCTCCTTCAAACAACGTCGCAGTTGCGGTGCCCCGGTAAACTGTGTTGCTTGGCCCCACAACGGCCACAGGATGTGTTGCGACATCGCAGGCCGCCAAACCACCGCACAGCGTAAGAATTCCGATTGATTTATAAAACATCTGAGGTCCTTTCCTGAACAACTGTTCTAATAATTGAACATCGTTCAAATCTGTGCCAGTCCGGTTTTCCTGACCCCAAAGGCGGACTTGATCCTACCGGACCCTGCGCCTAGCATCGCCGCTAACCCAACCGGAAAGGCCCGTTTCATGACAATTCACATTGGCGCCGACAAAGACGACATCGCAGACGTGGTTCTTATGCCGGGCGACCCTTACCGCGCGAAATGGGCGGCTGAGACCTTTCTGACAGGGGCCAAGAAGGTTCACGAAGTGCGCGGCATGTTCGGTTTCACCGGAGAGTGGAACGGCAACCGCGTGACCATTCAGGGATCTGGCATGGGCATGCCGTCCATGTCGATCTACGCCAACGAACTAATCCGTGATTTTGATGTTCAGACCCTGATCCGGATTGGTTCATGTGGTGGTATGCAGGAGCACGTCAAAGTCCGCGATGTCATTCTGGCGCAGACTGCCACCAGTATTTCCACCCCGTCCAGTCCCATCCTCCGCGAGTTGAATTATGCCCCAAACGCCGACTTCGGCCTGTTGCACAAGGCATTCCATGCCGCCGAAAAGATAAACGTCAATGTCCACGTCGGCGGCATCTATTCTTCGGACACCTTCTATGATGAACGCCCCGATCTGAATAAGGAAATGCAGCGCCACGGCATCCTTGGGGTCGAAATGGAGGCCGCCGAGCTTTACATCCTTGCGGCCCGATACGGTCGCCGCGCACTTGGTATCATGACCGTGTCCGATCACCTCCTGACCGGAGAGGCCCTGCCATCGGATCAACGCGAAACCAGCTTTGGTGACATGGTTGAAATCGCGCTTGGCGCGGCGTTCGCCTAGTCGCCGGACGGATACATCAGCGCGTGTAAGGCGACGGCACGGTCATCTGGCGCGATGGTGCCTTTGGTATATCCATCGCCAAAGGCGGCCTTGGTGTCCTTGTCGTCATAGTGTTCGGCAAAGACTTTGCCGGCCCGTGTCATCAGGTCGGCGAACTCCCACACGAATTTGCTTTCGCCCATGGCGGTGCGATTGAGGTAATGCAGCCTGCTGCCAATGTAGCGGCATAGGCTTTCCAAGTCTTCTTTGCTGTCAAATTTCGCACTGGGTCCGTCCGTTGCCATATCAAATCTCCAAAATAAAAATGCCGCCCCAGATTAGGGGCGGCATCCAAAATTTCAAACAATGATCGCGGATTAGACCAGCCGTTCAACCATCATTTTCTTAACGTGCGCGATTGCCTTAGCGGGGTTCAGACCCTTCGGGCAGGTCTTTGCGCAGTTCATGATCGTATGGCAACGGAACAAACGATAAGGATCATCAAGATCGTCCAGTCGTTTACCTGTTGCTTCATCACGGCTGTCCGCAATCCAGCGATATGCTTGAAGTAAGACTGCAGGACCTAAGTACCGGTCACCATTCCACCAGTAACTGGGGCATGATGTCTGACAGCAGAAGCACAGAATGCATTCCCACAGACCATCAAGCTTGTCGCGTTCTTCGGGGCTTTGTAGGCGCTCAGTTGTTGGCGCTTGGGTATCTGCCTGAAGCCACGGCTCAATCGAGCGATACTGTGCATAAGGCACATTCAAATCAGGCACGAGGTCTTTGATCACCGGCATATGCGGCAATGGATAAACTTTAACATCGCCTTTGATTTCATCAATCGCCTTTGTGCATGCAAGGGTATTGGTGCCATCGATGTTAAATGAGCATGAGCCACACACGCCTTCGCGGCATGAGCGACGGAACGTTAGT
>ERZ651776.5504-NODE-5504-length-10916-cov-4.241720_pt1 | contig 10916 bp, 9 predicted proteins | sample MGYA00514761_ERZ651776 | MGnify/ENA metagenome assembly ERZ651776 | reverse complement strand
CTGACCAGTACTAATAGCTCAATTGGCTTGATTTATGCACTGAAAAAATTTTTAAATATATTTTTGATATTAATATTACTAGACGTTTTGTCCGTTATTTTTTAGCAAATGTAATTAAAACTAGTAGATATAAGATTATTTTGATCAAGATAATTATTCGTTATTAAATTTTCTATAACTAATTTAAAGTTAAATTATGTAATTATTAAATTAATAAAATGAAATTAATCTTTAAAAACCCAATATTTGTTAATGCAATAATTTTTAAAATTATTTTAGCTTTTTTATTTTCATCTCAATATAGTTCAGAATTATTTTTACCATTTCTTAATTCAGCATCATTAGTTAACTGGAATCCTTGGCAATTATATTATGACAAGGGAATATTAGATGCATTTCCCTACCATGGGTTAATGTTTTTGTTGTTGGTACCTTTTGCATTTTTAGGAGAGCTTCTTGGGTCAAGTGGATTTTTTATAAAGTTACCTCTTATTATTGCAGATCTCAGCATTTTAATTGTTCTTTTAAAACTTTTACGCAACTATGAAAACAGAGTACTTTTTTATTATTTTTTAAATCCCATTATAATTTATGGCACATATATACATTCTCAATTAGATATTATTCCTACAGCACTTCTTTTTGCCAGTATTTATTTTTTAACCGTTCAAAAGACACGAACATCTTCAGTTTTTTTTGGTTTAGCAATTGTGACCAAAATTCATGTAGTGGTAGCCCTTCCCTTAATAGCCTATTACATTTACCAAAAATTTTCTACATTAGAAGTCTTTAAATATTTTGTGCTATCAACAGTAATAGCTTTATTTTTTGATTTTCCTTTTATTTTTAGTGATGGCTTTTTTTATATGGTAATAGCCAATCCAAAACAGTCCTTATTGTTTGATAGTTTTTACAATATTGGGAGTTTAAGTTTACTATTTCCAATTGCAATTATTATTCTTGTTTATCTTCATTTGTTTAACCAAAATAAGTTAAATAATGATCTTTTGTTTTTTTATTTTGGAATACTTTTTACTTCTTTAATATCTTTCATTTATCCTTCTCCTGCTTGGTACATATGGATGATACCTTTTGTTTCAATTTTTTTTGTAAAAAATCAAGATCAAAATAAATCATTTTTTTTATATGGTTTTTTTTCACTCAGTTATATCATTTTTTTTGTTTTTTTTTATATAAGTGAATATAAAGATATTTATTTTTTGGGTCACGAAATTGATTTAAAATTTAGAAATGAGAATTTAATAAACATATCTTTCACAGTTTTAGAGGTTTCTCTAATAGCAATAATGTATGCTTTTTATAAGTATGGAATTAAAAGTAACTCTATCTATAAAAAACAAACAAATCTTTCAGTTGGCATTGGTGGTGATAGTGGAGCAGGTAAATCAAGATTATTATTAAGTCTAAAGCATATTTTGGGTAATAAGCTCCTTGCTATAGAGGGTGATGCGGAACATAAATGGGAAAGAAATGATTTAAATTGGGAGAAATTTACTCACCTTGATCCAAAAGCTAATTACATACATAAACAAGCAGAAGCCATCAGTCAATTAAAACACAATCAATCAATCTACAGAAGTGATTATGATCATAAGCTGGGAAAATTTACAAAACCTGAGCTGATTGAACCAAGAGAATTTATAGTTATAGCGGGTCTTCATCCATTTTACACTCCTAAACTAAGAAAAAATATTGATTTTAAGATTTTCTTAGATACCGATGAAACTTTAAGAAAACAATGGAAAATTAACAGAGATGTTTCAAATAGACAATATTCTAAAGAAAATATTACACAACAGATAGAAAGAAGAACTATTGACTCAAAAAAATATATCTATCCACAAAAAAAATTTGCAGATTTAATTATTAATTATTTTCCAAATAATAATTTTAATCCAGAAATTGAAGATACTAACTTAGATATTGGTTTAAAGATTACTTTAAGTGCTAGTATTTATGTTGAAAATCTTGTTAAAGCTCTAAGTTCTAAATCAGTTTTATGGGATTATAATGATGATTTGAATTCTCAATACATAATATTAAAAAATATACCATTAAATAATTTTGAGACTTTAGCATGGGACACTATTGAGAATCTTAACGAAGTAATAGACACAAACACAAAGTGGGACAAAGGCTATGATGGTTTGCTGCAATACTTGTGCCTTAAAATAATTTGTGAAAAACTTAAGGAAGTTTAGTTATATGAAATATAAGGCTTTATTATTGGACATCGATGACACATTGTATTGCTATGATAGTGCACACTCCGCAGCAAATAAAAGTGTCATAGATTTTTTTAAAAATGAACTAAATATCGATGAGACCACTGTTATATCTACCTATAAAAAGGCGAGAAAAAAGACACATATAGACCTTAGTGAGACTGCAGCCTCTCATAATCGACTTCTTTATTTTCAAAAAATGTGTGAGTCTTTGGAAGTAAATCCACTTAAAAATGGTATAAAATTATATAACTTATATTGGGATATTTATTTAGAAAATTTACAACCATTTGATGGAGTTTATGATTTGTTAAAAAAATATAATCAAAACATATGCTTTGTTACAGATCTAACTGCACATATTCAATATAGAAAAATAGAAAAACTTAAATTTTATGATTATTCCAAAACAATAGTAACTAGTGAGGAATCTGGAAAAGAAAAACCACATCCATATATTTTTATCAAAGCACTTCAAAAACTTGATAAAAATCCATATGAAGTATGTATGATAGGTGATAATTTTAAAAAAGATATTATAGGAGCTAATAATTTAGGAATAGACTCGATATGGTTTAACCATAAAGAAAAGCAGAGTAATTACCAAGATATTTCTATAAAAGAAGCTAATATATTTAGAGAGATATTGGAGCTAGTTTGATAGAAATAAAAAATTTTGTGGAAATATCAAAATATGCAGGAGAGAGATTTGATTTAGTTCAAGCTTCTGGAGGAAATAGTTCTGTCAAAATAACAGATACTAAAATGCTTATTAAAGCATCTGGGTTTTTATTGAGTGATATAAATGAAAATAAAGGGTATTCAAAAGTAGATTTTTGTAGAGTTGCAAATATTCTTAAAGATAAGTCTATAACTGCCGAAATCGATAAAACAAAGAGAGAAGTTCTAGTAAAAAAACTTATTGAAGACGCAACACTTGATGAAAATAACCGACCATCAATAGAAACACTTCTTCATTCATCTTTATATAAATATACACTTCATACTCATCCAGTAGTAGTTAACATGGTTGTAATTCAAAAAGAATGGAGAGAAATGCTTACATCAATTTTTAAAGATGAAGAAATAGCGTTAGTACCATATAAAACACCTGGAATAGATTTAGCATTAGAGCTTGTTAGAGTTATCAACACATTAAAAAAAATTCCAAAAATTATTTTTCTACAAAATCATGGTTTAATAATCACATCCAATAATATTGAAGATATAAAAAAAATTACAGAATTGGTTTTAGAAAAGATAGAAAAATTTTTAAAAATAGACATGCACAGATACAAAATGACTAATAAAATTTCTAATATGATTAATAATATTGAAAAAAATTCAAATATTGTTTGTTTAAGTGAAGATAGATACCTAAATGAACAGCTCTCTAAAAATATAGATCTTTTTTTTCTAAAACCATTCTGTCCAGATAGCCTAGTATTTTGTGGAATAAGTGCTGTAAAGATTAAAGACTTTTTAGATGTCACCGCACTTCAAAATTATAGGGAAAGATATTTTGAGTTACCAAAAGTTGTCATTTTTGAAGAGAATCTTTTTCTTGTTGCTTTAAACGTAAAAAAAGCAAAAGAAGTAGAAGAGGTATTAAAATTTCATATTATGGTTTTAGAACAAAGCAAAGAAACTAATAATAATTTTTTAGATTCAAAAGAAATATCTTACCTAAACAGTTGGGAAGCTGAAAAGTTTAGAAAAAAAATTTAGAATGAAGTTGAGTTATTAAGATTATACTAAAAATTATTAAAGATTTAATAGTAGTGCGAATTAAAAAATGAAGAATTTAAATAAGATTAATTTTTTAATATTACAGATAGAGTGTAAATGCATATAATAATCCCAATGTCAGGGATGGGCAAAAGGTTTGTAGAAGCTGGCTACAGAATACCAAAACCACTTATTGTAGTAGATGAGAAACCAATAATCGAACATATTTGCAATCTTTTTCCTGATGAGAGTAAATTTACTTTTATATGTAACTCAAAACATTTAGCAGAGACAAACATGCGACAAGTTTTGCAAAATATTAAATCTCAATCAAATATCGTTGAAATTCAAAATCATAAAAAAGGCCCTGTTTATGCAGTTTCTTTGGTCAAAGATTTGATAGAGGACGATGAAGAAGTGATTGTAAATTATTGTGACTTTGGAACATATTGGAACTATCAAGACTTTCTAAACCACACAAGAAACCGAAATGCTGATGCAGCTATACCTGCTTATAAAGGCTTCCACCCACATATGTTAGGCAATACTAATTACGCTTTTATACGTGAAAAAAAACAGTGGATGTTAGAAATTAAGGAAAAGGAACCTTTTACTAACAATCGTATGGATGAATACGCTTCTAATGGAACATATTATTTTAAAAAAGGAGCATATGTTAAAAAGTACTTTCAAGAACTCATAGATAAAAATATTAATCTTGAAGGAGAGTATTATGTCTCTCTTATTTATAATCTTTTAGTAGAAGATGGTCTAAAAGTATCTATTTATAATATTCAACATATGCTTCAGTGGGGGGCACCGCAAGATCTAGAAGAATACAACAATTGGTCAAAATATTTCAAAAATATTCTTACAAAGCATAACAAATCTGTACCATTGGACAAAAGTATTACCTTAATCCCTCTTGCTGGTAGAGGCTCTAGATTTATGAAATTAGGCTACAAAGATCCCAAGCCGTTGATTGAAGTAAGTGGGAAACCCATGATTATTCAGGCAGCAAATTCATTACCAAATAGTCAAAATCAAACATTTGTTACATTGAAAGAGCATCTTAAAAAATACCCACTTGAAAAAATTATAAAAAGTGAATTTATAAAAGCAAAAATTACATCCATTGATGAAGTGACCAAGGGTCAGGCAATTACATGCTCTATGGGGTTACAAGACGTTGATATTAATTCACCTCTTCTTATAGCAGCTACAGATAATGGAATGATATATGATAATAACAAATATCAAAAACTCATTAAAAGTAACAATGTTGATGCAATTATTTTTACATTTCGTCATCATGTTAGTAGTAAAAATAATCCTCAGATGTATGGATGGGTTAAGACTGATAATAAACATAATGCAGAAAAAGTTTCTGTGAAAGTTCCTATTTCAAATAATCCTTATGAAGATCACGCTATAGTAGGAACATTTTGGTTCAAAAAAGTTCAATATTATAACCAAGGTTTGCAAAATTTACTTAAAAAAAAAATAACAATTAATAATGAATATTATATAGACAGTCTTATGGATGAGTTAATAAAGTTAGGCTTTAATGTGAAAGTTTTTGAAGTTAATGATTATATATGCTGGGGTACACCAGATGACTACAAAACATTTGTATATTGGCAAAGTTATTTTCACAAAACACAATGGCATCCTTATAGTTTAGAGAAAGATATGACAGTAAATAAAGAAAAATTATCTATGCTAGATAAAATTTATAAAAACTTTGACCAAGATTATAGATGAATAAATTAAAACATGAATTTAATCAATTTTTAGCTGTAAGTTTAAGAACTATAGAAAGTTTTATAGCCCTTAACTTTGTTAGACAAAAATGTTGTGTGTTTAAATGAAATTGTTAATTGCAATAGTTTTTGTAATACTTGCATACGTTAACTATAGACATCTTAATATTGGCTTTTTATCATTAGTTGAATTAGATGAATATGCCTTTCATCATAGTCTTATAAATATGTTTGAAGGTGTGATGGGTTTAGATTTAAAGAAATTATTTTCTTATTATTTATATAGTTATGGATTTATTTTCTTTTTAATAAATCTTATTTTTACATTTCCATTTTTTCTTTTTGAAAATACAGAAATGACAATTTATATGCCAAGAATAGTATCTTCATTGTTTGCGGTAGGCTCTTTATTTATAATTTATAAGATTTCAAGAAAACTCACAAACAACTTAAGTACTTATCTAATTATTCTTTTAGTTTTATCCATGCCTGGTTTTTGGAGAAATGCCACATGGTTTCATCCTGATTGGATGATGACTTTTTTTATATTACTTAGCATATTTTTTTACTCAAAAGATGAATTTAATATAAAAAAATATTTTTGGTATGGAACACTAGCATTTGGATTTGCTATTTCAACAAAGCTTCAAGCGATTACATTTTATCCATTTTTATTTTTTTATGTATTTTATGAAAACTTTATTTTAAGAAATATTTACAATCTAAAATCTAAAATAATTTTACTAATAAAGGCAGTTAGTTTAACAGTAATTATTTTTATAGCGACAAATCCATATATACTTCATCCGTTAGGCTTTGAAGTATGGTTAGCTGACTTTGTGGGTAACATGAAATCAAACAATATAGAATATGGTAATGGTATAGCATTAAATTGGGATGAAAAAATTAGAAATGCAATAAATTCTTATTATTATATTACAATAAATTTTATTATTTTAATATTTTTATTACTTTTAAGTTTTATTAAATATTTTACAAATAATAAAAAAAATATCATTCACATAATATCTTTTTATGTCATCATAAATTTAGTTTATCTAATATTTTTAGTCAATAAGGATTGGCAGCATTATTATTTAAGCATTATGATCTCCTCAACATTGTTATTTGCAATGCAAGATAAAGTTATAAAATATATTTTACCTATAATTATAATTCTAAATTTTTCCTTATCCTTTGAGCAACATAAAAAAAACTTTCGTTATGATCCAATCACAGAAGAACATCTGAAGATGAGTAAATCACTAGTTGATATTTTTGAGGGTAATGTAGATAAAAATACAAATATTTTAATAGGTCCATATGTGCCATTTGACTTTAAATCACTGGGTATAGATTATAAAAATATCCATATTATTTATGGAACACTTTCAAAAAAATATTTAATTGAGGAAGATTGGCATAAAGTTTATCCTTCTTTTGTGTTCTTTTCTGAAAAAGATTTTATTGTAATTAAAAAAAATTCTCTTTACCTTGATTCTCAGAATTTTGTCAATCGTGTGGATAAAGATGAATATGAGCATGCTACTAGTATAATAAAAAATTTTAATAATGATGGAGATCTTGGTTATGAAAAATTTGCTGAAAATGATTATTTCTTTATTTGGAGAAAAAAAAGATGAAACTATCAATTATTGTGCCTTGCTACAACGAAGCTAAAAACATTCCTTTAATTTTGGAAAAATTTGCAAGTGTAATTAAAAGACAAGATATAGAAGTTTTATTAGTAAATAATGGTTCAACAGATAATTCTCAAGAAATATTAAACAAACTAGTTTCAAATTATTCTTTTGCAAGAGTAATAGAAGTAGAAGTAAATCAAGGTTATGGTTTTGGTATTACTTCTGGATTATGTGAGGCAAAAGGGGAGTTTCTTGGATATACTCATGCTGATATGCAAACAGATCCCGCAGATACTATTAAAGCTCTAGGTATTATTGAAGCCCACCCAGACCCTAAAAACTGCTTTTTAAAAGGAGATAGAAAAGGTAGACCTATATTTGATGAGTTTTTTACCATAGGAATGAGCATCTTTGAGTCTATTTATCTAGGTATTAAACTTTGGGATATAAACGCTCAACCTAATATTTTTCATAGAAGTTTTTTTGATAAAATTAAAAATAATTGTCCAAAAGACTTTTCACTTGATTTATATCTCTTCTATATAGCAAAAAAAAAAAAACTTAATATAATTCGTTTTGATGTAAACTTTCTTAAGCGAATTTATGGCAGCTCAAATTGGAATAAAGGGCTTATTTCAAAATTGAAATTTATTAAACGAACAATTGAATTTAGCATGAAACTTAAAAAGGAACTTTAATGCATTATATTGCTCATAGAGTAAATACAATAAAGGAGCTTTTAAAAACCCCGGTTGAATATGGTGTAGAAGTTGATTTAAGAGATTATGAGGATAGACTTATTCTGCAGCACGATCCTTTTAAAAAAGGAGAGGATTTTGAAGAATATCTAAAGCACTACAATCATGGAACTATAATATTAAATATTAAAAGTGAGGGAATAGAGTATCAAGTTTTAGAACTTCTAAAAAAATATACTGTAAATAATTATTTTTTCCTTGATAGTTCATTTCCTATGATTAATTCATTATGCTCAAAAGGAGAAAAAAATATTGCACTCAGATTCTCTGAATTTGAAGGAATAGATACACTTTGTTCTATGGCAGGAAAAGTTAATTGGATTTGGGTTGATTGTTTTTCAAAATTACCGATAACAGCTAAAAATTACAAACTTTTAAAAAATCTTAATTATAGATTATGTTTAGTTTCACCAGACCTTCAAAAGCAAGATTTGCTTATTGAAACATATAAACAATATATTAACAAAAAAAATATTTTATTTGATGCAATTTGTACTAAATTGGATAATGTGGATAAGTGGATAATACGTTAAGAAAAAAAAATTTTATATAAAAATTAGATAATTGAAGGCATTAATTTTAAGAAATGAATATATTATTCGAAGACAAGTTCGTTTCTCAACTAATTGGTTACAAAATTTATATATGTAATAACAATTTAAACTTTAAGTTATTTAAATATCTATGAAAAGTATAAAATTTAGTAAAACTAATATTATTGATAAAGATATTCAACTTGTTGGGAAAATTATTAAAAGTGGCTGGTTAACTCATGGTAAATTTACAACTGATTTTGAAAATCAGTTTAAAAAATATACTAAGTCCAAATACGCTGTCTCTGTATCTAGTTGTACTGCTGGTTTACATTTATCTTGTCTGGCATCTGGATTTAAAAAAGGTGATGAAATAATAGTACCAGCTCAAACACATACAGCAACTGCTCATGCTGTTGAATATACTGGTGCAAGAGCAATATTTGCGGATGTAGATATTTTAACTGGCAATATTTCTTTAGAAAGTATTAAAAAAAATATTACAAAGAAGACCAAAGGAGTAATTATAGTACACATGGCAGGTTATCCATGTGAAGTTGATAAAATTTTAAACTTTTGTAAGAAAAAAAAATTAGTTTTATTGGAAGATTGTGCTCATGCAGTTGGTACTAAATTTAAAAAAAAACATGTAGGAAATTTTGGCATCTCAGGAAGCTTTTCATTCTATCCAACTAAACAAATAACAACTGGTGAAGGAGGTATGGTATTAACAAATGATTATGATTTTTATAAAAAAATAAAAAATCTCAAGGCTTTTGGAATAGATAAAGATATTAAGGATAGAAAGAAACAGGGTGATTATGACGTTAAATCTCTAGGTTTTAACTACAGAATGACTGATTTTCAAGCTGCCTTAGGTCTTAACCAGATAGCAAAATATAAAATCAATTTAAGACAAAGACATATTATTGCAAAAAGATATATAAAAAATTTTATTAACAATAAAAAAATTAATCACATGCCATATTCTAAAGATTGTTCATTTTTTATTTTTCAAATTTTTTGTAAAAATAGAGATAAAATATTAAAAGAATTAAAAAATAAAAATATAGGGGTTAGTGTTCATTATTCTAATGCTTTACCAAAAATGACTTATTATAAGAAAAAATATAATCTAAATATAAACAAATTTAAAAATGCAGATAATTATGGTTGTACAAACATTTCTTTACCAGTATACCCCAAGCTAAAGATGACCGAGATTGATAAAATCTGCAAAACAATAATAGACTTAATTTAGTTTTTATGAGCAAAAGAATATTATTAGTTGGTGGTTGTGGGTTTATTGGGCACAATCTTGCACTGCACTTGAAAAAAAAAGGTTTTTCAGTATCTATCACAGATAGTCTCTCTGTAAACAATGTCCTCTCTTTTACAGATAATGATATTAAAAATAAAAAATTATATACATCAATTCTTAACAATAGAATTGAGTTATTAAATAAGAATGAGATTAATTTAATAGTTCAGGATGCTAGAGATTATCATGCAATTTCAAAAGTTTACGGTGATATAGACCCAGATATTATCATTCATCTTGCCGCAGTATCTCATGCCAATAAATCTAACAAAGATCCTCACAGTACATTTGATCATAGCTTTAGAACACTTGAAAATACACTGGATTTTTCAAAAAATAAAAAGGTACATGTGATTTATTTGTCATCAAGTATGGTTTATGGAAACTTTGATTCAAAAGATGTAAATGAGGAAACCGCATGTAAACCAATTGGCATATATGGAACTTTAAAATATTCAGGTGAACTTTTAGTAAAAGCTTATAACCAGGTATTTGATTTGCCTTATACAATTATTAGACCTTCAGCACTTTATGGAGAAAGATGTGTTAGTAGAAGAGTAGGGCAAATATTTATTGAAAATGCAATACAAGGTCTTGATATTACTATTAATGGAGATGGAGAAGAAAAGTTAGATTTTACCTATATAGAAGATTTAATTGAAGGAATTGGACTATGTTGTGAAAAAGAAAATGCAAAAAATCAAACTTTTAACTTAACCTATGGAGAATCAAGAAAAATTAGTGAATTAACAGCAATTTTAAAAAAAGAATTTCCTAATATTAAAATTTTTTACAAAGAAAGAGAAAAATTTATGCCAGAAAGAGGAACCCTAGATGTATCGAAAGCAAAAAAACTTCTTGGATATAAACCAATAAATCCTATTGAGAAAGGTTATATTAAATATATTTCATGGTATAAACAAT
>ERZ651776.5502-NODE-5502-length-10917-cov-4.760148_pt1 | contig 10917 bp, 9 predicted proteins | sample MGYA00514761_ERZ651776 | MGnify/ENA metagenome assembly ERZ651776 | reverse complement strand
CACCCGTTCGTGGTTGGTCTCTTGTTCCGGCGTTTGTTTCACCAGTGGGGGGAGGAGCTAGGAGAACTCCTTTCGATTGACAATTCAGCAGGTACCAGGTAAATAAATGAATAAATTTTCGTTCGACGTTCGCCTCTTAAATTTGTGACTCGACATTTTTCTCCCCTATAAAAACGAAATAAAACCCAAGCTTTCCTGGTGCTACCGCGGCTCTCTGCTGTTGATCTATTTTGTGGTTTTTCCCCCTTTTTACCTGACCAAGAATTATATATCATGCCTTTCAAGATTAACTCGCACTTCTTGACTCTTGCGACACTGCTGATGCCGACCTCAGCTTACTCGTATTACTACTACACAAGAAAGCACGATGAGAAGGATGAATTGGAATCGGAGCTGCGTGAAAAGTATAGAAACAACATTACACTAGCAAGAAGTCGCAATGAGGGCTTCGAGAAGGTGTTCCAGAAGATGAAACATGGCGACAGGGAACACGATGAGCTATTGGACTCCTTGAAGCGGGGCGGGGCGAAGTCTATTTCGAGGAGCGGGGGGGGTGATGACAGCGAACGGCCTCAAGCTCGTGGCGGTGCGACAGCAGAGGATGCAGAGCGTCAAATTCGCCTTCGAGATGAGCGAATTGCAGCTGCCAAAGAGAAGGAGAGAAAGCGGAAGGAGGAGCGCCGCAAGGGAAAGAGGAGAAAAAATGATGACAAATCACAGAAGATTAGTCCAAGGGCAGACTCAAAGGATAATACGAGAAATACACTGGTCAGTGTTGGTGCTGTCGTTGTCTGTCTTGGGGGAATTATTTCTATTTTTTCGTCAAGAAAGAATTAGTTTACTATCTTGAAGAGTAGAGAATATACAGTGAGAAGAATATTTACCCGGAAAAATGCGTCTCGAGACACTAGAGTCCCCCCCTGCATATAATGGACCTATCCGAAACGATAAACCATGCACGGACATCGAGAGATGTCCCCCCCACCCCCTCCGATGATTATGGCCTCATTGAGGATCCCATTGAAAATCAGGGAGGGACCCCCTGACCTTTTTCAACTGCATAAATTCGTTTTTAGCGCCCCTATTGTATGCAGTACGTGAAAAGGGGGGTGGGAGGCGTGTCGATTCCGTTTGTTGTGGTGAGCCGGGGGGCTGAAAATGAGCAAATCCAGTTTTGGAGGAGGAGTTATAGACAGGCTCGCGTGAATTGAGAGTTAATTGGGAGTCGAGGGGTCCTTAATACAATGTATAAGTCAAAAACGAAGAGTTTTGACGTAAAAACTTAATCTTGAGTGGAGAAATCCTCGGCATGTGCAACCTTGCACACGTGTCAAGGAAAACGCCAAGATAACGTCTATGGACGCTATGGACTACGTTTAAACGAGCAGCAAACATCCAACAAAGTCGACCCGCTATGATACGTAACATTTGAGAAATCGACGAGCGATCACCACGTTAAATACCTGAATCTCAAATCCTTTTTCTCCCTCCCACATCCCACACACACACACACGCCTCACAACCCCCTGTCGTCTTTTCGAATGGTGCTCCCTTCGAAAAATATAACTGGCAAGTTGATATTCTCGCCGATATCTCGTTTTACGCTTCATGTTGACGGTGATGACGCTGCGATACGGGTTGTGTTTGTGCCCTCCCTTCTATCGTCACTACAGCTGCTCATGAAACAAACAGCGGGTTGTGAGGATCCCGTCATATCAGTATCAATTTGCGATCTATCTGCGAGCTATAAATTGGTGGTAGCGCTGCATTCTACTGTGCCACCGCTACAATCTACTTCCAGGATTTGTTTCGATGGTGTGTGTGTCCTTCCACTTAGCCAATTGAAAGAGATGGAAGGCTTTTCGCGCTCCTTTGGATTTAGAGACACGAACCGCGGCAGTCATGGCGGCGGCGAGGAAGGTGGTACTAGCGATAGAAACGATGAATACGACGAGGACGATATGAACAAGGAAAATGAATACCCCCACGACCCCGACGAGTGTGAGCTCAATCTCCTCAAGCATCTGGTTATATCTGGAGTGATAACGAAGTTCACCCCGATAATCAACATCCGTTCTGAATCTTCTACGCTCGTGACGATCTCCGAATCTCCCTCTTCTGAAAGCGAAGGCAACGACGAAAAAATGTCCGTAACAATCGTACTCCGCTCGGCAAGCGCACTTCGCCACCACCCTTTCTTGAAGATAGGTGGCACGCTAATCGCAAAAGTAGTGCCCACTGAGTGGAAGAATCCAGGTCCCGATAAAATTTTCACCGCTGAGGAGGTCGATGTGATCCTACCCGTGGACGACATTCCTGGAATCACTGGTACAGTTACGCAGATAACTTCAGTTCGGTCCCTCATCGTTACTATTAAAACCAACGGCTCCCTGCGTCAACTCTTTCTCTACTACTGCAACGATATGGAGACGATTTCTCTCCTGCGAGTCGGAGCAAGAGTATCCGTACATAATGCAGACGTGATAGATGGTGAGGGTTGGGCCCTGAGTGCCGGTTCGACAATTCGGATCATCGATTTTGGTCCTAGTTCTAATTTATCGAAACAGAGGGACTGGCTTGTCCAGGCCGGCGAAACTGCGACCGTGAAAAGCAAAATTACAAAATCGGTGAATCATATGGGCTGGAGGATTGGCGTGATGCGATTGTTTCAGGCTTCTGGTACTGATGTGAAGAGTGTCGAGGATTTTGAGAGGAACTTGATGGGGGAAGAATTGTCACCGTTGTCGACATCGTTATCGCCTTCGAAATCCTCCCGAAACCCTTTCTCGGAATTCTTCCTCCAGGGAAGTCCCGACTGCCGTATCTTTGGCAACATCCAGTACCCGAAGGTCGTCACTATGAAAGAAGTCGCCTCTGCTGCGATTTCGTCCTTGCTAACCGATCATCTCCCAAAAGTCTCTTCTACTGACCTCAGAGCTGGCGCGACGTTTGTCTTCAGTTCTCGCGGATCAAAGAAAAAAGTCCGAAGTTCCGGAGTAATCGATGTCGAGCGTAAGTGTTTGGGGCGTGTACATGGGCGCGCATCTTCGGATAAATTCTCTCTGGCGATTTTGAATTCGCTACCGCCTCACTTGACGGTTAGTTCTTGCGTTCATTATTTCACGATAAGAAGAACGGTATCTTCGTTGCTATTTCTTGGACGGCTGCCGAAGAAGTGCAAGGGGAAGAGGAAAATTGTTTGGATTAAACAGGAGGGATTGAGCAGCATGGGTGTTGGAGTGTTGGCGACGAGGAGAGGAGTGTTTGCAGTCAGCGTTGGGGTTACCATCGGGGACATTTGTCCTGCGAAGATCGATGAAGAGGGGGAGGAGGAGGAGGAGGAGGAGGATAGTGAGATGGTGGATGACGATGACGATAGCGATGGCGATGACGATGACGATGACGATGACGATGACGATGACGATGACGATGACGATGACGATGACGACAACAATCACGACAACAATCACGACAACAATCACGACAACAATCACGACAACAATCACGACAACAATGACGTCAACAATCACGACAACAATGACGTCAACAATCACGACAACAATCACGACAACAATCACGACAACAATCACGACAACAATGACGACAACAATGACGACGACGACGACGACGACGACAATGACGATGAAGACGATGCAACTTCCGAGACCACAATTCAACTCATTTCTGCGTTAGAATTAGACGAGAAAAATACTGCAAAGAACATTGCCACCCACGGCAAAGTGACGATGATGTTTAAGAAGAACAAGCAGCAAAAGGGGGGGGAATCCGTGAAGCTCTCTGAATGCGATTTTGGGGCAGACTACGTCGTAAGCAAACTCCAGTCCATTGTGTACCTCGCGAAAGATTCCGCTAGCCCGGAAAATATTTGCTCGGAGATTACTGTCGAAAATCATGACGATGACCTCTCAAACGCCTTCAACTGCAGCGTCGCGCAGAGGAGCTCCCGTCAGATTGTAAGGGTGCGAATATCATTTCCACCGGTCACCTCCGCAGTCGCAACAGTTGGACGTGCTCTCAATGACAGTGTGACGCTGGACTTTAGTGATGATTATCTTGAAGAAATGGAGCGCCGCGGCGAGCTTAGCAACATCGATCATTTTCAACCGTACCAGTATGACCTTCTTCGGACATTTGTATTCACGGCACTATCCTCGCATACAGCTGCTCTTCTCACCCTTGGTTCCGATGAGACAGGTGGCCTCGGTCCTATTGTCTACTTCTCGACAGATGACCTCATGTTCCACCCGCAGGGCAGTAGGGACACAACTCCAAAGACGACCGTTCTCTTCAAGGACGTTGTTTCGTGCATCGAGGAGGATCCCTTTCCATCGAAGGCGGGCATCAGGGGCGGGACGCAGCGTTTGAAGGGGTTCATCTCTCCGCAATCTCAATTTAACACAGCTGATGTTGAGCAGGTAACTTTGAGCGATTTGAATTTGCTCAATTGCAACGGTCGCACCGGCGGTAGCCTCGTTTTCCGCGTGAGAGCCTGCAACACTGCGAACCGGGAGACTACTTGCGACTGTTGGTGCCTCAAGTGCAATACTAGGCTCGTTTTAGGCGGTCGTGACTCGGGTGGGGCAACAACGACAAAGAAGAGGATGACATCGTCGGTGAATTTCTACAGACGGCCCTTGCCAAAATGTGCAGACTGGTCCAAGATTAAAATGAAAGATTTCGGCAAAGTGACAGCGAGAATTGACAGCGACGACGACGACGACGAAGATGATGGGTTTTTTTGCGGCGACGGCGATGAAGACGATGACGGTGACGATGACATTGGCAATGACAATGACAATTACAATGACAATGAGTTACTGCACCCCTCTGCTAGCAACACTCTCCTAGTTTGCCCCAATGGCTGTAAGCGCAAGTACTTTGATGTGTTGTGGGAGAGCGGATGTGTGATTGACGATGGTACAGGGCAGGGTATAATCTACGCACATCGCGACGCGGCACTCCTTCTGCTGCGCATGAGCGAGCAAGACGCAAGGACTATTGAGCGGGCAGCCTTCTACTCACCTGACGGCAGGATCGCCTATGATCCCCGCTTACCACTAAGTAACGAGATAAAGGTGTCGCTCAAGAGGTGAGTTAACTGAAATTAAAGCGAAGCGATGTGTACTCGAGTAAAAAGCGCTCAACAATCACAAATAGGTCAAGTGCTGCTCATTGGCACAATAATTTATTCTTCTAACAACCCGTCCTTTCTCTCATTTTTTGTACCAAGTGCTCGTCGAGAATTTATCAGAAAGCACAAAATGCTATCGCCTATCGAGCCCTATGACTTGCCCGAATACTTTCCGAGTATATTGCACCTTGGCATCTGGCTGATGTACAAGCACTGCAAGCTTGTCAAGCCCAATGTTGACGTCACAAGAGATTTCTTCCTGAGAAAGAATGCCGCCGGGGATTTCAAACTGCGCAATGTGCCGGTGCACAGGGTAGCTAACCCTGATATTCGGTTTGCGAGTTTCGCGCTTCCGAGTCTCTACCTAAATCTAGTAGATATAAGCCAGGAAGACGCTGTTGAGCGAACAGTGAGTAGCTACATTAAGCTTGAGAAGCTCAAGGCGAGGTTGGCGACTTAACGACTTTAATTATAGAAGTGACACTGGAGTAGTTATTTTACGATGGAATTACTCATTTGAGTCCCAACAGGAGTTTTCATTTATGATATCTGATATCAAAACTATTGATTTTTCCACGGCACCCAACTTCTCCCCCCATCATTCAGTTACTCCCCATCTAATCGTCTCAGGATATCTAGACCTCTTCTCGCACCGCGCTGAAATACTGACCTGCGTCCTCGAAGCTGCGTTTTTTACTGCGCAGAATCAAACACCAACTAGGTAAACCCCCAACTCCTCTCTCTCCCTACTCTCCTGATTTCACACAACTTAACCCTACAAAAATAGTCAGAAATGGGTGCTTCTGGGTCCTCCCTGATTGGAAATGCTTCTCCCCACCCCTCTCTGCTCCCTTTTACCTCTCTGAACCTCGCTGATGTTTCCTCTATCCTATCTCGCCATCGGCAGGACCTTGGCGGTTCGTTCGCATTAGGCCCACGACAATTTGCCCTCCTCCTGAACCTCAATGAAAAGGATTCGGGCGCAATTTTTAAGGACGTGTTTGATACTGATCGCAACAACCTCGTGGATGCTTTTGAGATTCTCGGCTGTGCTGTCCTTCTTTCCCGAGTCAAGATCAATGACAAGATAGATTTTATCTACAATCTCTATGACTTTAATGGATCAGGTGACATCACCATCGATGAGATGACAATATTGCTACGTACTCTGGTTGTTGGTGCAGGTAAAATGGACAAGAAGATTGTCCCGCCAACGACGGAAGATATTGAGAAGCTAACTGTGAAAGCATTTGCCATAGCCGATAAGGATGCTGACGGTGAGATCAGCAAGCATGAGTTCCACTCATTTTGCAAGGGTCATCCAATGTGTCGCAATTTCTTGGACTTTTGGAGAGGTAGCATAAATCAAGTCGTTCTGGAGGATGCGGAGAAATTCTGCGACGATGAGTTCCCTGCCAATGCCTCTTCTCTGTACGAAAACATCAGTGCCCCCCCCCCGGCCTGCTTTCCTTGGGACAGCATAGTTTGGAAGCGTCCCGAGGAGTTTTGTCCCGGGACACCTGTCCTCTTTTCCGCTGGTCCTAACCGAGGAATTGTTCAAGGTTGTATTAGCAACAATTGGTTCCTTTCGGCACTTGGGATGATCCTTCCCAATGAACCCCTCTGCCAAGCTCTCTTTGTGCACACTGGTCAGGAAAGCCACGGGCGATACTGCGTTCGGTTTTTCAAGGAGGGGACGTATGTAAATGTCGTAGTGGACGACCAGTTCCCGTTTGATCGCTCAGGGCAGCCCCTTTTTTGCAGCGGGAGTGACAAAAACGAAATCTGGATGATGCTCGTGGAGAAGGCGTACGCCAAGTTGCATGGGACATACTCGTGTTTGACGGAAGGCGAGGTCAGCTATGCGCTGAAGGATTTGACTGGTGGGATTAGCGAGTACATTGACACGAACAAAGATACGAAGTTCGCAGAGAAGGTCGCACAGGGAAAGTTTGTGGAGACGCTGAAGGAGCAGCTTGCGAATGGAATAGTTGGTTGCTGCAACGACCAGCCCCCGCCCCTCGATGAGGAGGGAGGGCCTTGCGAGCCGGAGAATCGAATGGGCGTGATGAAGGGCTCGTGCTATGCTGTCTGCGACGTGAAGGAGTTCCCCGAGCAAAAGGTTGTTTTGGTGAAAATTAACAACCCGTGGGGATTCGGCTCTTTCAATGGGGACTGGTCCAATGAGAGCTTACTGTGGGCAGATCACCCGGACATTTCTCGGCAGTGTTTCTTCAAGCAAACGGAGAAGAACGTATCTTGGCTCACCCTCAAGGATTTCTTCAGCCTGTTCAACGTTCTACATTACTGCAAGCTCTTTAACGAGGAGACGTACCACTTTATCCGCAGGAAGGGGTTCTTTGTGCAAAACGGTGGAGGGTGCGTGAATTATCCCACTTGGGTCCAGAATGATCAGTTCCTCCTTGATGTGGAGGATGAGGATGTGAAAATCAGCATAACCTTAACCCAGAAAGACTCGCTCTATCACAAGGACCAGCAGCAATCTGCCGACCGACCGGCAATGGGCATTATCGTCCACAAGCATAATTTTGGCGACATAAACATGGAAAACACGCCGAAACTTCTCTCGATGAAGTCAACTGATATCGTCATGAGCAGCAACTTCTCCGGTTCTCGGAGTGTGAGCTGCTCTGGAAGCCTTGGGATCGGAAGGTACGCGATTCTTCCTCAGACTTTTGATCCGAACACCGGGGTGGAGTTCTGGCTGACCATTAATAGCACGGTGCCTGTGAATGTCTATGGAGGCATCGAGGTCGATTGGGATCCCGCGATGTTGGCGAGCGACTTGGAAGGCGACAACGAGATGGAGCAGAATCTTACCAAGACTGCCGTGGAGAAGGAGGATGTCAGGGAAGTGGACACGGAAACCCAGGCATTTCAGCTTGCTTCTAAGATGGTTGCTGATCTGACGGTCAAAGCTCAGAAACTCGCAAAGAGGAAGGCGGAGCTGGAGGCCAAGATCGGGGAGCTCAATGATCGCGTCGCAGCGGCCGAGTTGCAGTAGTTAGTTAGTTAGTTATGTTAGGTTGGGGCAAGTGTTCTTCTAGTTTGGAATAATTAATTGTGTTTAAAAAAAAGCTGCTGTTTAAAGAAAATTGGCGGTGGTGTGGGTGTGGGTGTGGGTGTGGGTGTTTTGTTTGCAAAATTCTTGCTTCGAGTCTTCAACATTTTTATCCGTTTACATAATGTAACATAACTGTTGCGCATGTGTAATCTCACCACACATGCGACGCATCGTCAATACAAAGTACAGTACAGTGCATTCTTTTCTTCCACCGGCAAGCGATCCGATCCACCACCCACCACCCAACATAATAAAATCTAGCATCTAGCCCTCCTGGCTCTTTCTCACGCAATCCCGCACCTTTCTCCTAAACGCCTTCTTGTCCTCGCGAAACTGCACGGCGGCGTCGAGATTCGCGGGACTCTCGTCATTCGGGTCTGAAAGCATTGAAATAACAGATATTATTATTTGCTCGACGCCCAAGACGGGCCGCCATCTCTCCTCGGCAAGCTCCTGGTCATTGTACACATCAGTACCAGGGGGGTGGAGAATTGAGATGCACACCTTACCGTCCTCATGAATATTTGGGTGCCACATTTCAGTCAGGAATCGCATTTCGGGAGGCATGTTGGGAAAGTCCTTGGGAAACTATGGAATTCAAAATACAGGTAGTTTGTGGTAAGTTTATAAGTGGTCTCTGGTTGGTTTGGTTGCTGCAGACGTGGTCGATTGGCACGACGACGTTGGGTGCTTCCTACTCACCTTAAGTACTGCGTTAAAAAATCCCCCTTCGTACAGTGTTCCATCCGGACCTATGAGCATTAGCTCCCACTCGTAAATATTGCTGTCGTCGACGAGGCCCACAGACACATTATCAGGTGGGTTCTTGCAAAGGTCTTTAAAAAGTGTGTGTGTTTTTAATGCGTCGGGAGAGAGTCATTGCGTCGCGCGGGAAAAGAGCGAAGAGAGGGGTGAGGTGTTAGGAAACGGTTGTCATCAAACCATGGGAAAAACAGTCGGAGGGGGAGGGAAATAGAAACATCTGCCCTGGCACATCGGCAAGGTGCAAAAGTCGCTCGCCTGTTCGAGCGAGGACGCACAAGGATATTTTTCGATTTGTTGATAGCGAGGGGGGTCGATGGACCGTCCAAGAGATCGGGAACAAGGGATTGCTGGATTAGACAAGGACAGTCAGGGAGTAGTAAATTTACCTGCGAGCTGCCTCTTGAGTAATTCCTTTCCGTAGGACTCCGACATAGTCGTGTGTGAGTGCGATCAGAGAAGTTGGGGGTTGACAAGCGCGTGGGGCAACAGAATCAAATTTCTAAATAAAATTTACCGCCGACGACCGGCGACTCCAGCTCCAGCGCACCGCTAAGATAAGATGAAAATAAGAAAAAAAATCATTCTATAAAAAACGTCAACGGCTGTAGATACATCTTCTTATCCTTACTGGCAAATATTCTCTTCGAATTCCTCCCTAAACCTCCTCTTGGCTCTCTCTTCACCCGCAACAGACCATTATGATTCTGGACAAGAAAAAGCTTCTCCAACAGACGCGCGCAATGAACGCCTCCTCTTCCATGACCTCGCTCCCGCCCCTGCACCCGGCGGAGCCTTTTTCTTTCCAGTCCTCCGAGCAGACCGCCGAGTTCAGAAGGTCCATAGATGATATTACCGAGGCCATTTCCCTGGCCAAGTCGTCGGGGATGTCTCAGACCATGTATAAAAGTGAGTTTTTTGTTTGAGGGGGGGGGTTGTACGTACAATATGCTGTTTGAGGTTTTCCGTTGACTGGTTGATTGTGGTCGCTGCGGTTATTGTGGGTCTGTCTGCATGTGTTTTGCTTTTTGCTTTTGCTGTTGTTTGCTGGCAATAACAACACCTACCACAACCACAACCACAACCCCCTTTTCTCCCCTTCAACTAACCCCATTTTTTTTAAATCTTTCCGCCCACTTGCGTGTGTGTGTTCGTGTGTGTGTTCGTGTGTGTGTTCGTGTGTGTGTGTGTGTGTTCCTGTTCGTGTTTGTGTTCTTCTCCGTTCCCCCCAGGCCGTATGCGCACTCTCCGTCGTTCCACCTCCGCCCGTTCCCTCCGCCTCCTCCTCGACAAGCCCGCCTCCCACCCGGCGAACTGGTGCTCCTCCACCCACCTTTCCCACGCGCTGTCGAAGGCGCTCGAGAACCCATGCGACGTCGACGCCAGCGGGTGTATATATAGCCCGAGTAGGGATCTACCGAGGACGAAGGAGGGACAGCTGGCGGTGGAGAGGGAGAAGGTGAGCGGTTTGTGTTGGGGGATTGTTATGAGAAGGGGGGTTGTTGTCGATGCTTGTCCGTTTTCTTTTTTTCTTTGCTGCCTGTTTTCTTTGTTTTGTCGCTTTTGTCGCTTTTCATTTCATCTCATCTCATCCACTCTCCACTCTCCGGACTGGCGCTTCTCAAAATCCAACCTTGCTTCTCGCACCGTTTCGTTTCGTTTCGTTTCGTTCCTAACACCAACAACAAAAAACAACCCATAATCCCAGCTCGCTAGCTTCAAACCCGGCGAAGAAGGCCTCATCTTCGGTCCGCCCCCCATAACCTCCTGCTCCTCATCATACGTGTCGATGCTCTCCCGTCACCTAAAGTCGGCCGTGGCTCGCGTGGAGGGGGAGTACGGGGGGATGGAGTGGGGGACGGTTGGGCAGAGCGAGCTGAAGGGGAATGTCGGGAGGGATCTCGCTGTGCTGAGGGAG
>ERZ651776.5498-NODE-5498-length-10922-cov-4.041863_pt1 | contig 10922 bp, 5 predicted proteins | sample MGYA00514761_ERZ651776 | MGnify/ENA metagenome assembly ERZ651776 | reverse complement strand
AAGTAGTAGTAGGAGTAGTCGCTGTCGTCGTCGTCGGCGTCGTCGTCGTCGTCGTCGTGTCTTCTTGAGCAGGGGACTGATGCCGGTGGGAGTTCTTACGAGCCAGTAAAATAGAATTTGGAGAAGAAAAATTCGTCAAAGATGGGTGGAGAACTTGCAATTGTTGCTGCCGCGATTGTCCTTCAAGGTGCCGACTCAGCGGACGTAGTTCCACTTCTCCATTGACAAAAGTGTCAACTTTCCTTCTCGCCTCAATGCTCCCAGCTCGCGAAAGTAAATTCTGCGTGTCCTCTCTCGATAGACCGAGCGATATTGCTGTACACTCTACAGCACAAATCCTCACAGTCTCATCTCCGTGAGCAGATAGCGAGAGCAGCATGTTCTGATCCCACCGTGGCAGAAGCTTCATCGAGAGGCTGCTCTTCTGCAGGTTCACATAAAGCCTGAGCAAGCTAAGAGAAAACAGTTTCAGTCCAAAAGGATGGCTCTGCGGATCTCCAAACTTAATTGGGATCAGGGGGAGAGGACTGTTGCCGTTGGAAAAATAGTCCACAGCAAGGGACATGATCTGTGGATGCTGCTCACTCGTACTTGCCGTAAGGATGACTGCCTCGATTGGTGTTATTGAGGGATGCTCTAGCGTTCGGGCATAAACGTCAAGGAAAATTGAAGACAGATGACAAGCCGTGAAATCAGTCAGACTCGATACATATGATTCGATGGTAGCCGACCTGTCAAAGTGAAGCAACGACGTGGTGCCTTTGTTCTTCTGCTGCCTCTGGTGTCCAGTGTCCTCCAGTAGAAGAAATTTAGCCAAAACAATCGACGCATCGACACTATCGATAGGTAAAGGAGGGAGACGAGGGGACGGTTGCAGAGTCTCTGCAGTGGAGGCAAGTGACTCTGCAGCGTAGGCAAGTGATTCTGATTGATGATGGTCCATTGTACCGACACCACAGCAGTCGGTGATACTCTCGCTCTAGCAATTGGTGGTCTCCAGGGTACTGACGAAGTTCGGCAAGACAGCCAAATTCAACCTGTATTTCGAATAAACCACTATAAAAGGATATTTTCTTAATTGTTGGCTCTCAATTCCCGTTCGTCAAAAAAGTAAAAGCCATTATCGCGATTTTGCCTCCTTAAAGCGATCAACTGCTCTATCATTTTCATTCTAAAACCAGTCACAAGCATTCATTCACAAACCCCACATCAGCTACTACAGCACAGTGAATGCAAAGGAAACGGAACCAAGAAACGGAACGGAACCCAGCCCACCAACACCCTCCTCACCTCCTCCTTTCCCTCCCCTGCAACCACACTTTCGTCATCTTCCATCATCTTTCATCATCTTCCATCATAATCCATCATCTTCCATCATCTTCCATCATCTTCCATCATCTTCCATCATCTTCCATCCCCACCCCCCCGTTCCTCGTACCTCATCCTCTCCTCCCCCCCCAACAAGACCGAAAGGACTTAGACTCCCACAACGAGACCCGATAGGATGGACTCTCTTCCGTCCGACACCCTCCTCCTGACGCTCTCCTTCCTGCGCCTTCCCTGCGCCTCCAACCTGTGCCAAACGACCAGCTCGTTCCCGCTGTCCCTGTCCCGTAAACACCTGACTCCCAGGTAAGCCGGAAGTCCTGCTTCCCATATCCGACCTTGAGGAGGGCACAGGAGCTTCGGCACTGGAGCCACGACGCGCAGTAACGCTGCTGCTGCCCGTCCGTCGTTCCTAGGGGCTCGCTCACTCGCGCAAAGCCGCAGCCGCCACCCGTTCGTCCTGGGCTCGCTCGCTCGCTCGCTCGCTCGCTCGCTAACTCTTCTCTTGCGCTCGCACCAGGCAAACCGGTGCCAATGTTCCAGGCAGCAGCGACGGCACCGCGGAGGTGTGGCAGACGCTGAGCACGGAGCCACAGGACACTTGGAGCGGCCCCGTGGGCGCGCCGCTGTCCCTGACGCACTCGGTGCAGATCCGCTTCGACTGGAACGATCAGGGCTGGGGCAACCGGAAGGGCGTCGTGGCGGTGGTCGAGCACGGCGGCCGGGCTGCGAACGACTATGAGAGGCCGCCGCCGGCCACGGAGATCACGTCCACGCTGCGGAGCGGTGCGGGCTATGCGGAGCACCACTGCACGCAGACGCAGCTGTCTTGGGCGCCGAGGGGCTACGAGACGGAGCTGTGGCTGAAGCCGGGGGGGGGCGGGGGCCACATCCTGTACGTGGAGAACCTCCATGCACGCGTGGTGGTTGTGAACTACAAGGCGCCCTCTAGAATTATCTCTCGCGACTTCAAGAACCTCACTTTCTGTGAAAGAAAAAATTAAACCCACGGGTAATTATACAAAATTGGCTCTGTTTGTGAAGTCAATGTTAGCTTTCGTTACCGCCACGCCCCCCCCGGGCGTTGGAGATAACAGTGTAGAATAAAACAAAAGAAGAAGATTGCACTCTCCAATCAATAATTGCCCAACACACAGGATACTAAATTTTTACATATCATTTTAACAAATACGACGATCTCCTTGCATTCTCATTTTTGGTGCTGGGCGAAGTGTATGAACACGTGCTCAAGACTGGTTTGACTGACGGTGTAGTCCTTGATGCCGAGCTTGTCCCTCTCCAACTCAAAGGTGCCAAAGATCTTGCCGAGGTTGACGCTTTCCACAGGCAAGGCGTATCGGATGATGCCGTCAAAGGAACCATCGTCAGTCGCCCCTGGGCACATCTTAACAAGGGTTTCCTTCATTTTCTTGGCCCTCTTAGCCATATCATGACCAGGTTCGATGCTGCCCTCGAAATTATAGTTCCTTCCGAAGGAGCTCTTCAGCTCCTGAGCGCTGCCTAAAATAGCGAGCTTCCCGTTGACGACGATCCCAATCCTGTTGCTCAAACTGTCTGCCTCCTCCATACTGTGCGTTGTAAGCACAATGCTCCTGTCCTTGCCTCCCCTGATCCACATCCACACGCAGCTGTAGACATCCGTGAGGCTTGAGGGGTCCATTCCAGTGCTGGGCTCGTCCAGGAATATAAGATCGGGGTTGGCAATCAACGCAATAGCTACGCTCAGTTTCCGCTTGTTCCCGCCACTATAGGTGTGCGTCATTTGCTGGGCATGCCTTCCTAGTCCGATACACTTGATGAGACTATTCACCAAGGGGGCTATGTCTTCCTCAGGGATCCCCTTGATCCTGGCAAACATGGTAAGGGTTTCGTAGCTGTTCATGAGGGCCACTAAAGCATCATACTGGGGGCAGAAACCGATCCTGCTCTTAATCTGGTCGAACTGCGTGCTGATGTTGCGATCCAAGACGTATATCTCCCCGCTCGTGGGCGCGAGGCTGCCAGTCATCATATTCAAAAGAGTACTCTTGCCAGCCCCATTAGGTCCCAGCAGACTGAATATCTCTCCTTGCCTAACCCCGAAACCAATGTCGTTCGTCGCCTTGATGGGAGCTCTCCCAGGAGGCTCGAATACTTTGATGACCTCGTTGAGAACAACTGCGTCATCTTTCCCCCCGACAAGTGCTCGCTCTAGTTCAAGGTCCTCATTGTCATTTTCATTCGACTCCGCACTCTCCCCATTCATGGCAGCAATAAAGCTCCCCATGGATTGAGTAGCGCTACTTCTTCGGCGCTCGTCTGCTCTCAAGGTGAGTCTCCTACTGATGCGCCTTCTCTCAGTATGGACGGCGCTTCCCTCGACGCTCTCACCCCCTAGAATACTGAGCCGCTTCACAAGGCTGTCTCGCCTCCCACTGCTCTTTTTATTCATCAACTCTTCCTGCTCCTTGCTGAGATTATTACTCGAGGATTGTTTCGCCTCATACTTTGCCGTCTTAAGGAATCTGATGAAACGCAGCATCCTCATCATCCTCAAAACCTTAAACAACTTGAACATTTTGACCTGTTTGACCTCCTTGACGTCACTGGACCCCATCATCACCAGATCAATTATCGACACAAGCACGAGCAGGCCGTCGAATATGTTGAAAGGGTCCTTCAAATACCCAATGGGACCGAAACCTCCAACTTTGACCATAAACTCTGCAATAAATACCAGACTGAAAAATAGTTGAATGCTCGCCAAGAAGTTTTCTTCTGTTTCATCCAGCTCGCCGTCCGTTCCCAGCTCGATGAAAACAGTGACCAAGTTAATCATGATCAGGATGTTGATAATGTTGGTGAAGAGGTCATCCTCGCTGATTGTCCTTAGGTTCTGGGCGTTGCGACTGGTGGGCCTGCATTTGTCGGCAGCGGCCTCATCGATGGTCCCTTCCTTGCTCCTGGCGTAGCCCCTAGAGGCGGCGTCTTGGCTATTCTCCATGGCAATGACCAGGGTAAAGAAGATGAAGAACTCGAACAGCAAGAGGTACAAGGCCATCATGCCGTCCCCAGATAGGGTGCCATCGTCGACGTCAAGGGTACCTTCATTAATAAAGGTCCAAAAGCTCATCCCAAGACTGACGTGGGGCACCAGCATACCCACAAATCTGACGGGCGTCGCCAATGCAGTCAGCTCAAGGCTCTCCATAAATAGCACAACGAAAATGACAATTAGAGCCATGACGGTGTTGAGCGTGATCATCATGACCTGCGCTGTTCCGGACTTCGCGAACCCGAAACTACACGCGTATGAGAAGGGTACACTTGCCATTCCAAAAAATAGCAAAAGAGTCGCAGTCTCACCGGGCTGATTGTGGAAGGGGGGGACGCTGAAACCCTGAAGGATCAGGTTGATCATCGCAAATGGGACACACAGAAAGAAGCTGAAGTCAAAGAGAAAATTAGCAAACCAATAGATGATAGGGTTCACTCCGCTGACAAGCTGCTGCCTCTTGCAGCCCGTTTCACGTTCTGCAACACTATCAGTGCAGTGACTCGCCGTGATGCTCGCAAATGTCACGAAAATGACTACGCACACCCCTACTTCGATGCCACTGGGAATGTTGACCTTCTCGAGCTCCTCCGCGTTTCTGGGGAAGCCCTGGTAAGAGACATGTATACGCCTATCTTCTAGGTTCACACTGGCTCCCATAGCATCCAGTTTGTCCGCAAGAACGCTCTCAGCTAACACATTGGCTGCGAGAGGAACTGCCCAAGTGTTACTCCCGTTATAGAACAGTTCATTCAACTCCCAAGGCCCTCCCTCGGATAGAGTCGTCTTGTTGGAGTACAACCCAGAACTCTTCAACTCCAACAGTACCGGGTCATTACTGGAGAACGCGGCACACTGAGCATCGTAGATACCATCGTAACGATCGCAGTTACTGCCGCTGAAAAAGAAATCATCTTTTGTGCCAAATTTCGTAACCTTTGCGACGCTGATACTTCCTCCGAGAAGTTCTTCCCCATACTTTTCGAAAGGGTTTCGCGCAAACTCGCCATTTGCAACGTCGCTGTACAGCCATCTTAAATTCGCACCTGCGTAATTATCAGGCTCCACAACAATGGGATCAAAATCTCTCCCTACGGTTTGATGACTGAGGGTAAAGAAAAGAACAGCCATGAGCACACCGAGAACAGGCAAGACACCCTCCATCAAAACGGCCTTCCTGTTCCTCTTGCTCACCAAAAAACGCTTGACTATCATCGCCTTCAATTGAGAATATAAGTTAATGTGAGGTGTGCTCGTGCTCCACTCTATGATTTTCTGCTTCCGGTACTTTGCAGTGCTACTGTGTTCGGCCTTTTTTTCCGGCTTTCTTCGGAAACCTATCGAGCTTCTTCGGCGACCTTTCTTCTTATTATCGCCGCCTTCATCCAAACCCTTGCCAACTAGACCCAAGACGAAGTTGGAAACGCTGCCCCTCTTTGATTTTCTTCTGGCCATTTTTTCCTTCTGGCCTTCCTTGCCTTCACTCACGTTGTCAGCTTTTAGGGGAGGCTTGGCTTGCTTGGATTCCTCATCTTTCTTCTTTGCCTCTGCTTCCTCCGCTGCGAGAGAAGTGCCGGTTATTCCCGCAGTAATACTGCTACGGCGTTTCTTGCGAGCGTTCATGCTGTTTCTTCTTCCCTGAGGGCCAGCTGGAGCGGCAGCAGCAGCAGCTGCTGCTGGAGCTGGAGCTGGAGCTGCTCCAGCTGCCGCTCCAGCTGCCGCTCCAGCTGCCGCTCCAGCTGCCGCTCCAGCTGCCGCTCCAGCTGCCGCTCCAGCTCCATTAACAGATTGGAGTGAAGAACTTCTTCTTGCACTTACTTTATGGGACTGATCCTTTCCAGCTTCGACGATGTCGTGAAAGTAGTGCCCATGTGGGGCCGAGTGCGCTTCCGTTGATACTTCGTCATGCTCACTGATTTCTAGGAAGATCTCTTGCAGAGTGGGCGCCGAGACGCCATAGGACTCAAAACCGAAATCCATTTTTCTTTCATCCAAGGCCTGAAACAATTCGCTGAACTTCTTTCGCTTAGTGAATGGTAAGACGAACTCAAAGTTGCTCTGATCTGGGGTGAAGCTCAGGAGTTCAACATCAGGGACGCTCTTTTCGATGAAGGATTTGATCTTTTCCGGATCGCACATCTCGGCCATTACTTCTCTCCGCTTGGCATCCTCAACCTCCTTCACAGCGTTAGCAAGCATCGCGATAAGTTTGGGTTTTTCCTTCGCGGTGTTGGCTTTCCACTGGCTAATAATCTTTTCGCCCATCGCCGTTGCCTCGGCTTGCTCGAGTACATCGCCTGCCTTCTTCACGAAAACATTTTTCGTCTTTTGCAGCGCCTCCTCCGATTGAGAGACAGTCATCAAGTCTGGGTTGATGGGCCTTTGAATGACAAGGGTAAAACCAGCACCGAATTTGTTGTGCAACTCGATGCAAGTCCCCCAGACCTGCAACTTGCCACGCTTAAGAACAGCAACCCTGTCGCCCAAGATCTCGGCCTCCTCCATGAAATGCGTGCTCATGATGATGGTTCTGCCCCTTTTTAGTTCGACGAGCTGTTTCCATACAATCTGCCTGTTGACAATGTCGACTCCTGAACTTGGTTCATCAAGCAGAATAACCTTCGGATCACCAAGGCAGGCCATGGCAATGCTCGTTCTTCTCCTCATTCCTCCACTGAGATTGTTTACAAAGTCAGCAGCCTTTGACGACAAGCCGACACTCTTCAAGGTGTCCTTGATGGAATTATCCAAGTCAGAGGGGTGGATACCCTTCAGTACCGCAAACAGACGCAGGTGGTCTTCGACGCTAAGATGGTCGAACAGAACGTCTATTTGAGGGCAAAGCCCCACATAAACCTTGAGCATCTCTTCGGACTCAACAATGTTGACACCATCTACCATCACTCTGCCGGAGGTAGGCATCGTGATACCCCCAAGCATGCTAAAGAATGTGGTCTTCCCGGCACCATTCTGGCCCAGCAGGGACAAGATCTCGCCCCGATAGCCGGTCAAATTTAGCCTGTCCAAGGCCACAACCTGCTTGTTGCGCTCCTCTTCGTCAAAGAAGAAGAACTTCAGCATGCGGCCAATACGGAAGACCCGGACGGCCTTCAATGTCCTCGCCGCCTTTGCTGACCTCGCCGCGCCACTGCTGCTGGCTCCGGACCCTATGCCCATCTCAACGAAGCCGAATACCACCAAGGCAAAATCGAAGACGTTGAAAGGATCCAAGAAATAATGCTTTACACCCAAGCCACACCACTTCAGGAGCAATTCTATGGTGTAAACAGCCACAAAGAGAATGTTGACGTCAGCCAGCGCTTCTCTCATGGACGAATCGCTATTATCACCTCTGTCAAGGACGAGAGCTGCAATGTTAAACCCGATGCACATGTAGATGAACCCCTCAAAAAGACTAGACGTCACGAGGTCCTTGATATCGTGGCGAAATTTCACCAGGGCGTCCGATTTGAAGTATTTATTCCCAAAACTATATCGCATTCCCATGTCATTTTCCTCGTCGATGTCAATCTTGCCATAAACCTTTTTCAGATCTACGCAATCGATGCCGGGTACTTTGTGCTGAGAGTGCGAGCCAGCCTCTTGATCTTGGTCGGACCCGTTTGATGAGAAACTCTGCTTTCGGGCATGGGACGACCTGAGAATATCTGATGTGGTCTGTTTTTTGGCGAACCAGTAATCGTAGTTGAAGCAGAAATCTACAGGAAGTTTCTTTCCCAAATAATTCGGGATGACCTTGTCTAAATACCAAGACAAGGCCATGAAGAAGCAGGACCCCACAATGGAGAAAATATAGACGTGGAAAAAGGGGATATCGTTGGCACCTGCACCGGGCGAAGTCCCTGCAAAGTCCTCATAGCTGAGTCCCCGGGGGGAATTGACCACTTGCTCCTTTTCAGTAAATAACGTCACGCCGTACGTGATTGAGCAAGGAGGAAGCATAAGAACAAGGTCTTTCACCACCAAGGGGATGTCTGGATCACTCAGAAGAAATGCCGGCACAGATATCGCGTAAAGAAGCATCGTCCCGACCATGCTCCCGTATGTGACAGTACTAAAGACGGTACTGAGACAGATGGCTACAGTAGCGAGGCCCACCGTGCTAAGAACGAAGAACGGAAAGATGATGGCAAAACTGGTGCTGGCGAACATGGCAAAAGAGCCAACAAAGCTCAGGACGACCCCGTAGGGGAGGAGATTCAAGAAGATGATGATGAACCAAGACGTAAAGTAGGTCCAAACAGGCTGACCAGCAAGCGACAGCGTCTCTTTGAAGCGAGCTTCCTTGTCTTGTAGGATCTTAACCATCTGCTCACCGACAAGATTACTGACGAGCATGATAATATAGACTGGAATCATCCCATATTGGGCATCCGACCCATCAAACGTCTCGTAAGCAGAAGTCGGACCCCTCGAAATTTTCAATTTGAGGGTACTGTTTCCAGGGTCGAACGACTTATGGCCGACGACGGTGTCTTCAAATAACACCTGCAGGCCAAGCGAGAACCCGTGAAAAAATGCGGCGACATCAAGATTCTCATTGTGATCAGAGCCAAAGAGCTCGCCATCTAGAGCAAGCATTGCGGAGGGGTAGCGCAGATCATAAGATGTCGACTTCTGAGGGTCGGACAAATCAATTGTGGGAGTTTTCACCACGTAGCCTCCAAGAATTGACCTAAATTGGTGACGGGTTTGTGTTGTGTTTGTGTTGTGTTGAGGAGAGGAGGGTTGGTTGGTTAGTTAGTTAGGATGAGTTAGGATGGGCTTTCGCAAGGAAAATTAAGACAAAAAAAAAAGAAGCTTACTCACGGTTTCGCATTCTTCACAAACTCTGCCTCCATAGACAAATGATCCGCGAAACATACAAGGTTCCAGTTTTTCATGGCAGACGACCTTTGCTTGTAGTCATCCATGAATGTCTGCAGAGGATCGCTCTCAAGGGCAGTCATGTCACAGGGAGCAAAAAAAATCGAGATGTTCTCAGAACCTACTTGTTCCTCGCCGTCAAAGATAGGAAGCTCTGCAGGAAGATATTGCAGATCACTCCCGTAAATTGCATCGCGAGTCATCATTGGATAATCCATTACACTCGGAACATTCTTGATCTCCCCAAAGCTGTAGATCTGCCAGCAGAGAAAAACCAGCAATAGGTTACTGACAGCGCTAACAATAACCATAGTCCAAACTCCTTGAGAGTACTTTAAGTTGCGCGCCTTCCGTAGGTACATGTACTTCATAACGTAGCGAAACTTATCCATGCTTGATGAGACCCTTACGCCTGCTGGGTCAGCTAAAGAAGAAGAAGAAGAAGTAGGCGAATTCGAGCCTTGCAACTCAACATCACCGACACTGGTAGATGACCCAGATCGCGAACCTTCGTGAAATGCGAGGGATTTGGGACAATTTTGAGGAGGAATTTGAGGTCAGCGAGCAGAGGGGAAGGTTAGAAGTTAGTGACAAAGATGAATACAGCTGGGAGCATAGCAGCACGGCCTTACCTCTTTTTTGCAAGTGGGGATGCTCATCGAGCTTTGGCCGCTTCAGCATCTTTTCTTAAGGTTTTTTTAGACCTTAACGTTACCCCAACTGAAGGCTCAAAACCAGAAAAGCAAGATGGGGAATAGGAAGGAAAGTAATTCTCGCCTCGGGTGACTCAGACAACGTTCAAGCCCCGAGAAGGCAATTTAAAACCTTCTAAAATTCAAAATTGCGCCTGACTTCTTTGACAATGTTGACGCCTTTTTGACCTCGCCTTTTTGACCTTAAAAACTCAGGATCTCGAGATCTTTGCAACTCTTGACACCTGCTTGACACTTTCACTGAACTTGCTAAACTCAACAAAGTGTCAGATTTCATAAACTGAAATCTCATTCATTGAACTAAGAATAAGAGCGTTTCCTGCGTCTCCTTGAACAATCAACCCCGCTGCGTGGCATGAATTTTTTCATTTCAACTGTTTTATCCCTCCTCGTCTCACCAGGCTATCTACAATAACAACCCCAAGGAACTACAGTACAGTACAACATTTTAACCCACGAATAAATGTTAAACTTCTTCGGTTAAGCTTCTCGAAGAATGGCTTTACACCATCATACCAGAATTTTAAGGCCTACCCTAACCGCTCGAAATGAGGTTTGGAAAGCTTTTGCGGAGGAGCTCTATGAAACAAGGAGCACTGACCACATGGAAAGAACGAGTCGATTGAAGGAGATATTTGAGGATAATGATTTTTTATCCGCGGCATTGCTAGAACGGTGCCCTAGCTTTGTGGCTATCCTCTCCTTCATCTTAGAGAATAAGTTGAACTTTCATGTCAAAAATGTTGGCGGGACGGTGAAGATGATAGACTGGGGGGAGGAGGAATGCAAGAGAGTTGGACGCTCGTTAGCGACGTTTATTTGGTCAGCGACTACAGGCGAGCACGCGGTTGACGCTTGGAGGTTGCATTATGCTCAGCTGAATGTCTTGTTTGAGGAGGTTGAGGGGTTTGAAGAGTTTATGCTGGTCATTGCAAACAATT
>ERZ651776.5495-NODE-5495-length-10925-cov-4.467183_pt1 | contig 10925 bp, 17 predicted proteins | sample MGYA00514761_ERZ651776 | MGnify/ENA metagenome assembly ERZ651776 | reverse complement strand
TAATTTGAGGAAGGGAAGGGAAGGGAAGGGAAGGGAAGGGAAGGGAAGGGAAGGGAAGGGAAACCTTCAGAGTAATGTAATTGAGTTATAAAGAATGCTGTGTAGTAACAAATAGCCAGTCGTTCATATTCATTCCCTTATCTAATACCACTTCTCGCTCATTCCTCGTCCTCATCTTCATCATCCCCACTGCTAACATCCTCACTTTCAATCTTTGTGCTGCCAACAACATGCCCCGCCACCTCCCTGTTCACCGCTGGGTTCATGTTCACAGGATCTCCCATACTAGCTATCCCAAAAATCGCCGCAAAGAAGCCAAATCCTCCCAACCAAGTTGCCAGCCCCTCCCACTTGCCAACATGCTGAGCATCAAAGTCAATTGTTAACTCTGGGGCCACACCATCATCCCAAACCAACTCATGGTCCTCGGGGAGCTTGGAGGTAGGGGCGAGGTTGCGGGCAAAGGGGGGCTGGGGAGGGGGCATGCCGCCCATTTTTCGGATCTGGGTATTTTTAGGGACAGTGAGGGCGGAGGACGAAGGGGGGCAGGGGCGTCGTCGGGAAATTCGTTGCAGGTGAAAGCCGGCGGTGCGGCGAAGGGGTACTGACATTATACGCTACCAGGATAAAGAAAATGTTCGAATTTGCCCCTGAGACTGGTGGGAGTGTAACAGTGTGTGAAAATGGTTCAGAGCAGCAGCTCGAAAATCAGCACTCAAATCTGAAAAGCTCGATACCAGTCATAGCAGTTCCCTCGCCTCAACTGTACTCTTTAGTGCCCTCACGAGGTTTTCAGCTCCGTGCCTGCTTCGGCTTTGGCAGGGTTGAGGAGACCTGTAGAGTCGCCTATAATGTTTCACTGGGCTGCCAACGGACTTAAGGGAATGGGCGTACCGTCTTCTACCCTAGATTCAATAACCAACGCTGTGGAGAACGTGTCGAACCAGCTTTCGGAGGCTTGCGCTCCGATCTCATCCCCCGCTCATGCCTTGACCATGGCCATGAGCCGTAAGGATGTGAACCAGACCATTCAGCTGCTGCAGTCCGGCGATCCGAACACCTCATATACTACAGTTGTTTCGTCGCAGACAGGTGCGAAGCCTATCCACCTTGCGACGCAGTATAACCTTCGACCTGTTGTAGAATACATCCTGCAGATGGACACGAACCAGGCTCACCAGGTAAGCAAAAGAAGCGAAAAGTCTTGCAAAAAGTGAGCTAGATGCTAACTGCTTGTCTTTCTTTCTCTAGTTTGACTATCAGGGTAACTCTCCATTGCACTACGCCGCTAAGTACGGTCATATAGACCTGTGCAAGCTCTACGTAACTGAGTACCATGTGGAGGCAAGCCTCAAAAATTCCAAGAATCAGACGCCTTATGACGCTAGCAATAGCAACTACGTTCGTCAGTATCTGCTTCCGTTGCAGCTGCAAAGCGAAACAAAAACTATGCAAGCAAACGGGTCCCTTCCAGGTGGAATTACCGTCGATTCGGTCACAAAAGGTGACGCTGCTTACCTGGCTCCGCCACCCATAGGCATCCCCCCACCACAAATGCAACAGAGCTCCAACTCTCACTACAATTATCCCCCTCCCCAGAATAATAAATTAAGCACTCAAAGAATAATAAAACCAGACGGGTTTGAGAGTAGCCAGAGCAAAAAAGAGCTACAGAGTAAATACGGGCACACAGGGGAACAGAACTTTGCGAGCGCCTTGAATGGTGTGAACAAGTCTTTGCCGCCTACTAATGCAACAACACCCAGTATTCCTTCTCCTGCTCCGGTACAAATGCCAGAGGGAGGTGACTCGCCCTATTACCACCAGGGTGGTCCCTCAAATCTGGTGCAGACAGGTACCCGAGCTCAGCTTGCAAGTCGGTATGTCAGCTATGATGCAGTAAATGACAAACCTCAGACATTTGCACCCCCACCAGTGCAAGTGCAGGTGCAGCAGCAGGTGCCATTTCAGCCGCAGCAATTTCAACCGCAGCAATTTCAGCCGCAGCAATTACAGCCGCAACAACCTCAGCCGCAGCAACCTCAGCCTCTGCCACAGAATGGCATGCAGCAAACGATGCAGCCGCAGCAGCAGACGTCACTTCCTCCCCCTCCATTTTACTCACTCTCTCCAGCACCCCAGCAACAACCACAACCACAACCTCAACAACAGCAACAACAACTACAACAACAACAGCAACTTCCGCAACAACAGCAACAAATTCCACCACATTCGGCATTTGATGCCCCGCCACCGAACGACTCTTCTCCAGCCATGAACAGCCCGAACAACGTTATGGAGACTGTGGATTTTGGAAGCGAGAGCTCGAGCTTAATGTGACACAGATGACCTATGGGAATTTGGCACAAAAATTGTTATCACATTTTTTTTACCTTGCTTTTAAAAGTTCATTCAGCCTCTTTCGTCTTCTGCTTTTTGTTCGCCGTCGTCCCACTGCCACCACTGCTATCTTTTTTTGTTTTCTTGCTGGCGGACTTAACGCCAACAAAAGTTGACAACTGCTTAAAGGCCTTCTTGTCCTCCTCGTCGTCGTCCTTCACAATGTAGACGGAGGATCCCATCCCAGCCGTCACGCCCAAGCAAACACACCGGTCAAGGCTATCCACAAACTTTTCCTTACTGCTGCTGAGAGCACCTTCATCGCCATAACCAAGCTCTCCATGAGGTCCAGCACCACTTGTAAATGTGACCCCCCCCTCGGTGGTGACGATTATGTGCGTGTTACCAGCTGCGATACTTGTCACATGATGGTCGTTGTATGCGAGCTGGTCAAGCCTCTTCGGGAACATGCAAGATTCCTGTAGCGATGATGAAAAGACGAGGGGGGGGATTTTTGAATGGGGAGGGGACATTAATTAGTGAAGGCCAGAAAGAACGCTACCAAGCAACAAGGCAGAAGCTAAAAACAGGGGAGCAAATACACCTGAAATCCATCATCGGCTCACCTTAATTTTGTTGTGAGAACCCCAGTAGTAAACGATTCCATTTGCTGTGATTCCCATGCTGGTGTCGCTTCCGGCAGCGACATCAGTTATGGGTTGGATAGAGAAGGTACTACCCTGGATGGTGTCAACAAGGCGAGGGTAGAATTCATCCTCCTGTCTCTTGTGGCCCAAGCAGCCGTAATTTCCAAGTCCCCATGTGAAGACGCGTCGAGGTGCCTTCTGTTCCCTTTCAGCTTCTACAACTACGGTGTGATTCTTCCCGCAAGCGACGCGGCTAAGGCGAATATCTTCAGAGTCGTCGAGGGTGACACCCTCCACATCAGCCCTGTGATTAAGATGAAAAAGAGGGTAAGAACGACGACAAGGTTTTCTTTTGGGGGACGGACGAGGTCGTTTTCTTTCTTACCTGTCCTTTTCCTTCTTTTTTTTGAAGATTTTGCGTCTCGTCAGCTTGCACTCGTTTTCATACTCGATTTTTCCAGCCTTTTCGATATGCTGCCCCTCGTCACCATTTCCAAGTTGACCATACATAGATGAACCGCAGCTATATAGCTTTCCCTCGTCACTTAGCTGTACAGTAAACATTTCACCACAAGAAACGGCCGCGAACTTCACGTTTATTCCCAGATATTTTTCGTCATTGGCAACAACCTGTCTTCTGAAGGTTGGAACCAAGTCCACCTCGCGATTCACACCACACTGGCCCTCCGTAGACCGCCCACAACCGTATCCAATTCCGCTCGCATCAATAATTATGCTGTGATGCTTACCCGTGGCGATGGCCTTGATTGCCTCCCTGGATGGGTGGTTAATAAGCGCGGGGGTAGTCCTCGGCTTGAGGTCCTCGGCACCCATGCCAAGCTGACCAGAATCATTCCTTCCCCACCCATACAGCTCCCCGCCGGCACCTATAGCAAGGCAGTGAACACTAGTACAGCTTGAAGCAATCTTCACAATTTTCCTCAGGCTTGCCGGGGCAGATTCAGGGTAGGGTACAGGGAGAATCGTGGGCTCGGTAAGATCGAGAGGGTTGTCAATCATCTGCTTCATCGACCGCCGAGAACGTCCCACAATCGCGTGGTCAAGAGTGCCAGACTGAACAAGGATGCCGCCTGACGTTGTGGTGGGGGTCACAGCTTTGTAGTCCCCTTCAGCAGTGATTACCTTCGACTCATCTACAATTCGAGCAATTTTTGCCACGTCACCAACGCCCCCTCCGTCCTCGTTATCATCGTCGAGGAAATCATCCCAGCAGCTTGCCATTGCTGCCTTCTTGGGAGAACCTGATCCTGCATCGCCGCGCGTATTCGCATCACCACTAGCACTGCCATCCTCGTTTATGATGCCTTCTTTACCAGCCAGCATCTTCCGAACTTCTTCAGGCGTCAATGAAAGCTCGAAACACATCTTATTGATCACAGGATCTGGGTCTAAGATTTTGTTCTTGCTCCTGGCCGCTTGTTTTGATTGCCATGGCTGTGAAATGGGTTGGGTTAGAGCCGAGCAAAATTAGCCGCCGATGGTGAGGAAATAGACGACCGTGTCAGAGAGAGAGAGAAATTATAATCATTATACTTACCATTTTCGCACAGAGAGAACTTTAGGGATTGCGGTTGAGAGGTTTTTACGAGGAGATTTTGCGAATAGCACACGTATTTATTATTCCAAAATCTCGTCATTGTCTATGCTCTAAAACAAAAAAACAAGAGTTCCTGGGACCATTAGGGCCTTCACCAACTCTCCCCCGGGCTTCTAGCGAATTAATCTCAGGATTTAAGGGAAAATCGAGTACAAATGAGCTACCTGAATGTAGTTGTTAGTGGATTCCCTCAAACGCTTTGCCTCGATCCGCTTCCCCTGAGTACCTCTGTAGACGAACTGAGGAGCCGCATTAGGTCAAGGGGGGGGGCGAAGACAGATGGATTTCTGACAGTTGGCGTCAAGACGCTCCGCGATGGAACTACTCTTGGGGATTATGACAGTTGCTGCCTGAACAGGGGTGAGGGCAGGCATGTCGTTGTTGAATTTCACAAGAGGGAGAGGGGTGGTTGCTTCGTATTCTCATTTATAACACTCTGCGCAATCATCGTCTGCGCGATTGCTGGTTTCTGTACTTGCGGGTTGAGCTGGCTTATCATTCCATTCCTTCTCCCGTTGCTCTTCATTCTCCCCTGCTGTTTGCTATAAGGGAAATAATAGTGGGAAGATATCGCTTTGACGGAATAGTTGGGTTGCATGGGTTTTAGATGACTGCGTACAAGAATTGAATGAAGGAAGAAAGTGTGTGATGTAAATAACACAACATAATGGGAAGAGCAACATGGCAGAAACGGCAAGATTTGTCTACCTTTTTCTTGTGGTCTCATCTCAACATTCGTGCAGCTGGGTGTCCTTTTTTTTTCTACTCGTTTGAAATTAAAATCTGTTTTTTAGATCGTAGCAGATAATAAAGGAATGTTTTGTGCAGCGCTCTCGTTTGAGTGTTGCTTTGGACCCACATTCACTTTCAGCTGCCCCTGATATAGCTCCAAGGATTCGTTCTTCCTAAACTCGTACACCCTTGCCTCCAGGGTTACGTCCACAATATGCGTTTTGTCCCTCGGGATGAAACCCACGAACTCCCCACTCAACAGGACCTTGATGGCACCTGGATCGTACTGGTTCTCGGGGTCAGGAATGAGTTCCACTGTGTGATTCGTGGTGAACCAGTCAAAGCCGATGACTTCGCCGTTCTTCTGCGACGAGCGAAGCGAGTAGCAAAAGAAGGTGTGGTCATTGACGTTAGAAATGGCGAAGAAGTTGGCAGCAGCGATGTTACGCATTGAAGGATCAGCTATGTATGTCAATTTCCAGCACAATGTGCCTGTTCAAAATCGTCGCTTCTACCCTCGCAGCCTCTCACCTCTATCGCTTTGTCACAGTTCGAAGTTCGGAAAGAAATTCCCGCGATCTTCACAAGCTTACTCTCGGTATCCTCCACCTCCTCCTCCACCTCCTCCTTCTTGACCTTCTCCGTTGATTTCTTGGACGTCTTTGGGGCGTTTTTCTTCTCGACCTTGATCTTCTTCGACACCTTCGCTGCAACTGTTTCTTTCTTCGCAACCTCCACCTTCTTAAACTTTTTCGTTGATTTCGAGGTATCCTCCATCTCCTCCTCCACCTCCTCCTCCTCCTTCTTGACCTTCTCCGTTGATTTCTTGGACTTCTTTGGGGCGATTTTCTTCTCGACCTTGATCTTCTTCGACACCTTCGCTGCAACTGTTTCTGGTTTTATAAATTTGGACTTCTTGCCGACTTTTCTCTCCTCTGACGAAAATTTGAACGACGAACTCTGCCTTTCTTCCTCGATAGACTCTTTAATTTCATCGACAGATTCGCTCTTCACGGTTGCCCAAAGCGACGCAAGGCGACGCAAGGTGGCAAACATTTTTGTTGAAATCTGATTAAAAGAACGCTGTTCAACAGGAATTGGGGATTAATCTTGGCGAGTTGCCGTTTCCGTGACAAATCTTTCGGCCTTTATTTCTCACCGCTCTCATTCTTCAAACACCAAAGATATCACCATTTGTGTCTTACGTAATTTTTTTGGCCGATAGGGTCTTTTTTTCTTATCGAGTCTTGGCGCGAAAGGACAATTATCATTTTTTCCAGATCCTGTGTACACTCAACAAAAAAAGGACGATGTCCACTTTCTGCCGAAATTTAATGGATATGTACCACGATGATCTTTCTTTACTGATGATAGACTTCAGAGCCCTTGAGCAAACTCTGAGGGTTCCTCCTGATGCAATGAAAACAGAGCATGAGGTCAAAAGCCTTGTGACAAGGCATGGCAAATTGACTTTCTTTATCGAGAATGTTACGAACATTCTCCACGACTTGCGCAGCTATGCTGCGCAAGAGGCAGGGTTGAATGCTGCCGGGGGTGGAGATTTCGCTTCGCTGGTATCCAAGGCCAAGGAATTGCAGACGCACATTGAAATTTATATTTTGCCAGTTCGTGCTCGCTTCGCTAAGCAGCAGGCAGACGCAAAATCAGATTCCAATAGCAATAGCAATAGCAATAGCAATAGCAATAGCAATAGCAACGGCAACGGCAACGGCAACGGCAACGGCAACGGCAACAGCAACGGCAACAGCAACAGCAACAGCAACAGCAACGGCAACAGTAACAACAATATCAATGTCAATGTCAACAACAAAAACAACAAAGAAGACAAGAGCACCCGCAGCACAACGTCAAGCTCCAACCACTCCAACCACTCCCACCACTCCAACAATTCAAATGCCCAGTCCTGTATATCAGGAATCACAATGACCACCAACAGATCAAATTTGAATTTTGCCAGCAATTATAGTAGCAATAATGACAACAGTGGCTTCCTTTCAGCTGTTCTTCAGCCCAGGGTAGAACCGACAATGTTTGGGCGGCCGCTTGGAGGCGGGAGCAATCTGACGCAGAGACTCCATGGTTCTACCCTTGGAAGTAACGATAGGGTTTTCGGGGCCGGTGTTGGTTTCGCAACGGCGCAGGAAGTTCCTCACTCAAAAATAATTTTTGGGGGTTTGGCACCTGGGAGCGAAAAGGTCGCCATGCCTCCCCCAGCGATCACTGGATTATCAACCCCGAGATTAAAGACAACTCCTGGCAAGGCCGAGAGTATCGCCACCGATGAGAGAGATAAATTGTGCCGACCACAAAGTGAGGAAAGGATGGACATTGGCAGCGACATTAATTTCCTCGAAAAGTTACAAGAAGAAAAGCTAATGGCAATCTTTAGGGGGAAAACGGTCAAGGTAACTGTAAAGGTTAATGACGACGATGCAAGGTGAGCTGCACATCTGCATGAAACGAGTGTGCCTCTTTCTCCTTCTTCTTCCCATGCTAACCACTCCACGAATTTTACAAACGATATTGTGATTCTGCAGTGCCAATGTCTTTCCTTTCTTTGATTCCCCAGTCCCTCGACTTGCGGAGTATTGCTGCAGCTGCTGCGGTTATGAATACGTTGTCACCACAACTTTTAACGCGTGGTATACAATTACATTTAACGAGTGTCCCAAGTGCAAAGAATTTCAAAGTCCCAATATTGTCATGAATTCAATCATCAACCAACATCACACTACTGTTGAACTCGATGCCATGCTCGCCAGGCAAAATGTGGTTGAGGAGGGCGATGACGAAGACAAGAGTGAAGGGGGCAACAGCCGGGAGGAAAACGCGAACGAAGGAGAGGAGGGGGGAATATTTGCGCAAGAAACCCTGGCTGCAGCAGCGATCTGCGAATCCATGGTTTTCCTGCCACAAAATGAGGCTTCCAAATTGCTCATCCTCATTGATCACGCACGAAACTGCACCGTCAATCATTTTCCCAATTCGTTCGCGGAACAGGCCTGCACTAGCGCGAAATTCGCCATGCTGCACTGTCGAGACTGCACTGGATTTACCAGTGATGGACGTGAGTGCCAGCATAATTGGTGCAAAGAGGTCAAAAGCGTTTTGGCCCATCTCTTGAATTGTACCAGCAGGTGAGTGTGCGAGTGAGTGTTAGTGCGGACAAGGGAAGGGAGAGACGGGGAGGTAGGAAAGATAGAAGGCAAACTAATGCAACGTACGTACAGCTGGTCATGCCCCATCTGCAGCCCCGAGAATCATGTCGAGCTGGGCGGCAACTATTTTGACCTCGCCGGTGTCAACACGCTCGAGAGACATCGTACGCATCCAGACCCCATCGCCACATCTGATGATGACGTATCGATCGTCTCGGCTGCTCAGGGATTGCTCAGAGTACACCAGTCCAGCGAATTCTTGCCGGGACTCGGGTTTTTCCCAAGAAAACCAACATGATTCAATGACCAAAAAAACAATAAGAATATAGAGGGAAAAAAGTCGTGGTATTTCTCAAGCCGAACTTTTTGTAGATTAGTGTTAGATTGTTCGCGGTGGTTAGCTTTGATTAGAGCAATGTGAAAAGTGATGACAAAAGAGCAAATGTTTTCAAAAGAGACGGGAGATTTACGGTGGCAAACGTCGGAAAAGCTTTAATGTTTTCTCTCCCACGTGTCATCCCACGCTGTTGACGACCTCCCTGATGCGTAGCTGAATATTCACGTCAAGAGCCGTCTTGTGAAACTTTTGCTCCTTCGAGTTCATGTCGAAGTATTTCCCTGAGACTCCTTTGAGCTCTTCACTGGTCGAAGCGTAGAAGGTAGACTTCGAGGCTCTCTCTGCGCTCTTGCCACCGTCCTCGCGGAAGAGCATCTTGAAGCACGGATAGAAGAGCTTCATCGGACCAGGAAGAGAGGAGAGAGAGAGGGACTTAGTCATCGTCGTGGTAGCGCGTCCGGGGAAAACTACATTGACAGTTACGTTGGCTCTCTCAAACTGTCCTGCGATGTCAAGCGAAGCAGCCTCCAGAGCGCTCTTGGCGTGCGTGTAGGTCATGAGTCCTTTGAAGCCCTTTTCCGCCTGGAGATTGTCGGGATCGACCTTTGCAGGTGCATCGCCTCCCGTCACGTTAACCACTCTCGCTTCTCCTCTGGCCGAGGAGGCGGCACTTAGGGCCGGCAGCAGCGCGTGGGACAGCCGAATTGGAGCAAGCACATTTATGGCAAAGTGCATCTCCAGTCCATCGGCATTTTGCTCGAAGCCACCCATGAATCCGGCATTGTTGATGAGCAGGTCCAGCGACGGCTCGTCACCTAGCTCTGAAAGTACGGCAGAAGCCAGAGCATCTACACTCGAGGAGGATGAGCAGTCGCCCTGCACGAACAAGACATTTTTGTTATTACTCGCTGCCTTAATACGGTTGACAGCAGCAGCACCTCGCTCAGCGTTCCTTCCCGTGACGATCACACGATAACGCTGGGTGGATGCAAGAGATATGGCGGAGTAGAGACCGATGCCGGAGGTGGCTCCGGTGATGCACGCATTGAGAAGTGCCATGAAGTAAAATCGAGGGTAGTACCCTCCTTCTCTTTGATTCGAATTTGAAAAAATAAAAAATAAATAAAAAGTAAAGGGGGGGGCTTGGTTTCCTTTAATTTAAAAACCGCTACCCCCCCTTTGCAAACACCCATACATCTCATTCACGCCATTTAAATCCGACAAATATTTACTTACTCCCTATAGATCAACTCCTAACTTCAAATTCAAAAAACAACTCCCCCTCCAAAAACACACCCTTCAAAAAAGGCATCGACTTTTGTGGACCGCCCGTGCCCCTGCCCTGCTCCCATTGCTTCAGAAACCAGCTTATTACACCGAATTGTTCTTTGACCTACATACCTACCCAGATGCTGTCCTTTTTTTTTGGAGATAACAAATACATTCACATTATGTCTCGCAGAAACGAGTCGACCTCATCAGCAGAGCTAACATCAAAAATCTTACCCAGCAGCTCACAATGAAATCGACCCAGATTCTACAGGCAGTGATAATGTACTGTTACCAACCAGCTTCCCATCATTGGATTCAATGTGTGAACCGCTACTTGACACATAGACATGCGATGGCCATGGACAAACTCTTGACGATCGGCAACAGAGCGGACAACGTTGTTTGTGTGATCTAGACATGTTGTAAACTTGCTTTAGCTTTAGTAATATAACATAGACAATAAACACACATCCCCCTGTTAGGTAATAATCGTGTGAGTGGTCTATAATAATAATCGTGTGAGTGGTCTTCTTGTATCCTTCTTAGCTATCCCCAAGGAAATCCCCGACCAAAATCTGGACTTCCCTCCCTTTTCTCCAACCTTTTTCTAAGACTTCTAACCGATAACCACACACCCCCCTGTTAGATAATAACCGTTAACCACACACCCCCCTGTTAGATAATACAGATAATAAACCGTTAACCAGCTAAAACCTACCACAAAAGACCTTTTTTGTCAAAAACAGCTCAGAACAGGAAAGAGGAATTTTCCCTTCCTTGCCTGACACTTCGACCTTCGG
>ERZ651776.5494-NODE-5494-length-10929-cov-4.974198_pt1 | contig 10929 bp, 13 predicted proteins | sample MGYA00514761_ERZ651776 | MGnify/ENA metagenome assembly ERZ651776 | reverse complement strand
TCTATTGTATTCGTTGTTTTCTATTCGATGTTTTCTATTGTATTCGATGTTTTCTATTGTATTCGTTGTTTTCTATTGTATTCGATGTTTTCTATTAAATGTTTCTAAAAAAAATTGATTAAAAAAATCATTATCAACAACCTCATAACCATCTTATTAAATATGTGTCGCTATTACTACGGAGCCATCGAGGGGAAATTTTGGTTTGCGGTCCAATGTTCTTCTATGATTGAGAACTACGGAGGTTGGATTAATCATGATCAAATCAACTGGTGTGGTTGTGATTGCCGAGTGGATGTTGATGATGACACCTATTGTTCAAATTGTTTCGAGTCTTTTGACGATCATAAACAAGTTGTCTTGGAATATGATATACAACTCGAAGAAAACGGAAGTATTCCAACATTTGAGGGATGTTTACCTGATATGGAGATTACAAGAGATGATTTTGAAGAAACAGTACTTCCGTTTATCTCTGAAAAAGAATCACTCTGCAAAGAATGGTTGGAGGAGTTCGTAATTTCCGATGAAAAAGGACACAGATATGTAGCAACTATAAAAAATGGTTGCCCTGAAGAATACCTGTCGACCATTGCTGATTGGTGTATGCTAAAACAAATTCAGAAATATTTTGATAATAACCCAGAGGCAGATGAATGCCAGTTCGAGGGGGAAATATAGAAAAGTCTATCCCAAATACGTTTCCAAATGAAAAAAAAAAAAAAAAAAAATGGGAAAACCCTATTTTTTTTTGGTAGTCTTTGTTTACTCAATAAAAAATAGGGTTTTCCCCATTTTTTATGTTTCTAAAAAAAATTGATTAAAAAAATCATTATCAACAACCTCATAACCATCTTATTAAATATGTCTGTTTCCATCATCGCTCAACGTTTTGCCTCTTACGCCGTAAAGTTGGACAATATCGCAGAATTGTCTGAATTTGAACTTGCTGTAAAGTTTACCGATTTAGAGAAGGAATACAACCGCGCAAAACGTGCGGAGAATGCTCGTTTTAAAAACTTGTCAGATGAAGATAAACAATCGGAAACTGAAAGACTCAAGCGCGAAAAGGCCGAAAAACGCGATGAAATCAAGGAAAAACGCAAGCAGCTTCAGAGAAACAAGACGAAAGATGAAAAGGCACTTGAGCGTGAAGAAAAATCTAAAAAACGCGAAGAACGTTCCAATAAAAAACGCGAAGAGCTTGGGGAAGAAGAGTATGATCGTCTTATGGAGGAAAAACGTTTGAAGATGTCCGAACTTCGTGCCAAAAGAACGAAGAAAGCCACTGAAGAAGCTGCCGAAGAAGCTGCCGAAGAAGCTGCCGAAGAAGCTGTCGAAGAAGAAGCTGTCGAAGAAGAAGCTGTCGAAGAAGAAGCTGTCGAAGAAGAAGCTGTCGAAGAAGTTGCCGAAGAAACTGACGATATAGACTCGGATGATGAAATCCTCGTTCCAGAACCAGAACCAGAACCAGAACCTAAAAAGGAGAAAAAGGAGAAAAAGGAGAAAAATGAGAAAAAGGAGAAAAAGGAGAAAAAGGAAAAAAAGGAGAAAAATGAGAAAAAGGAGAAAAAGGAGAAAAAATAATCAGAAAAAAACACAAAAAAATGGGGGAAACCCCTATTTTTTTTACACAGATTAAATAGGGTTTTCCCCCATTTTTTACACCTCTTTCAAAGACGTTATTGAGGAACCATTCAAAAAACCACACCGGCATTCGTGTAAATCACCGAACAACAATTCAGGGAGACCCGGATTCTAAACCATTACTTAAAATTATAACAAGATATAAATACTTCTCTTTTATTTTAATATACAATGAAAACCTTTTATGTATGTAGTTTTGGTGGTTCAGGGTCTACTTTACTGGCAAACTCGTTGAAGCCGTATGGACGAGTAGAGCATATCCATTCACGTAATCCTCCATTAGAGTTAGAATACGTAGGGAATAACAAAGGAGGCGACGCTTACTTTGAATGGTTTAATGGAATAAAAGTTCCTGAAAGTGAATTGGACGATATTATTGTCATATTTATTTATAAAGACCCTATTAAGGCTATTTATTCCAGATATATACCATATTATAAAGACTGTCATAAAGATCACATGGACCACGTTCAAACCAACAGAAACGTCGAATTGAAAGACGTCCTTTCCCAGAAAAAAGATTTATTTGGCATAACTGAGTTCTATAATAACTATGCTACTAAAAATAAAAAAAGAAATTATAAAATACACTGTATTAAGTATGAAGATATGTTTGAAAAACAAAATGAACTATGTGGGGTATTAGGAGTTGGACCATTAAAATTATTCAAAAGAGAAACTTCGAAGAATTATTCACATTATACAGAACTGTCAGAAATATACAAAGACCTTATAGACGACATGAATAACCGAAGTTTTATTGAAAAAACATAATTATTAAGAACAACATAAGTCATCACATTCGCCTATAAGTTACTTGACGTATTGTCTTGAAAATTGATACAAAAAAACTACATTATATATGGTATGGCGAATATATATATATTACGTGAGAAACTACTCACAACCGATTACGAAAATATACCGAATGGGTTGAAATCAATTATTCCAGATCAGACTTTAAACATTTTAAAGACTCTCAATTTAGACAAGGAAACAAACGATATTATCGAAAAGTATAAAATAAATGAAATAAAAAAACTGGTCTATAAAAATCATGGAAACGTTCAAGGTAATAAGTCTTTAAAAAAAAACTGGGCAATTGCTTTATTAGATACACGCCGTTATGCGTTTAATACATTTGCTATGAGGTCTAAAATAAGTGATGACCTGTTGAGAACTATTAAAACATTCTTATAAAAATGGGGAAAACCCTATTTTTATTTCTTGTGAGACCCAAGTCGCCTGGGTTCTCGTGTCAATTTTAACCATTACAAAATTGATACATTATTGTTTCTACATACATATCACCATAGGATATTCTTATATAATGTTCTGTAAAATTTGTTACGATATGAAAAAGACCGAATCCTGTTATACTGGGCATAGTATTAAACAAGGTAATATCGTTACTTGTCCTGAACTTAAAAAAATGAAATGTTTTAAGTGTATGGAATTCGGACATATGACTTCATACTGCCAACTTGCCAAGCCACAGGTCAAGCCACATGTCAAGTCACAGGTCAAGCCACAGGTCAAGTCACAGGTCAAGCCACAGGTCAAGCCACAGGTCAAGTCACAGGTCAAGAAACAGGTCAAGACACAGGTCAAGTCACCAAATCTATACAATAGTTTGTCTCTTGAAGACACAGATGAAGACACGGATGAAGAGACATATGAAGAATCAGAAAAAATATCTTTAAAAATTTCTTTAAAAATACCGATTTTCATGCGCTCTACAAATTCGCATGAAATTAAATGGAAAATGGGTTTCTCTTGGGCTGAAGAAATGGAATAAAAAAAAACAAAAAAAGGGGCAAAACCCCATTTTTTTTTTTAAAATTGAATGGTATATGTTGTTATATGATAACCAATGCGGTTACCTTCTAATTCGTGGGGTTTAATTAAGGATTTCTATGGTTTTAATATTTGGTCATTCGAAATATTTAGAAAATTTAATGACACAGATTACTGTTTATTTGCGGCACAAATGCAAACTGGTAAAACAAGCACTTACCTTGAACTTGCTTATAATATGATTTTATGTAATAAAGTTAAAAATGTTGTTATTTTTAGCGGTAATCGTGAAACTGAACTACGGAAACAAACGCAAGATAGAAGTTTCAAAGGGGTTCAAGTGGTATGGGGTTCACAATTAAATAGTTTCATACCTCCTATTGAGAAGACTTTATATATTTGGGACGAATCGCATTTTGGACAAACAAAGGGACAGGCTGTATCTATGTTTCTTAAGAAATGTAATCTTGTTCCTGGACGCAAAGGACAAAACGGTAACTTTTTACTTTCTGTGTCAGCAACACCTTTCTCTGAATTACATAATATTGACCCGTATAATATCATATGGAGGAAAAATACAAAAAATTATTGGGGTGTCAGAAAAATGTTAAAAACAAACCAGATCGTTGGTTATAACGATTTAAGAGACACGTTTAATGAAGTTATTGTTAAATATAATACTGGTTATTCTATGATAAGGTTATATGAATCTAACAACGAGAATTGTAAATTTAATATCATCAAATCTATTTTGGACTTTAAAAAAATTAAATATATCATATATGACCGCCATTATCTAGGTAATATAGAAGATGTTCTTTGTAATGATAACAATTTTCATACTGTTATCATTCTTAAGGGTAAATTACAAATGGGCAAAACTATTTTAAACAAACAATATATTAAATTTTGTATGGAAACTACTCTTACAAAAAATACTGATGCTCTACTACAAGGTTTAATTGGACGCTTTTGTGGTTATAATACTAATACTAATACTAAAATATATATTCCTGATAAAATTAAATCAAGTGGTGAACTTGAAATATATGTTAATATGTTTATTAATCATAAGGATATTCCTAAAAAGGGTATGAATTTGCGTAAAATTAAAGGAACTACTCACGAAGAAGTCTTTTATTAAAATAATTTTTTTTTTTATGTAATCTGACAATTTATTAATCTGACAAAAAATTGATACACAATTTTTGATAAAATTGAAGCCAGTTTTTCAATTGATTGAAATCATTATTTAAGTGTTGCTACCATGGCTGATATTTCCAACATGGAAACTCTGAAAACCCAACACGATGATATTTGTGAAAAAATCAAGACTATTCGTGAAAATTACTTTGAATTTTGCGAAGATGAGACCCAATTCAATACTGATATGGTTTCTATTGAAAAAGACCCTGAGTCATATTCAGATGGAACGATTAAAACCAAGCTTATTTTAAAAAAATACGCTTGTGCTTTATTGGATAAAAATGAGGTGGAAGTTCGTATGAAAGATATAGTATCGGATGAAAGAACCAATATAACACTTGAAAAGTTCGATGAACAGCAAAAGAAACTCACAAAACTAGAAAAACAACTCAAAGAACAACAATACCTACACGATGAACAGCACAAGAAACTCACAAAACTAGAAAAACAACTCAAAGAACAACAATACCTATTCGATGAACAGCAATACAAACTCAATAAATTAATTCGTTTATTTGTAGACGATGAAGATATGAAAACATTCAAAACCAGAACTGATTCTGAAAGTGAGGCTTGATTCGTAAACAAAAAATAAAACCAAAAAAAATGACAAAAACAACAATAAAACCAAAAAAAAATGACAAACGTTTTTTATTGAACAGACTAAGAACACAAAAAAATTGAACTACGAATAATGTGTCTCTAGTTTATAGGTGTGTGTTTCTAAAATCATAATGAGTATCTTTAAGATTACTCGCTCACGTAAGGCTACGGTGAATCAGACGAATAAATATTACAAAACAAATAAATCAATTACATTGGTTGCGCCTATGCAGTCTGGCAAAACATCGACTTATTTTGATGTTGCGATAGACGCCATAAAAAACGGAATTGTAAAAAAGATTGTGATCTTTAGTGGAAATCGTGAAACAATGTTGAGGAAACAAACAATGGATAGTGTTTCTAAAAATGAATTGTTAAAGGATGTAACCGAAGTTGTATGGGGACCCGAACTGAAAAAATATAATCCAGATATATTCACAAATACTCTCTATATTTGGGACGAATCTCACTATGGACAAAGTGATGAACAAGAAGTGGATAACTTTTGTTCTAAGTGCGGAATTTGTCCTTTAGGTCTCGATTCTTTCCAGAGTGTGTATTATTTATCTGTATCGGCTACTCCCTTTTCAGAAGTGATTGATGTTCAAGAAGAAGAATCTAAAAAAATGGTTATCTTTCAGAAACCAAACAATAATTATTTTGGAATAAAGCAAATGATAGAAAATGACCTCATTCAAACATTCGATGACTATTCTACAAAAATGGAGGAACTCGTTCGTGAACTAAGCGCATCACCTATTCCTAAAATTGGTGTCTTTCGTCTCCGAGAAGATGGAAAAGGTGAAAATAAATTAACCATTTTAAGGAGGATTTGTGACAATTATAAGGTTTCTTGTAAACTCTATGATAAAGATGCTGGTGATGAAGAACTTACGAATGCGATTGAGACAAAACCGACGAAGTCTCGCGTGATTATTATAAAGGGCAAACTAAAAATGGGGAAAACAATCAAAGATAAACGAAATGTCATGTTTTGTATGGAAACGGCAAAAAAGTCTAACTCGGATACTTTATTACAAGGACTTATGGGAAGGTTCTGTGGGTATGAAGACAAAAAAAATGGTCGTTATTTAAATAAGAAAGTTAAATTCTATATACACGAAAACAATAAAAACGGTCCGTCCGAATATGTGAAGTATTTCACTACGATTGGTGCGACTTCTCCTAAAACTGGAATGAATATTCTTCATAAGAGACGAACCGTTAAATATGCACAAGTTATTAAGATTCCAATGATCAATCGGTCAAATGCGAAAAAAAGTATAAGTTTGTTGAACGTTCCTATTCTCAATAAAATAGATGAAAATGGTTATAAGTTCAAACTACCTGGTAAAATGATTTTGGAAGAAGGAGTTGTTCCAACGATTGAAGCTGGTCATGGTGCTAAGCTCAATACCGAATTAAATATTTACAATATTGGTGATTGGTCTTATTTATTATATGCGAAATCAGATATTCCAGTTGAATGCACCACTACTACAAAAAAGGAAATATTTTCGAAACCACTAAAGAAACTATACCAAAATGGGTTTGTGATTGGCGGTCCGCGTACTGAATCGTTTCTTATAGTGAATGAAATGATGATCGACATATATAAGTTTATACACGCGTCAAAAATTACACAATCTTTGTGTGAGAAAAAAATACAAACGAAACAAGGAGTAAAAATATCATTAGCTGTATTCGAATCATTAAAACCTGAAGGAGTTATTTACAATAAAATGAAAACTATGGAGAATGTAATCATTAAAGTAGGAAATATACTTAAACAAGATGATAAATATATCACGGTTAAGGATATTAGTTGGTGAAAAATAAAGGTAAAAAAAAAAATGGTAGTTTTATCGAGAAACTACATTTTTTTTGTTATATAATTTTAGTTTACGACATATAGTTTTTGAATATTTTCGCGGAGTTCTTGATTTTCTAGCTGTAAATATATCATTTGTTTAAACAATACATCATATTCAACAGCTTCGACAGCTTCGACAGCTTCAACAGCTTCAACAGCTTCAACAGCTTCGACATTGTCCACTTGTTGTTTCATTTTTAGTTGAATCGGTTCTTTGCCATGTTTTTTTACAGAACCGATATATTTACCATTTGCATTAAAGTGAGCATCGTGGGAAAATCCTTTCGCGTTGGTGTATTTTTTAATAATTGAATATTGAACTTCGTCTGCTTGTTTCATTTTTAGTTGAATTGGGTCTTTGTCATGTTTTTTTACAGAACCGATATATTTACCATTTGCATTAAAGTGGGCATCGTGGGAAAATCCTTTCGCGTTGGTGTATTTTTTGATAATTGAGAATTCCATATTGAAGTGTTTCAGTATAATGTGTTTTTCTCCTTCAATTTTTCTCCTTCATTTTTTATATATAATCTATATAATGTATTATATTGCTATACCAAGTTATGATAGAGCGGAAACATTATTGACAAAAACATTAAATACATTACATAAAGGTAAAGTTCCTTCCAATAGAATATATATATTTGTTGCGAATAAATCACAATATAATATATATAAACAAATTATAAAAGGGTATACTATTATAATAGGGAAACTTGGAATAACAAACCAAAGAATATTTATAAAGAATTACTTCAAAGAAGGCGACCAAGTTGTCTCTATAGACGACGACGTTGAAGAAGTAAATAAATTAAATGGAGACAAACTGAATATGGTTCATAATCTGGATAGTTTTTTCACAAACTCCTTCATTCGTATACAAAAAGAAAATCTTTTTATTTGGGGTATTTATCCTGTAAGAAATCCATTTTTTATGAAAAATACTATTACAACCAAATTAAAATTTATAATAGGAACTTTATACGGATTTATTGTACGACATACTAAATTACTTGAACCAGTATGTAAAGAAAAAGAAGACTATGAACAATCTATTTTATATTTTTTAAAAGACGGTGGTGTTATGAGATATAATAATATTACAATTAAAACTAAATTTAAATCACATGGTGGTTTAGGATTAATAGAGGGTAGGTATAAAGCAAATAAAGATGCCGCATTATATCTATCTAATAAATATCCACAAATTGTCTCTGTTTTTAAAAGGAAGGAGATGTTTGAAATAAAACTACATAGTTAAACGTTCTGGATGCTTACCTAATTGTCTAACAATATTGTCGTGTTTTTTTAATATTGATTTGTCTATATTTTTTGTTATTTTCCATATATTTAATCTTAGATAACATACTACAGATAAACGTCTTACGTTTTTATTTTCAGGTTTCATAGGCAAATTAGCGTGCCATTCATGCACATTCATAAATAATATGTCATTTTGTCTCACATCAACTCCTATACCATATTGTGGGAAACATGTTTCACTTCCTTCATATTTTCCGTCTTCTATAACAATTAAATTACCAAATCCTTCGTCGTCATCACCACGATCCTTATGAAGTCTGGTTTTAAAATTAACATTGGTTGTTATCGTTGTAAACGCTGTATCTTTTATTTTATAATGGGTCTCATCTGCTTTTTGTCTCTGAATTTTATAATATGTTGGAATATTTTTTTTATAAAGACTATCCACTTCCTTTAACATTGGGAGACATTTATTCCATTTTTCGGGATTTTCTATATTAAATCTGGTTTCTCTTACATTTAAGAGGGGATATATTTTTTGTTTCTTCATATTAAACTTTTGTTTCGGTGAAAAACCATCTATATAACCTAGTATGTTTGACCTTATTTTTTTATTGTCTTTTACATTCTTCCTTGTCTTTTTCTGTCCTGATGTTGTTCCACGGTTGGTTGTTACATTCATAGCAAAATCTATCACATTGTCAAAAAAAACATCAACCTTTTTTGGTTTCAATGCATTTTTACGAAATCTGCATAACAATTTATTCTCTCTTGTATATACGTCTGTATCTTCTGTTAGTATTATATTTATCATGGAACGTTTTATCTCTTTTCCTTCATAGGGCTCTATTTGTTTATCTGTCATAATCTTATCTACTATTAATTCTTTCATATATAAATAAATTTATAAAAAATGATATGAATAATTATATATGACATTTTGTCACTTTCAAATTCGTTCAACTGAGCGAAGAAAACTTATAGCTCCTTAATGAAGAAGGTATGGATACCTACTTTTTCAAGACTAAGTAAATCATTAAAAACGCATCATAAGCAAGATATGGAGGAAATTATTTTTAAAAAACACAATTCGCCATACAGGTTGAACAAGTTGTCTTTTAAAATAATATTTTTTTTTATGTAATCAGACAATTTATGAATCAGACAATGAACGACTATAACGACTATAAATGAACGACTATAAATGAGTGACATTTATCACTAATTTGACTCACTAATTTGACTCACTTATGAATCAGACAATGAGCGACTATAAATGAACGACTATAAATGAGTGACATTAGTTATAAATGAGTGACATTAGTTATAAATGAACGACTATAAATGAGTGACATTAGTTATAAATGAGTGACATTAGTTATAAATGAGTGACTATAAATGAGTGACATTTATCACTAATTTGACTCACTAATTTGACTCACTTATGAATCAGACAATTTATTAATAACTAATTTGTCTCACTTATGAATCATTAGTGATAAAATTGTCGTATTTACGAAATGTCTAACTCTTTTAACCTTTTTCAGAGATTTGGGGGTCTAATCGTTGGTATATTTTCTTTAACTTTTGGGAACACCATTTTTTGGGACCCTTTTTTTTATTCACGCCATTTTAGGCTTTATTATTTTAGGCTCATTATTTTAGGCTCATACTTTTTTTTTTAATATTATCAATATAATGTTTATTAACGATATTACAAATTATTTTATTCCCATAAAACTACGTGATTAGGAATTATAATATTTTCCGAAATGTCTAACTAATCTCTTTTAAATATATAAATGAAATTAACCTTTTTCAGAGATTTCTTTTTTGGGGGTCTAATCGTTGGTATATTTTCTTTATTAACCTCCATATATGAAGATAAACCTTATTTATTTAAAATAGTAACTTTTTTATGGGGAGCACCATTAATTTATTTTTATTTATTATTTATTGTTTGGGACAAAGGACCCGTTGCAGTTAAAGGTTTTTTAATTCACGCCATTTTAGGCGTTTGTGTTACTTTATTTTCTATCGTTATTACACTTTATCTATATAATTTTGGTAGATTATTTTCGGTTATAGCTAACTTTTTTATTTTATTTTTTGCTATTCTTTTTTATTTTAAGTATAATCTTTTTATACTTTTTTAGGGAGAACATTAATTTATTTTATATTTAATATTATAATGAATATTAATGAAGAATGGTTTGATTCTACATCCAGAGAAGAAGAAGGCCAAATTTTGAATAAATATATTAGACAAATAGAACAATCTAATTTTGAAATTATAGATATAAGCGCAGTTAATATAAGAACTAATGTATTAGATTCAAGTAAGAATACTACGGATTATCTTATAGTTGATACGGAAGCAACTATAACAAATTTAATTGTAACTAATACATTAAATATTAACGATTTAAATACAGGCGACATTTGTGGTAATGACGCCTCTTTTAATAATTTGGATATTAGAGACATTTGCGCAAATGACGCTTCTTTTAATAAAATAAATGTAAAGGATTTAATTGTTG
>ERZ651776.5489-NODE-5489-length-10936-cov-4.881941_pt1 | contig 10936 bp, 7 predicted proteins | sample MGYA00514761_ERZ651776 | MGnify/ENA metagenome assembly ERZ651776 | reverse complement strand
TCAGAGCAGGAAAGGGGAATTTTCCCCTCCTTGCCTGACACTTCGACCTTCGGAGTGAACAGCCCGCAAATGGCACACAAATTATGAGCCAAATTAAAGACCCAAAATGACCCAAAATCGAAAGAAAGATACCAAGACCACAATTGTCGAGCAAACCAACATAACAACTAAGAACAATGAACTAAGAAATTTAACACAAACACGACAAAGCGTTTTATTATCTAACAGGGGTGTGTGGTTATTGTTACATAAGCAAAATGCAAAATCCACGAACCACTTAAAAAAACCATCTAAATTTTATCAATTCTCCTTGCAATATTATCGAGCTGTCCCCCAATGCGCTTGACCTCCCCTCTCCTTTCCCTTCTTTTCTCCATGCTTTTGAGCAGTCTGTAGGCTCTTTCCTTTTCCTCTCCTTGCAGGAATTCGGCGCCAGCTCGAATATCCCCGTACATGTGTTCCATTTCTCCATTCCCCTCATCATCACTTCCGACGAGGGATTGTTGGGTTCCGCTTCCTGTTCCAGCACCAACAATCCCAGTCGTTCTGGAACCCCCTTCTAAATTCTTGAATCTCTTGTAGACACGCCTGAGGTCCATACCGAGTTGCTGAACTAGCAACGCAATTCTCGCGTTACTATCTAACAGCTGGTAGCACTCATTCTCTAACTCGGCTACTCGTTTTGGCGGCTGGAGGCCGTCCTCCTGTTTTAGCTTTTTGAACTCTCCCTTGAATTTTCCACTTTTCTCAACAAGAGTTGCAATCATCCCCACGATGCTGGACAGTTCTTTCATACTTTTCTCTAATTCCTTTCTGACAGCCGAGCGGCGTTGCAGTTCTTCTGGTGGGGGTTGGAATACTTGGGGCTGTGCTGGTTTTGTTGGCGGTTGGGCTTGGGTGTTGTTTATGAAGTGATGATGGGGGTGGGTGGTTTGCTGGGGCGGAGATTGCGTTTTCAAGAACTGGGGGGGCTGGAAGTCGAAGTCGCTGAAGTCCCCCGTGGCTGCTTTGGAGAGTAAGTTGCGGGTCGTTTCCAGCTCTTGGGCAACCAAATCGTCTGTTATGGGTGTTTGTGGCGGATGCGGATACGAATAGCGTTGTTGTTGTTGTTGTTGTTGTTGTTGTTGTTGTTGCTGCTGCTGCTGTTGCTGTTGTTGCATGCTGTGTACGCTCAAGTCGATTCCACTCGAAACATCACCAGCAAACCTGCTCAAATAGCCGTCCCTGGCTCCCACTTGACTCCTCAACCTTTCGCATATATCGAGCAACCTTGCCCTGTCACCACCCAAGTCAAGGTTCCTCCTGACCAGTTCGTCAACCTCCCCCATTAATGAGTTTTTCTCGACGCTGAGCCTCTCCATTCTCTCGAGTGCCTCTTCTACCGCTTTCTTCCCTTTTGTAACGCTCTTCTGGGACAATTCATATTTCTCTCCCAGTTCCTCAACTTGGATCTTGAGATCTCTCGCCATGCTTTCATATTTCTCCCTCTTTGCCCTCTCTTCCTCCAGCACCCTCTCGTGCTCCCTTTTTTCCTCTTCCATCATCTGAACGCTCCTCTCGATCCCCATTCTGATCTCGCTCTCCTTGTCCCGACGGCGAATTTCGTTATTTTGTATGTTATGGTTAATGGTGTCAACGCTCTCGACAGACTTTTGAACGAAATTGATGGCTTCATTCACGTTCCCGTTTAAGGTATTGAATTTCGCCTGTTGCTCCAAAACTGCTGCCTCAACAATCTCGATGAAGATTCTTTTAGTGACGGCCAATTTTCGCAATTTTTCTCCGGTGCGCTTGACAAAATTACTGGCGACGACGCTCACATCACTAGTGTTGTTGTAGTAGTCTGGAGTTTGTACGAGGTCAGTTTTATCATCATTCAAATCATTCAAACACAAAGAATCAGTTTCATCCCCGCCTTCATATTCACCGTCTTTACCGTCTTCACTACGCCGCCCCCCAGAATGTCCGCTCCCACCCAAATCCCTGATCCCGTGCTCCCCCATGAATTTTTTCAAATCGAATTTTCCTGGTGACGCACTCCTTTTAATGCCTGCGGAATGGTGCTGCTCCAAAGGGGGCGGTGGCGGCGGTGACGGGGATCGCTGCCGAGACGACCCTGAAGATAAGACCTCACCGGTATACAATTCGAGCATGCTCTGTGCGGGTTGAGGCGAAAGAAATTAGTTACAATTTGAACAAAGCGCTTAGCTCACATTCACACAGTTCTCACCTCAAACTGACTCATTGCCAACTTCAAGCTGCTTTCTCTATTCGCAGCTTGCCTTCGGATCTCCGCATTTCTGTTTTCTGCTTCCTCTAACTTTTGATGCAGTGCCCTCCCTTCGTAATCACTCTCCTGGTGCTTTTTCTCCAACCCCTCATTCCTCGCCTTTAATGCTGCCACGTCGACCAACTGGCGTTTGGCATGGACCATTTCCTTCCTCAACACGACCAGCTCTTCCTCCGTTTCAACCTGCCGCCTCCTCACCCCCTCAACCTCTCTTCCCCTGTCCTCAGCCTCGATCCTAAATTTTCCCAATTCTCTCTCTCTAACTTCCGCTTCTGCCCTCATCTCCCTGACTTCCTCTTCCTTGGCCTTCAGTTTTCTCCTCAAATCGTCCGCTTGATCCTCGCAAAGCTTCAACATCTTCTCCTCCTGTTCCCTCCGCTCTTTCTCCCTCTTTTCCCCCTCCAACAGCGTCCTCTGCAGATCCTCCTTATGGCGTCCCTCGATTCCCCTCGACTCCTGCTTAACCTTTTCCAGCTCATCTCGCACCTTGAACATTTCTTCCCCCATTGCCCTCAGATTCTCCTCCAACACGGCACTCCTTCTCTTTGCCTCTTCTCCCTCTCTTAGATCAACCCCTATTCCCGCGTTTTTAACTCTTTCCCCCTCGAGCTTACCTTTCAACGCCTCTACCTCACCCTTTAATGTATTGATGATGCCTTCCCTCCTCTCCCCCTCCTTTTCCCCCTTTGCATCCAATTCGACATAGTCCTTGTGCATTTTGACCCATTCTTCTCTCTTTCCCTCTAGTGAAACCTTGCAGCTCTCAAGATCGTTGTTCAGCTCCTCTACCTGCCTCCTCAGGTCGATGCACTGCGCATCCCTCTCTCCCCTCTCCCCCCTCTCCTTCTGCAACTCCGACCGGAGGCCTTCGATTGCCTTCTTCGCCTTGGAGAGGAGCCGCTCTCGCTCTGTAAGCTCGAGAGTACGCTCCTCGAGGAGTAGAGAGAGGTGGAGAGGGTCACTTGACGGGTGGTTCGTGTAGATTTGTTTTTGTTGCTGTTCTTCAGGCTGGTTGTGGGATGTGATGGGGTGAAATGTAGAATCCCTCTCCTCTTTTGAACTCCCCAACGTATTGTTAACGCTTGAATCGTTCTCCACCCCTTGTAATTGCGAAGAACGGAGGCGCTCCTCGAGATAGAACACCTTCATTTTTAGATCAAAGTTGGCCCTCTGGCTCCGACGCATGCCAGATGACGGGGTACGGTGCGAAAGGACGGACGAGTTCGGGCGATCGTGCGGTTCGGTTGCAGATGTCGGTGCTGTCGGTGATGTGTTCGTGGGGTTTGTCGGAGTGCGGAGGGTTGGAGTTGGGTGTTCCACTGAGTCCATCTTCAGACCGTGTTCGAAAACTGATTTACACTAATTTAGTGAGCAGTCGATACAGATCACTCCCCCGGAGAGAGACAACTACTTTCTGGGTTTGAGGTACCGGAAAATTGAACGTGACCGGCGTTTTTAATGTGCTACAGAATAAATTTTTAGATTCACACACGACGTTTCTCCATAATAAATTACTTGTTTTTAAACCCTTCTATCACTAAAAAAATGGGAGTGATTTACGAAGTCAACATTTCAATTGATCCTGATATCCTCACGGATTACTTAGCATGGTTGAAACCGCACATGGATGAGATGCTCACATTTCCTGGTTTCTCTTCACACCGACTCTTGAAGATCCAACCGGGAGAATACAATAGTGACACTGCTGGGGAAGAAGGCTGGGTCTGCTTTGTGGCGACATACCAGGTTGACACAATGGAGAACCTGCAAGAATATTTCGATGTGCACTCTAAGAAAATGAGGGGTGACGGTGTCAAGCGGTTTACAGGCCAATTCCGATGTTTTCGGAGAACGCTACACGATGCAGAATAAACCAAAGTAGTTTTGCAAAGCACCGGCTCTACCGCTATTATCCTACCCCGTAGCTATAAAGCTATTCCGTTTTTGGGGTTCCTTAACTATGAGTTGTTTGCTCTTTTTCACGCTCCTTAGTGATCTACCATCGTTCAAAATGTCCATTTTCGACTTGGTATTGAGAAGCAATCTTTGGATCTGATTTACTGTCGTTTCTTTCTCGAATGACTTGCTAGCGACAGTTTCTTTCTCCTTCCCCTCTTCCCTTTTTGTTTCCTTTTCCCTTTTTGTTTCCTTTTCCTTTTCCATTTCCTTTTCCATTTCCTTTTCCTTTTCCTTTTCCTTTTCCTTTTCCTTTTCCTTTTCCTTTTCCTTTTCCTTTTCCTTTTCCTCTTCCCTTTCCGTTTCCTTTTCTGCCCTCTTCTTCTTCAAGAAAGCAACCTCCGCTATACTTTTGTTGGCCGCTTTCCCACCTGATTTCTTTTTTACATGAGCTGTTGGGTCGAATCTCTTCATCTTCACTCTTTTTTCGAATGTCAAAGGCGGACAGTAGTTTTCCTCCGCCTTCTTGAGATGAATCTCAATTTTCTCGCTAAGTCTCATGACGTTTTCAGCCTCAGCAACAGCCATTGCGAAAGGCGAAGATAGCCCAATAGTCGTGTTGGCGGCTTTCTGTTTGTCAATTGTGAATACTTTCTTCACTTGGGTCGTTTTCCTACGGGCTGCGTAGGCAGTGAAAGCAGTCGGTACAAAAACGGCTGACTTCTGCTTGGGCGCGACTCGTTCTCCTAGCGCTTCTTTTGGTGTTGGCGGTCTCGAGATCTTTTCCTTATTCTCTTCCACGGGAGCATTCTCCTCTTTGACCGAGTGAATGACGAAAACTTCATCTAGAACTCTTTCAGGTGTTTTTTTCCACATTTTAAGGTGTCTTTTATGTCGCTTTTCTTCAGGAGTCTCGCTCACTGGCGGCTTCTTTAAAGCACGAACACTGGAACCGGCCACCATGGAGAACTTGAAAGTCGTCTTCTTTGCTTCCTCCTCCTTCTTCTTCTCTTCCTTGGCCATAGCCTCCTCCCTCTTCTTTTCCAACTCCTTCTTAATTTCTTCCGATCTAACATTCGGCTTATTAAATATTTTCATAATTTCACGCTGAGCTTTATTGAGCCTCAGTTTTTTCTTTTTTTTCTTCTGAACTTTCGGTTTTGGTCTTGGTTTGGGTGTAGATGCGATCTTAGGTGATGCGTCGTTCTTAGGTGTAGACAGTGCCTCGGGTGTACTTTTCGGTATGACTTTTGAGGTGGCAGCTTTACTTTTCTCGTTCAGTGACATATTCATTTCTTGCTCACATATCACCTTTTCCTTTTCTTCCTCCTTTTCCTCCTCCTCCTCCACCTCCTCCTCTAATTTCTTCTCTAATTTCTTCTCCTCCCCATCAGACTTTTCCTCCTCCTTCTCTAATTTCTCCTCCGCTTCAATACCTAAAGTGCCCTCTAGCGTCTTCCTCATGACCCCTAGTCTGCTCAAAAAACTGGAGCTCCCTGCTGCGTACTCTGCGATCTTCTTGACTTCTCTTCTAACCTCCTGTCTGCGATCTATCTCGCAGACCATTTCATTGTCATTGTCATAGTCATTGTCATTGTCATTGTCACTGTAATCATTCATCGTTCTCGCCCTGAGTGACCGAACGACGGATGCCGGATGGGTGATCGCTTTAGTAATATCTTCGTTGTTGTATTCAGCTCCGAAGGAAGCGCCAAACAAACCAGTTGAAATGGTATTGATCATCATTTCCCTACTGGGACTTGGTGGCTTCCTGTCTTGCTGTCGTATTTGGTGAACCAAGTTTCCCTTCTCCTTCTCCTTCTCCTTCTCCTTCTCCTTCTCCTTCTCCTTCTCCTTCCCCTTCTCCCTCTTCCCTCGGACCCCTTTGGTGACAGAACTAGTGCTCTCTCCGTAGAATTTTTTAATCGGCTGCTGAATTGTCTGAAATATGATGGAGTTGTTTTCCCCATCATTGTTAATGCCATCACCTTCAACGTCAACGTCAGCATCAACATCAACGTCAACGTCAACGTCAACGTCAACGTCAACGTCAACGTCAACGTCAACAACTTCATTTTGGGCTTCAATTTTAAGACCCGTTTGAATTTTCTTCCACTCTAGAGTCTGATTAACGGAATAAGGGCTTGGAGAAAGCTTTTTGCCCCCCAGACCCTCTCCCCACAACTTCTTTCCACCCCCCCCCTTCACCCCCTTCACCCCCTTCACCCCCCTTTTCTTGATGTCCACCCCAAGCAATTTTCCCAACTCAACCCATTCTCCACCCTGTATTCTCCGAAAGATTCTTCCATTTCGTTTACAACGCACTTTCACCTCTTCACTGACCTCTGCAAATTTCACTATCAATTCGACAACTTCCTCTCCTCCACTATCTCTTGAAAGCAACAGTGAAAAGATTGGGGACAGAATTGACAAGGGCGGCTGCAACAATTCGTTGACCAACAATTGCCCTCCCCCTTCTGCCATTCTCCCCAAACAAACCAGTGCACCTTTTACTTCTCCCGTCAGCACCCTCCTTTTCTCTCCAATATTGTTGTGAGCCAGCGACGACAAAATTGTCACAAGTATTGATGCGATGTTAAGACTTGCAAGGTGATGAACAATATGTCCAAGAACAGAAGAGGACATCCTTGGGGAGCAAAGCAATCTCTTCAAGAACCCCATACCCACCTTTCTTCCCCGACGGTCTCTTCCCCCCAGCATACCAACAGCACCCATTGTCACTCCTCCCTTGAACCAGCTCTCCAACATTTCATCATTCTCCACAGCACATTCAACTAATTCACACAAGCACTTATAAATTTGTCTCTTTCCCTCTGCATCAACCCACACAAGTAAGGATTCAAGTGCACCCACACAGCCCTCACTCAAAACCTTACGACGGCAGCCATCAAGTGATGCAAGCTCAACGAACTTGGAGATGGACGCCTGGTAGGAAGACGGTGGAGGAGGGGGGTAAGAAGATGACGGCGTGAGCGCACAGACACTAGCATAGTCGTTGATGGCCTCACAAACGTCTTGGCATTCATTCAGCCAGTCTCCTCCTTCCATGATCGATTTTTAGATGCGCTTCGGAGTTGCTTTGTTGCTTTTTCAAGACAAAATTTTGGATTAAATACTCTGGTCGTGTGTCGTCGGTGAAAGTAGAAAGTGCATCTATCTGAACACTTCAATTTAATTTAAAAACTCCCATGGTCCCTCTTAAAATGATAGAAAGATTGAAAAAAAAACGTCGCCGCCGTTGGAAAATTGGAAATGGAAATTCTCTCTCTCTCCTCTCTCTTCAGATTTTTTGGAAAGAAATCATCCCCATTCACGCTTTCGGTCAGAAATCTAACAAGTGAGTGCTCGTTTAGCGCCAAATGTCTCCAGAGAAACAACGATGTCATTTTTTATTCTTCACAACACTCACATAAAATTAGAGAGTGAGTGTGATGTCGTCGACGTCATCGTCATCATCGGTCAATGGAAACTACGATTCCGAAACTTACGATCAAAGTGATCCCGAATTGCGAATGGGCTGGCTTGCCCCCTCCTCGCATCTGAAGCCATGGGTCAAGCGCCGATCATACCAAGGAGAAACATTTCATTTCTACCCTCCTGATCCCGCCCTTCCAGCCTCAACGCAACCCATCTATACTACTTGGGACGGACATCAACTGTCTGAGTGGAGCTTTGAATGTAGCATCAACGACGCCAGTTATCCACTGTACCTGTTCCGCCGGCCGGGGAGTGATCACTTTGACCTCATTGCGCGTGTCGAAGCCTTCGACATTCCAGGCCTGCCAGCCTTCGACATTCCAGGCCTGCCTGGTAATCACAGCAGTAGCAGCAGCAGCATCTTTGACCTCGATATCAAAGTGTCTGCGATCCACTCTCAGAGCGGATTCTCGACTTCCCTCCATGATGGCTCCATCCTCCGTTCATCTGACGTAAAAGAAATCCTATCTGGGAACGGCGACGTGTATGACGAAGACAGAGTGACGATTCACGACGACGATCCAACCTTAATCATTGGATTCGACGACGATTATCCAACCTTTGTCATTGCCTATGCTTCCTTTAGTACTGACCATGGCCTCTTCGTTTCTTTCTCATACGCACGTGATAATCTTTGGCCAATGTTGAACATTCATGACTTTCATCTATTTCTTCACCGAAAAGCGTTCATAGCCATTACCTCCGGCAGCTGCAAAAGGAGGGTGGGTACCTACGAAAAACTCGACAGCGAGGGGACGAGACGCCAAGATAGCAAAGATTTCCTGTCCTCCGTCATACCTGAGATTCTCGCACAGATCGTTGGCTTCGCCGGGCCGAGAGTTATCACTGACATCTCAACCATCAGCAAGGGCTTGAGAGAGAACCTGCTAAGTCTACGTGGCTCCAGTTTCCTGCGCTCGTGCATTGATGACAGACATCATCAATCATTCCTCGTTGACGAGGGCGTGCGTCAATTTCTGGGTCTGTCGAGCCCGTGGAAGGAGGGCGCATTCAGGGCCGACAAATGGGCTTTCCGTTGCTTGGTAGGTCTTAACAGTCCCTATGAAATAAAGCTCCGCGGTTTTGAGGGGGGCAAGCTCGTGAGCGTGGGGGAAGTACCCCATGAAGTAAAGGACATGTATCGCGAAGATGTGGAAAAGGGTTGGGCCGCATGTTACCATCAATGTGAGTACGACCGTGTTGAATTATTACTGGAGGGACTCAGTCCGACCGGGCACGTCGTGACTCTTTATAAAGGTATTATGTATGATTCTACTGAATTACAACTGGCTCGAACTGATATATTGCAGATGGAATTGACTTTGAACGGTAAGAGAAATGAAAGCCCCCCTGACCCTTACAAAGAAAGTGGAGAAGAATGGGCACCGTTCGACACGATCGAGTTTCAATTCATGAAAAGTAATGATTATTTCAACAAAGTGGCTGGAGATGAGAAATATGTATCTGATATGCTCTCAAAATTGGCATTGGAGCAGTACTGCAAAGGGGTAAAGTGAATGCGAATCGCACACACAAAGAAAAAATCACCAAGCTCAGGTAAAGAGTAAGAGTCGTGATTTTGGTTTGATAATTTGCAGACAAAACTTCTCTCATAAATAATTATTAAAAGCCAAAATTCTTCCCTCAATTTGCAGACAAAACTTCTCTCATAAATAATTATTAAAAGCCAAAATTCTTCCCTCCCCCCTCTCCCATTCCTTCACCGTTAGCCGGTTTGTTGAACTCCTGACCGAAACCCATCCCTCGAGGCTGTGATAACTTCCCCAAGGCAGCGTTTCGGAGTAGTGCCATCTCCACAGCTGTTTTCCCCCATCCAATTCCGTGGTTATTCTTTCCCGTGCTCCGCTTCGTTACCTGTTCATCCGTTTGGCATGTAAGAACACCGAAAATTACGGGAACGTTCGTCTGCAGACCAACATTCATGATTCCTTGGCTGACGGCCTCGGATATGTACTCAAAGTGGCTTGTATCACCCTTAACCAATACGCCGACACAGATCACCGCGTCCACCGTCCCAGAAAGGGCAAGCAATCGAGCGGCAAAGGGGAGTTCATAAGCCCCAGGCACCGTGGTCTGCGCAGTAATTGGCAAAAGCAGAAGTTGTTAGCAAAATGCAGCCTTGACAAAATTTTGTTGAAAATTAACATAACATATCAGAGATTAAACCAGAAGCGATCCCTTCACAGTTGCGACCTCTTCCAAGTGGCAACACTTTCACTCACCTCAAAAATGTTAGCGTCGGGAACTTTGCACTCTTTCAGAGCATCTCTGGTCCCTTTGACAAGATTGTCAACATTATCCTCATTCCAACGAGTCTTAATAATTCCAATCCTGGTCCCGCTGCCGTCAAGCTCACCAAAACCTGCCCCATCCTTTGCATAGCGTCGCGAAAGAGACCGGGACGCCGTCCCTGTCTGAGGTACAAAGCCCCTCACTGTGGCAAGGCAGAGCAGGATCAAACTACAATAGTAAAGCACCATCCTGCTGTTACTATTCAAAATAAAATTACGAAATTAGTGAAAAAGGAGACAAGATATATGGACGACGATCAGAGAAAGAATTCAGCAAATTTCGTAACAAAAGGCGATAGAACTGGGACTGTCAGTCCACCCATGGATAAGAGAAAATGAACGAGGAAAATTGACGATTTTAACCACAATAAATTGCCTATTACCCTCATCTGATCCAAAGAGAGGCGAAACGAACGAACGAACCAGCTAAAATATACCTGTCTCTCTTTAGCTGCAACACTGCAAACTCGAAGGAGGAGTCTGACACTCCGTTCCCGCATCCTCCTCAGCTACAGCCTCCTCTGCTGCAGCCTCCTCAGCTACACAATATGGCCAGAACTAAGATCGACGCCTTGAAAAAAGTAAAAACTGCATCGAAAGTTAGTAGGCAGAAGGGGAAATGCGTGCATGGGAAGGCACAAAATGGTTACCTCTGCAAGCTGTGCCCTGGTAAAGGGATATGCGATCACGGTCGTCGACGCAATCAGTGCAAGGAATGTGGAGGGAGTCAAATATGTGAGCACGGTCGTATACGCAGTACGTGCAAGGAATGTGGAGGGAGTCAAGTATGCGAGCACGGTCGTCAACGCAGTACGTGCAAGGAATGCGGAGGGGCATCAATATGCGATCACGGTCGTCAACGCAATCTGTGCAAGGAATGTGGAGGGGCATCAATATGCGATCACGGTCGTCAACGCAATAAGTGCAAGGAATGTGGAGG
>ERZ651776.5488-NODE-5488-length-10938-cov-9.677654_pt1 | contig 10938 bp, 18 predicted proteins | sample MGYA00514761_ERZ651776 | MGnify/ENA metagenome assembly ERZ651776 | reverse complement strand
TGTAAACCCTAATTTAAAAAGGATTGCTAAAACCCATAACCACCAACTGAAAACGAGAGTTTTGTCGTTCATCTTACTTTTTCCTGGGATTTATATTTGTCATTATCACATTTCCGTTCTTATTACGGTTGTATAACTTCATATTCTCCAGTTGTCGTGATATTTCATTCACTTTATTCATCTGTATGTAATTTTTAGTTAATTTGTTAACCAATTGGGCGAGTTTCAATTTGTGCTCAGGAGTCTTTGTCCTCCTCCAAGATCGCTGGATTTTTATCGCGGCTTCTCGATCACGGTTAGTGGCTAAGTCAGATAGATTAACCAACTGATCAATTTTTTGTTTCATTCTTTTATCGAATTCCTTACGCTTACTTATAGTTGTAAAAAACTCGGGCATTCTTATTTTTTAGTAATATTTTTATCACACAGAATATAAATGGGGCGAACGTGTTCTCTGATGATAACTGACACTACTAAACCTAAACATATTGATTTGTTTTTTAACAGTGTATGGGGAAGGTACAATGAACCGGTTAATCTTGAATTAAATACTACACACTGTAACAATGTGTCTATAAGAAGGATTCTATCTATGAAGAAGGTACTGGATCATCATAGACCAAACTCTCGTAAGTATGTGGAAAGTAGTACGATCATAGTTGGATCGCAATTCGCGCGAAGGGTCTTACAAGTTGGATTATTCCTTGTTAGACCCGAGAAACCCGTGTTTATTAAGGTCGCCCAATGAGATTTTCAATTTTTCATCGCGTATTTAGATAGTAGGTTTAACAATAGATTATTTAATGCAGTTCCTACACAATTCATTGGTCTCACAATATCACAAAAGAGAATGACTCTATATTTATCTGTATTGTTTTCGACATAATGTGGATATGAGTCGTCCCAAAGTATAACTTCTCCATCTCTCCAACTGTATGACTTACCGGCAATATTTAGAAAGCAATCATCACTATTTGGTGTTATTAATCCTAGGTGTAATCTTAAACAACCACGATGCGGTCCTTTGTGTAGCAATATTTTAGCACCCGGTTTCAAAACTGAAAACATCGCTATTCTAACATTTGGCATACTGTCAATTAGAGCTGAACTCTTTGGACATAACCTTCTCGCCTCTGGTTCTATATCATTCAGCCATTTCAGGTAGAATCTGGTCCACTCTGGTTCTGTGCGAACTATATCCTCAAAGTAGTAATCATTTTTTATGGTTTTGAAATCTTTGTATACATTTACCACTTCGTCGTGAAATATCTTAAAATTATTCTTTATATCTACAGCTTCTTTCACTATGCTTACATCGTAATAGTGTGGTCTCACGGGTATTTTTGATGTCATGACAAATATATAGTTTAATAAAAATGATAATATTTCTAATAGAAAATTAGGCGCCGCGGATTCGCGAATTGGTATACCATTCATTAATTGATATTAGTTAGAATTTTTGTGCATCCCCTATCACACAGGCTATTTAAGATATTTTATAGCCGACGCAATATTTGGGTAAATACATTTACCAAAGCGGACCCGTCCCGTTCTGGGGTTGTAGTACCCTACGTGACCATTGAAGATGGCCTTGTGAAGTTCACCCATATAAAAGATATAAGATTATAATAGTCAGTAGCGAGATGGGACTTTCGATTATTATGGGAAATATGTTTTCCGGTAAAACATCTGAACTTATTCGGCGACTTAAGCGTCTAAAAGTTATCGGGAAAGGTGTGATGATTATCAATTCCGCTAAGGATACTAGGTCCGCTGAAGAAGTCCTGAAAACGCACGACAATGTTAAGTTCAATTGTCATAAAGTGTATGACCTATTTGATATCATCGATACGGATGAATTTGAACGGGCTGATATCATAGCCATAGATGAAGCACAATTCTTTCCCAGACTCAAGAAGTTTGTAGAGTGTTGTCTTCACATTAATAAATCGGTGATATTAGCTGGTCTCGATGGTGACGCATTTCAAAGAAAGTTTGGTGAACTTACCGACTGTATTCCACTCGCATGTGATGTGACCAAGCTCTCGGCACTGTGTATGAGGTGTAAGAATGGAACATCTGGACCGTTTACAAAACGCATAGTTGATGACAGGACTCTAGAACTCATAGGTGGGAGTGATATGTATATCGCTGTATGTAGGAATCACCTATGAATATCGAGAATAAGTGTGACTCTCCGAGCGTTGTCAGTTTTTATCAGTTCATGGTATCTCGCATGGTCAAAGAGGATATCTTCACCCTCTCTGTGTATGTGTCTACCTTCAGCTGTGTATAGACTACAATCCCCATCGCCATGTATAGTCAATTGGTATCGTAGGAGTTTATTGGATTCGGCTCTATGGGGTGGTATTATCATCGGACCTTCTACAACTGCGAATGCTGCGACACTAGTATCTATACACTTAATCTGTTTAACTAAACCGTACAACAATGGGAAATTTTCAATCTTATAAAAGTAGTAGTTGTCATTTTTTTCAAACCAGGGATCGATATCATGGTAATACTTCTTATCTAGTGTAGGTGCGATACGATCAAACTCTCTGCGTATCTTATTGTAGTGCATTCTAATCAGAAAAAGCCCTGGATAATTTTTGACATGATGTTTTGATATACCGTGTATCACATCTCTGAACGTATTTGTGATACCGAGTAGAGGTCTCCCAACCTTTGTAAAATACAAGGTATCTATAGGCATTTTCAGATAATCCACGAGAATCATCACACATGGAACCAACAGGAGAGACCACATTATTTTCTCAGTAGATAATAAAAATGCCCGGATACAAGCAAGAGTCTATGGTGATCGCCAACCCTGAGCCTACCCCTGAAACTAAATCTCTCGCGGATCGTTTCAAGATGCCCTCCATCCCCACACTAACCCTCGTCCAATTTGTTCTCATCGCACTCGTTGGCCTGTATGGTTTCTCGGTCCGTAAGATGAACCGCCCCGTTCTTCTCACTATGGTGACCGGTATCGCTGTTCTCCATGCGTACGATCACATGTACCGTGTCAAGCGTGGACCTGAGCGTGACATCTTCCCATCTTCCAAGGAGGAATACTGCTGCGGTGGTGGTTGCGGTAAGTAAATTATCTTTGTAAATTATAAGTATGCGCGTCATAGTCACTAAAAGCCCTGACAAGAAGAAAAAGTTCAGGGCGATACTAGACGACGGCAGGAGTGTTGATTTTGGTGCCAGTGGATATTCTGACTACACCAAACACAAGACTCCCTCACGTATGCGTTCCTATGTATTGCGCCATGGGGGTCATGTACCCAGACAGACCTTAGACGAACGAGATCCTAAGAAGATCCAAATGAAAATGTTAAATGTCGATCGAAGCGACAAAGAGAATTGGAAGATGAGTGGTATCGATAGTGCTGGATTCTGGTCCCGTTGGTATCTATGGAGTTATCCAACTTTTGGGGAAGTTGAAAAATTTATGTCCAAGCGATTCAATATTAAAATAACCAGACGCTAAAAAAAGTATCAGTGTATATAAAGAGTGATGATACCATTTCCATTACTTCTCATATGTAAGTTACCTCTGATAAATAAGATACCTATACCAATCTTATCTGATTATTTGAGTAATAAGAGGGGTCCTATGCCAAATACATATTTGATGTCTCATATCAGTACCATATGCACATCTTGTATATGTGTGATGCTTATGGGGTATATGATAAATAAGGCTACGTCCAGCTTTCCCCCAAAACTACCACCCCCAATGATTTTCCCTATGATTGCATGGCTATGCCTTCAGTCGTGTTCCTCAGCTTCAGTTCTCGCCACGGATGTAGTTAAAAGGCGATAAAATGTAAAAATGTTTCGATTTCACCTTGTTCAATCAATGTACCCAGGTATATTTCCCTACCTGACATCGTCAATGGATTGAATTTAGACTCTTTAAGAACCTTCTGTATCGTAACACCACTTTGATCGAATTGTAAAAGAATCTGGGAAAGTAGATCAAAGTCGAGTCTACTCACAGCAGTCACAAATTTAGATTCAGAAAACTCATATTTACCGACATTATTCTTTATTAACATGTGTATTTTTATGAATTCTTTCATTTCGGTATCTGGGTCTGAACCTATTTCATCAGCATTCAGTAAATTGCGTAGACCGGACCCTAACTTTTTTAGAAAATCTCGTTTAAGATCGTTGAGAGACATCTTACTGTTTACATCGGAATTAATTTACATACATTGAGCGTATGTAAATTAATTGTTTATTCTATTCATATTTTGTGAATGCTTACTGGTTGTTCATCTCCTTGCGAGCCTTGTTAATAGCATTCATCGCAATCTTCTTTGCCAGGTTGCGAAGCTTCTTAGCGTTGTTCAACATACCGTTAGCGTTGTTACCGGCGTTGTTGCCGCTGTTGTTGGCCCTGTTCGCGTTGTTACCATTGTTGGCCCTGTTCGCGTTGTTGCCGCTGTTGTTGGCCCTGTTCGCGTTGTTACCATTGTTGGCCCTGTTCGCGTTGTTGGCCTTGTTGTTGCCCTTGTTCGCGTTGTTGGCCTTGTTGTTGCCCTTGTTCGCGTTGTTGCCGCTGTTGTTGGCCTTGTTGTTGCCCTTGTTCGCGTTGTTACCCCCGGGTCCCATGCCATTCTTATTACCGGCATTTTTGAGGGACTTGTTCAGCGCCGCAGAAGCGTTGAAATTATTATTAGCCTTGTTGGCGTTTGCCTGATTATTCATCTCGTATAGTAATAATTGAGATTTTATTTTGCCATCCCCCTCTTCTTGAGGGTGGCTTTCAATTCACTCATGAGTTTGGCACGCTTCGCATTTATTACAGGTTTTCTGGGAGGTGGAGGTGGGGGTGGAGGTGGAGGTGGAGGTGGAGCCCGAAAAGATGATCTAGTGACCCTCCTATTGTTGTTTGGGCTGGCTGTTACCAGAACATTTTTACAAATACGAATGAATTTTTTCGTGTTACTAGCTTTGTTTCTCAGTACGGCGAAAATCGTTTTCTTGATATCCTTCTCGGTTAATTTTACGCGTTTTCCATCAACATCTTTGGTTACCCTGATACCCAATTTTTTGGCTTTGTTCCTGAGGTTAGTGGGAATCATTATAATAGACTTAGAAATTTAAATCATACTGAAACTATGACTGAATGGAAGGACGACCTTCACGAGACAAACAAACTTATACGCGAGGTTATATTACCTCACATGACGAGAATGGAAGTAGAGCTTCGTTCCCTGAGAAAGCATGTGTGGCCGTATGTTCAATCAAAGAAGGAACGAAGTCAGCTTGATGATATTGAGCAAAAGAGAGATTTTCTTCAATATCTCGATAATGAAATGATTGTGGAACTATTAAACATGAAAGCCAAACTATCAAAAAACAGTGGTCTTCAGGGTAGAGAATACGATCTCATCACATTAAAAAAAATTCTTGACTGATAGTAGTAAACAATGATAAGTACATCCCTAATTATGGGATTTTTCAGGATCCCAAATATCATGTCCAAGGAAGGACGACCTATGCCCAAGACTGATCTTAAGTTATTAACGGCCAGTGTGTGTGTCACCCTGATATCTCTATTCATCGGGTTGAAATATGTTCCCAATAAAACAAACTATGCCAAGGGTTTAATGATTCTCGGATCCCTTGGGTGCATCTTATCTTCTGGTCGCGTCATAGAAGATAGCCGAAGGCGGTGTAAACTTTAAAAAAAATCATCAGTCCTATACATATTAACCTCAAATGAACCAGTTTTACCAGTAACTGAGACTGTTTCATTTCCGTATAATTCCTGACAACCCATATCCTCCATACAATCTCTTGAATTGTGACTCAATGGCACTGGGTACAAGTTATGATCACCGGTGGTAGTGTAATAATGATACCTGTCTCTTCGACCCCGCACCTCCTTTCCGTATAAAGGCATCGTTTCTTCATTTGGACCAGTTATGATTCCCATCTGTTGCATGTGACCGGGCTTGTATTTTTTAATTGGTGGTCCTCTAAACTCGGGTTCACGGCGCGTTTCCACAGGCCTGGGTGGGACGGGTACTATGGTTCGTACTGGAACTCGGACAACCTTTGGATTGTACCACATATATCCTACAAACACAGTGAGTAAAATAAGAGCCAACCACAAGGCTTGATTCTTTGTCTTGTTCTTCATTACTATATATGAGGAAAATCTTCTCGATATATAGTAAAAATGCCAACAAAAAAGGAACTTCAGGAGGCAAAGAGTAAACTTAAACCCACTAAAAGATCTAGGGGTAATAGCCCTAAAATACCCAACAGGCTTAAGTATATCATCATACGAGTCGATAATCGCAAAAAGGCTGACAGGGAGATGTTTTCTAGGGTTCAGGAACTGATCCGTGAGAAGAAGAAGTGAGCTTTTTATCAATAATTTCCAACGAATTCGCAACGGAGTTAAACATTTCGAAAACATCGTTCATATTTTCCCCTTTGATAAGATCCCGTATCTTTTCGATATTGTACTCGATAGATTCTTTCTCCAATTTATTCTTTTCTACCCACACTTCGAGAACTTTGTAAAGACCCTCAATTTTCTCGTCGACTGATTGAGTAAAATGTTCAATTGCACTGTCGAGTGCATTTATTTCTTCTTTGTAATACACCTTCTGTTTTTTCAAAATATCCCGTTTGGTCGCAGAGTCTGTTCTATCAATTTGGGATTTTGATTGTTCAATTTTTTGTTCTATTTGTTCCACATTAAAGATGTATTCCCTGTGTTTAAGATTCTTAAGTTCTTCCAGTCTCCGAATTTCTGTTTTTATTTTAACGTCCATATAGTTTTGTAATCGTAAAATATCTTTAAATTACTTCATAGCCTTTTTGAATTCTTTAATAAAGAAATCAAAGTGTCCAATTCTATACTGCACGAGTGCCCACAGTAAGAAGAATACAGATTTCGTCATTTTATTAACATCATTATCCTCCATTTTGTAAATTGGTCCAACAAGTCTTCCCATAAAAGTTTGCTCCTTCTCCTGACCAGTCATAGACATTTCCAATTGAGTTAATGCACACGTGTCATCGTTTACGCTCCAGTGAAAAAACAGGAACGGTATAAGTAATGAATAAAACTCCAGGTTTTCACGGTTATTCATGAAAGGAACAACCAATATGGCTATTATAAAAAATGCATGTAGGAAGAAAATTATATTCATTTATACTATACAATGGTAAAAGAAAAAATTGTATGGAATGATCAGCATGAAACTATACTGAGACAATGGGGTGAGGCGTCTGCGTGTTACAGGTTTATGCATCATAAATCATTCTTACTGTATAAAAAATTGAGTTTACGTTTTTCACTTCCTGTTATTGTGCTTTCAACTATTACGGGTACAGCGAATTTTGCGCAGTCGACCCTACCCCCAAGTTTTCAACCGGCTGCCCCATCGGTTATAGGTGGTTTGAATTTGATAGCTGGTCTCATCGCGACTATCAGTCAATTTCTTAAAATCAATGAATTGATGGAAAATCATAGAACTGCGGCATTATCACATGGTCTTTTGTCGAGAAATATACGTCTCGCGTTAGCTTTACCGCGAGAGGAGCGTAAGAAAGATGGTTTGAAATTCGTAGAAGATTGTAAGGCGGAGTATGATAGACTTCTTGAACAGTCACCAGCTGTGCCTTCTAATGTATTATCGGATTTCGAGAAAGAATATCCATTTGACAATATATTCACAAAACCAGAAATCTTAAATGTGCGTTCTATTCCCAATTTTAAAGGACCAAAGACTGTGGAACCACTTCATGCTATAACCAAAAACACACCACTCGAGCGGGTGGGGAAGTTATTCAAAAAGGATAGTGTCGAGGAAGAGGAAGAGGAAGAATCTAACGAGGGAGAGGAACAGGAATATGATGAGGAAACAGCGATAAACGACGAACAAGATACAGTAGCAAAATAAACATAGTTAAATTTATAACAACACCACATGCAAAATATGGTAGAATTTTCCTTCTTAAAGGTTCTACGATACGTTTATGTAGTGCGTCATTTTCGAGTACTAAATCTATCGCCTGATTAGTAATATCATCAATGGACTCTTTCATTAAAACAATTCCACAAAAAAAAGTTGAGAAAAAAACACTAAAAACGATTCATGGTAAACAGATAGAACTTGTTCGTAAGTATATAGGAGAAAACAAGAATGTATTCATCTGTGGTGCGATCGGTACAGGTAAAACATATGTATTGGAAGCCGCCCTCGAAAATCTCAAATATGTGGAATTACAAAGTGAACATCTAAAGAGTAAATCACTATTTCTACCATTCATAAAACCAACTACGAAACATGTGTTTATAGAAGATTACGAACCCATTTTTAAACCAATCATAGAACAGGTATCTGATGGTAACAAACTGACACGTGGATGTTTAATAGTAACATCTACGAATATGTGTATGTTTCCCAATTTTGAGACAGTCTTCATTCCTAGACATAAACCAGATGTACTTTTGTCACTGACTGATAAAAATGGAGATGACGCATATTCCGCCGCGTATAAGAGTCAAGGAAATATCCGAAACTTCTTTTCGTATCTCGACGGATATGATCTGATGGATGATTTCAAAACACCTAAAGAGTTTATATCAGAGTTTTTATCCAATCAAGAACCAATCGAAATACTTGACAGTGTCGCTGAGCATGGTCATATGTGGGACATATTTCAGGAAAATTACATAGATTCTAAAGGTGTGAAATTAACTAGAGCAACCGAATCTTTCAGTATAGCTGACATGTATGACAGTCACATTTATCAGAGTGGGAATTGGAACCTCATGCCATATTTTGTTCTTCACGCTCTGACGATACCGAAATCGTCTCTAGGTGAACCACTTAATAAGGATAAGATACGGCCGGGTAGTTGTTGGACCAAGCAAGGAAATTACAAAATGCGAAAGCAAAAATACAACGACATTCGACGAAAATCTAGAATAGGTCTAGGAGTCGAAGAATTATGTCTATTAAAGACGTATGCGGAGAATGGTGATATAACAAAATTAGTAGACTATAATATCACACCACAAGATTTCGATGTGATAAATCACCTCGCCGTCGGAAATGGCTTAAAACAGAAGGATGTAACAAGAGTAAAGAAAGCATTGAAGAATGTCTACGAAGGAAGAAGAAGTTGATCACGAAGAGTGTGTTAAGGTTATCGGAAATGAAATTCTCTTCTATGCTGACGTGGACCGCGAGAATGCCCTTGACTTTGTTGAAAAATTTAAAAAATTGGAGATCGAACTTCTTAAAAAGAAAGCTGAACTCTTTGGGTACGAACCCCTAATTAGGGTTCATATCATGAGTGAAGGTGGAGACATCTTTGCTGGTATGACGATGATGAACACTCTCGAAACCTCCCGTGTAAAGATTGTTACCATCGCCCAAGGTTCTTGTTGTAGCGCAGCCACCTTCATGCTTCTCGGTGGTAGTGACAGACGTATGGGAAAGAACTCGTACGTCCTCATTCACCAAATTTCCACGGAATTATGGGGTAATTTTCAGGAACTTAAACATGAGCTGAAATCAACGGATAAGTTTATGAAAAATTTGAAGAAAATGTATCTTGAAAAGACTAAGCTCCCTGAAAAGAAGCTGAATAAGCTTATGAAAAAGGATATCTACCTTTCCCCAAAAGATTGCCTCAAGTATGGAATCGTCCACGCTCTTGAGTAATTATCACAGAACGCCGATATAAGGCCAAAATACACAAAATTATAAATATAATAAAAAATGTGTTTAAATTTAAAGGTACAGTCGTGCTTTCTGGAGGCCTAAGTCGTTCCATTCTACCATAATTTACAACCGGTAAATCCGACATCTACTTAAAACTGATATTTTATTATCGTACAATGGAACGCCTTATCAAACAAGACAAGCACAACCGCGATCGCTACATTGACATCAAAGTCGAGGACTTGAAGGATGGAACCGCGGATATCGTGAAGATCTCTGGCATTGTTGGGAGTGACAAGTTTTCTGAGTCAAGAACCAACGTCAAGACTGGTTATGAAAAGGCTCTCAAGAGAGCTCAAACCATGTGGAACAATGAGCATACCAAGTGTAACCAAGTGTTGCCTATGCTCGCCAACAAGTGGGAAGATCGCCAGAAATACATCTCTGAGCCGTTCTACGTTCAACCCAAACTTGATGGTGTTCGCCTACTTGTCTCCAAAGATGGTGGCATCTCAAGAACTGGGAAGATCATCCCCGGAACTGAGATTCTTGGTAAGGGTCTTGAGCCAGGTCAATACGTTGATGGTGAAGCGTTTGACCCTAACCTCAACTTTGAAGAACTTACGAGTACTTTCAAGACTGACCCTCTGAAGCTCAAGTTCCACGTGTTTGATTTCTTTGATCTCAAGGCTGAAGCCCTCGCCAGGGATAAGATGACCTTCGAGCAACGCTGGGAGTATGTCAAAGAAGAAATCTACAATCCTCATTACGAATATGTCAAAACGACACTCGTAAAATCCAAGAAGGATCTTCCTCTCATGCATCAGAAGCATGTTGAAGAAGGACATGAAGGTACCATGATCCGTGACCGCTTCAGTGTCTATGAGGTTGGTCAGCGAAGCAACTATCTCCTCAAGCACAAGGATTTCCAGACCGAGGAATATGAAATCATTGGTGCCAAGACGGGTCACGGTCGTGACGCAGACGCAGTTGTTTGGGTCTGTAAAACCCAAGATGGTCAGCAATTCAATGTCAGACCTGAGGGTACCATCATCCAACGTGAGGAGGACTACAAGAACCACAAGAAGTACATCGGAAAGATGCTTACAGTGCGTTTTCAAAACCTTACCGCGATTGGTGTTCCCCGTTTTCCTGTGGGTGTTGTAATTAGAGATTATGAATAATGTTTGTAATAAATAAATGAACAGGGTCGCAATTG
>ERZ651776.5487-NODE-5487-length-10942-cov-4.529775_pt1 | contig 10942 bp, 17 predicted proteins | sample MGYA00514761_ERZ651776 | MGnify/ENA metagenome assembly ERZ651776 | reverse complement strand
TTACAAAGCGCACTACCAACTACTAATCCATCAGCTTTTTTAAGAGATTTTATTGTTTTTTCAGTAATCCCAAATCCTATAACAACATTTTTAGATTTATTCTGGTTTTTAATCTTACTATATTTTTTTGATTTTGTGCCAGTATAATCCATATCACCAGCATATGTGGTAACATCTTCACTATCAATACTTACACCTATCTTTTTATTAAATTCTGTGTCTTTATCCAATGACTTGTTGTTTGATATAGAATAGAATATAATAAAATGGCCACCATCTACACCTAAATTTCTTGGATACTGTAAACTTGTGAATGCTAATGGGTTACCCACCAGATGTGCTTGACCATCAGAGGCTTTCATCTCTAATGGACTTTTCTTTAATAAGTCAACAGCTGCTTGTTTTGGTACTTTAGATGTACCTTTGCTACCTCCTAAAAAAGAGTTTGCTACTGACATGATTGATGATAGTTTTACCGAACCCATATAAATATCCTTATATCTTTGCTAATATTTATAAAGGATTATGGAGTGAAATGACTAAAACATATAAAGGCATATACAAACCTACCAACCCTAAAAAGTACGCTGGTGACCCTAATAAGATAGTATATCGTTCTAATTGGGAGCGTAGATTCATGGTGTATTGTGATAAAAATGATGATATTACATATTGGGCAAGTGAAGAATTAGCCATACCGTATTATAATCCTGTTACAAAGAAAGTTCATAGATATTTTCCCGACTTTATCATAAAGACCTCAAAAGGCAAGAAATTTATGATTGAAATTAAACCTGCCAAATATTTAAAACCACCTAAACCTCAAGCAAAAAGAACAAGAAGATTCTTTGGTGAACAAGTAGAGTTTATTAAAAATCAAGCAAAATGGAAAGCTGCGTCTAGTTATTGTGAAGACCAAGGTATGGAGTTTAAGGTGTTTACTGAAAAAGAATTAGGTATATATTAATCAGTTAATGCGTCTGCAACTTTACTATCACTTACGCCTGTACTTTCATCTACAGAATTATGTTGTACACTACTAGTATTATTTACTTGTGTACTTCCGCCCACTACAACACCGCCATTTCCACCTGAACCGTTAGCAGCTGCGGCTGCCTCAGCACTTGCTGAATTGACTTCTCCGCCTGTTGCACCACCAGTTGTAGTTGATTGACCTTTAATTGACTCACCTGTTTTTACAATTGCATAGTGATTTAAACCTTTTGTTTCAAAATATGGTTCGTATTTACCTTGACCCATTTTAGATAGTTCATTAGCATATTCTGTTGCACTCTCAATATCATTACGGCCAAATTTAACAACATCACCACCGGCGTCAACTACTTTTTTCTCAGCGTTCACACCAATTTTAAATTGTCCTGTTTTATCTGCACCTGCACCAGCGCCTTCAGCATTATCTAGTGCTTCTGTATCAGTTGTACCAGTTTCATTGCCGTCAATACCTAAAATCTTGTTCTTCATTGCTGTTGCCTTTGCACCAACAAATGGTAATCCTTCTACTGATTCTAATACACCTACTAATAGACCTTGCATTAATTCTTTTATCTTGTTAAAAGGTGCCAATGCAAATTCAACAATCTTATCTTTAATAGCTGTAACTTTTGTTACAATACTATCTGTCATTTCTTTTAGTTTTTCTGGTATAGTAACCATTACAAAGTCTTTTACTTTAGTAAACAAACCAACAACTTCGTCTTTGATGTTTGTAAACCATGTAGTGATACTATCTTTAATCTCTTGTATTTTTGTAGGTATAGTTTCTGTAAAGAATGTTTTTACACTTGTAAAGATACTGACAATTTTATCTTTCATATCAGTAAACCAAGTTGTAATATCTGTTTTGATTTCTTCATACTTCGTAGGTATTGTGACTACAAAGAAATCTTTAATCTGTTTAAATAATGAAGCAATATTTGTTTTTATACCATCAAACCAATCTGTTACGATAGTTTTTACTTCTTCATACTTTGTTGGTATGGTAACCACAAAGAAATCTTTAATCTGTTTGAATAGGTCAGCTACACCCTCTTTGATACCTGTAAACCATTCAGTTACAGTTGTTTTGATTTCTAAATATTTTGTCGGTATTGTTTCTGTAAAAAATGTTTTTACTTTTTCAAATAGGTCACCAATACCATCTTTGATAGATGTAAACCATTCACCTAATGTAGTCTTAATTTCTTCTATCTTTGTTGGTAATGTAACTGTAAAGAAAGCTACTACTGAATCTTTTAATTCTTTTGCTTTTTCTGGTATTGTTACTGAAAAGAAATCAATAATAGATTGTACACCAGCTTTTAATTTCTCCCAACCGTCAGCAAGAAACTTTGCAATTGTACCACCATATTTTTTTAATACTGTTGCAAGGCCTAATAGACCTGCAATCAAACCACCCTTAATTAATAAATCTTTAAAACCACCAAAGGCCGCTTTTGCTTTCTCTTTTCCTTTTTCTAGGAAACCCATTTTCATCTCACCGCCATCATCACCACTCATAATGTCCTCACCGCCACCTGCTTGTGCTAAATCAGCAGCCGCTTTTTGGTCAGCGATTTGGTCTTGTTGAATTGATACACTATCACTAAATTTATCAACCAATGCGTGAATACCATCTCGTATATCTTCAAGTACAACCATCATACTCTCAAATGGATTCATAGGATTAGCAACTGCAACATTGCCACCAGATAATGATTTGCTTGAACCACCAGAAATTGCTAGTTGAGTGCCAACTGCTTTACCAATTTCTATTACTGATTCGTTCTTTAGTGATATTTCTGACATCTATTTAAACTTCTTATTAATGTATTTGTAAATTGCATATGCGCCTAGTAATACAACTATGGTACCTATGCCATCAAACCAACTTGTATTGTTGATTACTTCTAATAAGTCTGCTGTTACCCAATCCATTATTTTTTACTCTTACTTGTTCCTGTGTATAGACCAAACCAGGCAGCGCCAGCACCAACAACGATACTGATTAACCCACTCTGTTCCATAGTCGGAGCAGCCAAGTTCATATACCATATTACACATTTGTATAATAATATGATGTAAACTGTTAAGAACAATCTTGGAAATATTCTCCAAGCATCCACAGCTCTTGCCATATCAATTAAACCTTGATACTTGTTTTTACTAGAATCTACAGTTGATGTATCAATCTCTAGTTCTAAATTTACTTTTTTTGTTTCTGTATCTGCCATTTTACCCTCGTCTTGCTTGTTGTTCTCTGCGTTCTTTTTCTTCTTTTAGATAATTAATTAATAACGAAACATAAACCTCCCTCTCCCAAGGTATCATATCTTCTAATTCACCTAACGAATATTTATGATGTTGCATTAAAGCAAAGTTCGTTTCAAAATAATTCGTTAACGAATCATGTGAGAGGGCTATACGAAAAAACTTGCTAGTCCCTTTATAGTAACCTCAGACTCAACTTTTGTCTTTGGATTAGTCACTTGTACTTTATGTTCTAACCTTGGCATACTATTATAAAAAGTAGTTAACTTTTTCATCTGTTCAGCCGTTAAGTTCTCTAAAAATTCTGTCAACTCTTTTCTTTCTATATCTTTGGCTAAATGTACTTCTTCGCCCTCGTATATACTTTCAATAGAGTTTTCAATCATCTTATAAGTTTTTTCAATATTAACTTCACCTGTTAGTGTTTCACCATCAATATCCTTTAATGTAGGATATTTCATAGTAACACCTAATTTTCTATCTTCATCAATGACAATATTTGGTGTATGGTCGTCATCTACAAAGACCTCAATTTTAGATAAATCAACTTCAATATCTGCATAAGTTTCACCGTCATCTGGACATAAAACTTTAATCTTAGCAACTTCACCTACAGACTTGGCACGAATTTGTAAAAATACATATTCAATATCAAACATAGGATAGTTTTCAGCTAACATTTCACCAAATGTACATGATTTAACTATCTCTTTAATGGCCGATAACATCTCTTTAGATTCACCGGATTCCATTGCCATTAATAATACCTTTTCCTCTTTTACAAGAAAAGGCCTATAATTAATGGTCTTTTGTTGTGATGGTAAAGTCAATTCATACTTTGCCACATTGGCTAATGGTAACGCCATAATTTACTCCTTTGTATATTAAAATAACGGTGGAAAAACTTTTCCGCCTGTCACCGCCCCAATTGGGACTCTTTGTCTGATAGTATTTACAACATCTCTACCTGCTCTTTTTAATTCAGGAGGTAATTTGTTTAATATACTACCAAAAAAACTGTTGTCTTCAGCTCTTACTACTGTCGGTGCTTGATAACCACCACCTGTTGTATAACTGCCTTGTTTATCCATTGTAATATTAACCCAACTTTTAAACGCTAGTGTAACTGAAATCTTTTGTATTGTATCTGTAGCACCTTGGTCATATGATACAGCACTAATTGTTTTTGGAAATACCTCAAACAATTCTACACCATAAGCAATTCTATCTCTATCTGCGTTTCCAGCAAATGCACCTAATTGGTAAATTCTTAAACCACCTGTGTACTCATCATAAAAGTGTACATTGTTTGTGCCTTGGTCAAATGCAGCCTTTTGCCACATCTCAAAGAAACTTCTTTGTCTTAAATATTTATCACAATATACTGTCATTGAAATCTCACCACTAAAACTATGGCCATTCACAATTGATTGTTTTGGTCCATACATTTTATGGTCTACAGTATCAAGGTTTCTACCTGGCATATCTACAGATTCAATATAAGCTCTCAACCCTCTTTGTATTTTACTTTCTTTTGTAAGGTCACCTATAAGTGTTGAACGGCCTGTTTCATCATTTTGGCCAAAAGCGCTGAATCTTGCACCTGCTGGTAATACAAAGTCACACATAAACCTAGTTGGTCTTGCAAAGCCTTCGCCCTCAGCAATCGTAGCCATGACACGACCAATAAATGATTGAGGACTAGGTCCCATTGTACGGCCTAATCTCTTATCGCCTTGTACATCATTCAATGACTTATCTCTAGGAATACCTAGTCGAATGTCAAATCCACCTATTCTTCTACCGCCTCTTAAAATTGCCATTTATTTTACCTTGTTAGCTAATCTTTTTCTGTTTTTTAAATGTGCTTCTTCAACTAACTCTTTATTCTGTCCATAATATGGTACTGCATAACCTTTATCACACATTGTTTGATTTACTGACTTACCGTCAATCCACACATCACCAAGTATTCTGCCAAACTTACCTGTTTCGTCACCTTTGTAAGTTTTAATAGTAATCTTTTTACCGTTTGATAATGCGTCTTTCAGGAAGTATTTAGACAATAAACCATACTTTTTTTCTTCTTTATCTCTTGTTCTACTCTCTGGAGTGTCAATACCAAATAGTCTTACTCTTTGTTGATATAGAATGTCAAATCCCATATCTAATAATACATCAATTGTATCGCCATCTACTATTTTTGTTACTTTTTTTACTCTGTAACTGTAATCTGTAGGGTCACCTAGTTTTTGTTTTGCCATTATAGTACCTTGCCTTTATTGACACCGTGTTTGATAACATATTTTTGTGTACCATTAGCACCAACTTCTACTTCTTTTCGTAGATTTTTTGTTAAATTTAATTCTTGTTTTTTTCTGTTCACTTCTTTTGCGTGTTCAGTTAATTGTTTTGTTCTATCTCTGTCCATTATATCTTCCTTCTACTATCAGCAAACACAGAGCCAATACTTCTTTTCTTAAAGTTAGCTACTGGTAAATATACTGCAATTGCCATTTCATCTACATCAATTCTTCTAAATCCTGTCTTACATTGTTTATACAGATATTTTTTTATTGCTGGTCTGATTAGGTTTATACTTGCAACATCACCATATGACGCTTCAAGTTTTGTGCTACTATCAAATTGATTATTATTAGCAAACTTTTGCATACGCTCAAGTAATCTAAATCTCAATGGGTATGGTAAATAATGAAAGTTTAATCCCATAAAACCACCTTTGATAGGTTCTAATGGTAAAACTAATGGAAATGTATCGTAAAAAGGTAATGTTTTTTTGTACTTTGGGTCATAAACAAAGAAGTTCATACGACCAGCACTTGGTTGGCCATTGATACGGCCTTCTCTCATTAACCTTGTTTGTGAAGTTCTATCTGCAATCAAAGACACAGCATTACGATACCATGTAGTGGCACGCTGTTGTCCGCCTTGCAAATCTTTTAATGGGTCAAATATAGTTTTAGCCATACTACTATTTATATAGCTTTCCAATAAAAAACCCACCGATATTGCTATCGGTGGGCAAAGTATCTAAAGCGGAGAGATTTACTCTTCCTCAGCTAATTTACTAAAATAGTCAAGTGTATCGTCTTCGTCACCGACTACGGCTTCCGCCATTTCACTAGCTTTTGGTTGAGCTACTTCAGCACTTTTCACAGGCGCAGCCGATTGAGCAGGCGGGAGGTCTGCCATTTCAACTGTATCTGTGCTTCGTGCTCCTGAAATTACCCTATTCAGCTTCTCTTTGAGTTCGTCATAGGTCTTAAAATTATCAGCAGCAACGAAAGGTTTTAGAGGGTATTGTTTCTCCCAAATAGCTTTGATTTCATCATCATTGCTTTTTACAGGAGATACACCCTCAAACTCGGATTTATCGTAGTTCCAATAACCATCAACTTTTCTCAATTTCAGTTTAAAGTTTGCACCTTTCCAGAAATCAAATGGGTTGATAGGTTGTTCATCTTCAAATGCTGGTTGCATTGCTTCAGTAATCTTATCAAAGATTTTCTTACCGAATTTAAATAACGCAACTCTACCCTCATTCTCAGGATGTTTTGGGTCGCTCACCACTAGAATATTAGCGTAGTAAGATAACTTTCTCTTACGCTTTCTAGCAATCTCTTTATCAGAATCCACACCAGTATTCCACAATCTTGTGTTTTCCTCTGATACAGGATCCTTTTGACCAAGTGTAGTCAAACTGTTTTCAATATACCAACCACCTTTATCTTGGAAGGCATGTGACCATACTCTCTGCCACGGCATATCTTCACCGTTTGAGGCAGGTAAGAAACGAATAACAGCATAGCCGTTACCAGTTTTATCCATCTCAATTTTCCAGAGTCTATCGTCTTGGTATTTGTTTTTGTTTGATTGGTCCTCTGGTTTAAGATTTTGTTCCAGAGCTTTAGTTAATTTGTCAAAGTTACTTGACGAGGTCTTTAATGATTCGAAATCCATATTATTCTCCTAATTGTATTTTCGTATTGTTGTTTTCGTATTGTCTGTTTTAATCGACACTATTATTTATAAGAGTTGTTAACTCTATTTTCAAAGTAATATGCGAAATAGGTGGGACTATGGATTTACCCACAAGGCAACGACCGGATTCCATTCCTAAACGCCACCAACCAGTTTCTTACTGTCGTAAGTGTGACCTATATCTTGTGAGGATACAAGCCTGGGAACAACCCCTAAACTGTCAAGTTCGAACCTCTGGTGAAGCCCTCTTCCTTGCACTATAAACAAAAAGTAATTAGTTTTTTGTTGCATATTGTTTTCTATTATACACTATTTTCACCTAAAGGCAAGCCTAATTTGGCCTGCAATTCAGGATAGTCGATATAATAAAGCTGTTTGTCCTTAAATCTATTCCACAATTCAATCGGTTGGGACACATTATCTGGACCCCTATCAGCGTTTGGATTGACCTTGTAGAATTTGGTTTTAGGAAATTCTTTAATTAGATTACACCATTGTTGCTCCCAATTTACACCAGGAGTTGGTGAGTTTTCTTTTGCCACATAATGTCTAGTACCAGCAAATAGGTTATTTACCGTATTTGTATTACTTTTCAAATCATGGCCTATCAGATAGACTTCATCTGGTTGTTCTTCTACCAATGCAATAAAACCACTTGTAGGACCGGCAGCCCAACCTCTATCTTTTTTAAATTCTGTTTTATCTCTTGTCCATTGTTGTACACATGTTGCTTTATCACCATCATGTACCCAACTAATATTGCAATCTGAATGGTCTATTTCTTTTTTCATAACTTTGTATGCTTCAGGTTTATTTTCGTATCTTCTAATGATACTAATTTTACCTGCCATGTTCATACCGTGCATTACAAACTCATTACGGTCACCTTTTTCATTTTCATTAAATGCGTCAAAGTGTTTCTTAACTTTATCTCTTTCATCTAAATTAAGACCTGCCCACTTCATCATTTCATAATGACCCTCTGGCACTCTGGTCCAATCTCTAAAGTAACAAGGTATTTCTTCAGCTACACCTGCATTATAAATTTCGTGCATAATACCATGGTCAACTGCAACTAAAACATCAGGTCTAAATCCATCTCTGTAAATTGCATTACAGCCATAAACTTTACCATGTGGTTTTAATGATTCTAAATTAAAACCATCTCTACTGCCACCATTACCTATACAAAATACTCTTTTAACCATTAAACCAACTATTCATTATTCCTAAACCATAGATTGACACACTTACTGCATTTAAAACAATCAATGCTCTATCATGCCACAATATACCTACTATCAACCAGCCTGTCATACCAACCAATGCAACATATAAGTTCAAAGGAAATATATTTACTGAAGTCATCATCATTGCAACTATTAAAAACACACTACCTGTCCATTTAATATACCAAGACAGGTCACCTTTTGGTGTAATCTTTTTATATACTCTACTAGAATTTAATTTTTTAATTTTTTCGTCTAGTTTTTCTCTAATAGGTTCTATTGTCATAATCCACTTCTATATAAATCTCATTGCTACAAACCAACCAAATACATTTACGATTGTAAAATATCCAACTAACATTGTTGGCCATGCTAGTTTTCTTCGCCAATGTGCATACACAGCTGTCAAACTTCCTATGAAGTAACCAGGATAAATGTATCTCATATCTGGACTGTCTGCCGTAATAGCCATAGTCATACTTGCAAAAAGTATAAAAATGAAACTGGCCATTTCAAAATAAAATGCTACCTTATCCGACCGATAAGATGACATCCAAAATTCTTTTATTGCGTTCATACAAATATCTCCTTCATAATCAATTTACATTCTGTGTCATTATATATCACAAAAGGTTTCAGTTTGGCAAGCCTCATTGCAATTTTAGGCCAAACAACTTTCTCTTTAATTGTTTTATTCCAAGTCTTACTATACGATAATACTGAATCAAGTATGACGGCGGTCTGGCTATCAATTTTCCCTTGAATAAGTAAACGCAAAACTCGTGGATGTTGTCCATTATCAGAAATAAAGCCATCATTAAAAGAAATACCATCGCTGATAAACCTATCATTAAGTAAGCTACAATCGCTTCGAAAGTGATAATTAACCGATTCTTTATACTTTCTAAACCGTAAATATGTGTTATTGTATTCATCTTCTAATAATTGTTTTGACCATACTTTATCATTCTTTGCAAAGTTACTTACAAAAAAATCTACAATCTCATCCTCTTTATACTTTTTACTAAGCTTGTGAAAAAAATATCTATCATTCCTACTTGTAAATGTATCCAGTTTCGCATTGATTTTACCCTCATATTTGGCATAATCATACTTAGGCGAAGAAAAATGTAACTTGATGGCCAAGTAAGTTTTATATACTGAAAATCCGTCATACATTTCGGTTCCTTCGGAAATATCTACGCCATAATGCTGACCTTGTCATAGACACTACGGTGAATATTAATGCTATTCCCATGCTATCAAATATACTAGGGTGTAAATCAAATAATGGAAATATCAATAACTGTATAAGAACAGCTAATATAAAACCACTACCTACATCTATTACACTTTCAAATATATCTCTAGTCATCATTTAATTTGTATTCAAAGTTTTGTGTTTCCTCATTTATATGAATTTGTTTGGCACCATTTCTAATATGAAAATGTGTGGCCATTGGTGTTAATGGTGATAATGTTACCAATCTACCAAAATTTTGTGTGTCTGCCCATTCAGCAAGTTTTTTAATTATCTCTTTACCTGCACCTCTTTTCCTAGACCATACAGTATATGCAACTAAAATTTCGCCTCGCTGACCATCTTGGTTGGCAGCTTGTGACATATAATCCATTTCTCTTACTGTAAACGGTACTTCAGGACAATATGCAACACAAACAATCGCCTCAATTTCATTATCATACTTCAGGCCAAATATCTTTCGACCATTCTGTATTCTAAAACCAAGGGTCAGCTCAGGTCTTACAGGATCCTCTGATACATCAATGTCATCTAGTTCGACAAGTTCAGTACCTTTGACCCATTTAAAAAAATCATCTACACTATCTTTAAATTTCTTCATCTATTCTCTTTCAAGTAAACACTTTGCACTAATTGGAAAATGGTCAAGTAAATGTCTTGCCATTTGTTGAGTTATCATTCTTGTTTCTTCTTGTGAATCAGATTTATTTCTTAAATTACACACTCTAGCAAAAGCCATAAGTGAACCTGTCCAATACCACTCTGTCATCATATTTTGTGGTAATACCATTCTTGCCATTTCAGGAGCAATGCCTTCCTTAATCATTTTTTCATATGTATTTTTAGCCTCATCTACTAATGGCATAATATCGTATTCATATTCTATTTCACTTGAACCTTGTTTTTTATTTTCAGGTGCACCTCGCCACATAAACGGCACATAAAATTCTGGTGGTGTATCTACATATCTTCTACTGACTTCATTCCAAACTAAACCGACTTGGTGTTTTACTAATTGTCTTGCAACAAACACAGGTGCTTTAATTAAAAATTGTAGAGTAGTATGACCAAAAGGCGACCAATGGTCATGGTCTGCAAGATACTTAATTAACTTCTCATCACCTTGGTCAATAACATCTTTTCTTTTTGAAAACGAAACACGAGCTGCATTTACAACTGAAAG
>ERZ651776.5485-NODE-5485-length-10946-cov-3.815714_pt1 | contig 10946 bp, 10 predicted proteins | sample MGYA00514761_ERZ651776 | MGnify/ENA metagenome assembly ERZ651776 | reverse complement strand
ACGAGTGCGCTCGATGCCATGTCTGAAGCGCGGGTGCAAGAGACGTTGGCTCAGCTCAAAGGGTCGGTCACCGTCGTTATTATCGCTCACAGACTGGCGACGCTGAACCATTGCGACCGGCTGTTGGTGCTCGAGGACGGCTCGGTTCGTGCGCTCGATACGCCGGCCGTCGTGATGGAGCAGAATGACTTCTATCGCAACGCGGTCAAGATGCAGCTGGTCACAACCCAAGACGGCGCTGCGTAGGGCTCTAGGTACGCATCGACTGCTGACGTAATGCTGGCTGGTCACCTGGTGTTCAGCGATGGATGGTTCGCTTCTTGAACTGGTTGCCGAGCGCAGCGACCTTACCGTAGTGCCGCGGATGCGATTGAGGTGCACGGCACCCGGCACGTTGGTGACGGATCTGAACCGGGAGCTCAAGCGAGAGGTAACCAGCCCATGCGTCGTCTAACATCAGTCCGTGCGGGAATCCGTCGTGTCCGCAAGTTCTACAAAGCGGGTGAGGCTCTGACTGTCGTCCACCTGCAACGGTGTCCCTTTTAGCAAGTAACCAGTGAAGGTCGTGGGTGGGCGATGCCAGCTCTCCGTCGCTCACGCTCGCCAATGGCAAACCCCGCTGGGCGACGAGTTACTCGTGATGCCTATCCGGTCAGTTGTGCACAAAAAGCGCCTGCTGCACTTTGATAAATCTGTCAAGACCGTAGGAAGAGGCGAGACCATCCACGTAGGTCCAATCGGCAGCAAACTCTGGACTGGTCCACCCAACGGACAGTGCTTCTTCACGACGAGCCATCACGACCCCGCAGTCAATATATAACCTCGCGATCCTAGTATCGAGATGGGTCCATCCGCGGTGGCTGTGTACAGCATTGCAGTACGTGACCACTGTGTCGTCTTCAAAAGCGTTGAGCATCAGCGATAAGAAGCCGGGTACGTAGTAGTTGTCTGCATTGGTTACGACGATGTAGTCGCCGCTCTTCTCTTGGGCGATTCGTTCTAACGCATAGCGACGAAGGCTGTGCCCCCAGTCGTTGTGCCGCAGAGTGGTCTCCGAGTAGTCGATTCGCTTGTCATTGAATGCTGCGATGGTCGCGGCGAGACCAAGATCATTTGGGCCATCATGGACTAAGAGTAGTTCCCAATTGTCGTGGGTCTGTGCCTGAAGCGCATGGATGAGTATGGGGTAGTAGTTGTAGACAGGTGCGATGAAGAGCACCTTTGCGTCTGCTCGATCTGCGTTCGTGGCAGCCCGGCTTGGCAAGCAACCTCGCACCGAAGGTGCAGCCAACCTAGTAGTTCCTGCAGGCACCCTCCTCAATGGTAGATGCAAGGTGAATCCGACGCTGGCGGCAAGCCACTTCAGGCCGTGCTTTATCTTCTTCATTGTGACTGTGCTCTCCAGGCTCGTTCAAAGTGACAGGTCTGGTGGCGATACAGAGCTCCGTATTGGCGCATCACTGGACGGGTACCCTAAGCGCGACTCGATCAACTTGTCCAGCTCTCCGGGTACCACGCACAGGATCTCGCTGCGCTCAGACTCTCCGCCGAACGCCTGCCTCGTGGCGAATTCGGTCAACCCAAGCTGTCGGGCCGCGCTTCGCAAAGCGGGCGGCCCGGGCCAGCGTCGTTGAAGGTGACCGATCGATTGTGGCTCTTAGCGATGCGTTGTTAGCTCTGAGCCGTGCGATCTCAGCGCCGAGCGACTCGCCAGCGACCCTCAGTTGATCTTCGCTCACCGTCATGAGGCCACCAGCCTGGTCAGGTGCAACTGGATCGTATTGATATCGGTGCTCCTGGGGAACATAGGCGTTCACCCGTTCGATCACGTCAGAAAGTGCGTTCCAGCAGTGTTCTTGGACTGATAGAGACGGTCGGATCACGTCGGGTTCGATATCGGTTAGTTGCTCGCACAACGGGTCCGATAGCAGCCGCACTGAAGCGCCTAGTTGACTATTTAGTCCCATCTGCAAGGCCAGTTCGGCCCGCGTCATCGAACGGTTGACACGCGTAACTGTTGGCCGCTGCAGGCTGTCTTCAGGCAGGTCCAGCCAAGCGGCGGTCTCCTCCAACAGACGTCCCTTGCATCGCGAGTAGTTGCGGACCCGGACTTCCACGCCGTTGCATTTGGCCAACGTCTCCAAGGTGCGTGCGACATTTTGGGGGAATGCGTATTCACGGTAGAAGTCTTCGATGCGCTGGCACCTACCGCCTCTCTTCACCGCCTGCTGCCATGCTGAGGAGGCATGGCCTATCGGATCTCTGATGAACAACAGGACGGAGACTCGCTCGAAACCATGCTGCTCGGCGATGCGAGACAGGTGGCTGGCAAGACTCGGATCGAGATCAGAGCCCCAGTGCTCACGTGAAAACAAGATGGATGCATCCGGTGCGATGTCACTACGACCCAGTCGAGCAGACATCGACTCCTCAGAATCGAGAAGCCCAACTCCGTTTCCCGAAGTGATCCGACGATCAGCGTCGACCGCCAGTCGATCTCCTTCTGCATAGCGAATCTCATGAGCGGCAAGAGCGTCCTGACTCATTCGCAGGCTGGTTTGGATCCAACTGCTCCCTGTCTTTGCATGGCCCATATGCAGATAAAGAGTTCGAGTCACTGACATGAAGACTACGTCACCATGTGAGATTGGAGCGTGACGGGTCTCCCCTCAGAACGAGGGCGTGCCGATCTGGATGGTGCACGGACGATCATGAGGTTTCTTCTCGATGGCGACGATCGAATCGAAGAAGCTGATCGAGCCAATGTCTGTTTTGGCGAGTCTCGATCGGGGGCCCAGCGGAATTCGGTGATACCAGCCGTGCATCCCGTCGACCATGCTCTTTGCGACCTCGACGAACGCACCCGGGCGCCTGAATCCGCCGCCCCATCCGCGCCAGTACGAGGTGTGGAGATCTTCCACCACGTACATGCCCCCTGCGGTCAGTAATGGGAACAGAACATCAAAGGAGGTCCGCTGGTGGGAAGCGATGTGGCTGCCATCGTCAAGCACGATGTCCACGCCACCCATCTCCTTCACCACTGATCGGAGGAACGCCTCATCTGCCTGCGAACCGATCCGGACGTGCAGGTCATCTCGACCAGCCTCTGCGCAGCGAGGGTCGACATCGATGCCGAAGATCACGGCGTCTTCTCCAAGGTACTCTCGCCATAGTTCGAGGGAGCCGCCGTGCGAAACTCCGATTTCCAGGAAACAGACGGGTCGTCGTGTCCCGGAATCTGGGAAGCCAGTTCGATACTCGCCAAGCAGACGGTCATAGGCCCGGCCATAGTGCAACCATTTGTGCACGAGACGCCCGTGGTGATCCAACAACAGCGACGTGAAATCGTCCGCTGGCGGCGGGTCCAGTGGCTCAGACACCATAAATGACCCGATTGAAGGGTGCGCGAAGGCTGCTCTGCTAGAGCGCCACAGGGTCCGCCAGCGACGCGCCAGCGGTCTCAATCCTGGAACCTGAGACGCTCTTTCGCGCAGCGAAGTATGCCGTGACATGGTGATCCCGTTGTGAGTGGAGAAGAGGAATACGAGCGTAACAGCGCTGCTTTGGGCAGAGCTGGCTTCCAAGCATGACCCGGGCCTCCATGGTATGGAACCAATCGGATCGACAGTGCGCTTGCTTAGGTGGTTAGCGAAGATGTGTCCTTCTTGAGCGTGGCACGACACGGTTTCGACGGGACTACGGTTCTGCTGTGCCTCGCAACTACGTCAACAAGATTCAGAATGCAGCTTCCCTCTTCCATAAGTTTGGCGTCCGCGGTGGGTTCGAGTACCGGGCGGCTCTTCGCGAGAGTGCAGAACGGAAAGAACGGGGTGCTGAGATGCGACTGCTTCCCCTTCCGTCAGAGTCCCGAGAGACCTGGTCGGCGCGTCGAATCAACTCTCTCTATCGAGGCATGGATTGTGCTCGCTCCTACTTGGAAGTTGGCCTGTTCACCGGGATGACATTCCAAGACGTCGAATTACCCATTCGAGTGGGCGTCGATCCGGCGCCGAGGTTCGACCTGGCTGACCTGCCGAAGGGAGTGTCGGTTCACGCCGTCACATCCGACGAGTATTTTGCAGCGAATCCCGACGCTAGCTTCGACCTCGTCTTTCTCGATGGGCTGCATACGTTTCGCCAGACCTACACAGACCTGATCAATGCGCTACGCGCCTGCCCCGACGGTCCGATCTTGATCGATGACACAGTTCCCTGCGATGAAGTCTCGGCCATTCCCAATCAGGAGGAGTCGTATCTTGAGCGAAGCAGGCGTGGATGGAGCGGATTCCCATGGCACGGTGACGTGTTCAAAGTCATCCTCTGTGTGCATGACTCTCACCCCGAGCTCTCCATCCGGACTATCGACGATGGTTCTGGTAATCCTCAGTCTGTGGTCTGGCGCAGCGACATGAACGTGCTCCCACAAGCAGTCGGCGAGTCAGTGCTTGAGAAGTACGACGATGTCCAATTTTCGGAGGTGTTCAAGGATGGCACGCCGCCAGTCTTCTCCCCGTGTGATGAAGCAGCAGCGATCGCGGTTGTTCTTCGAGACGTCGCCCCTCGATTTTCTCGATGATATTGCCCCACACGACCTCGATCCCAGATGAGCGTCGCGAGGCACCGAAATCTGGTCCTGGTTTGTGAGGTCCGGTGGCTCTGGTTTGTGGGTGTCGGCGTTCCTATTCTTTGCGTAAGAAGTAGCCCAGCGACGCATGCATGCACGGCCGTCTTGGCGCGGTTAGGAAACATCGATCATTTGATCTGATGGAAAAGGGCTCTGCTGCCGGCACGGCGGACCACTCTCACCTTTCAAAGTCTAGTTATCTATGGATTGACGCGGGCGCGGCTTTTTGGCAATTAATACGATGTGATGCGGGAGAAACAACTCGACATCAAGTATTTGAAGTTCCATGTGATCAACCATGTCAACCACTAGACGTGTATCGAACACATGTTGATGCAGACACCTGTTTTCCACATTGGGTTTTGAGCGCTCCCGAAACGACTGGAAGTCGCCTGCGCCAGGATCCTTGGCAAGATCGTGCAAGCTGAGGATTTCCTCCAAGTGCGTCATGTCACTTTCGTCGGTTCGACTTTCTTAATCCCGAATGAAATGCTCTAAAGAAGTTACTGGTCTTCGATGATCAAAAGTACCGTCCTTGTCTGGGACTACAAGTACAAGCAAGCCATCTTCGTTGGGGACGCGTATCCATTCTTCTAGTCCCTGCAGTGGGTTGGCCAAGTGCTCGATGCAATGAGATGAGATCTGTGGGTTAGGCGTGACCACTACGGATCGGTCGTGCGTGCCCCGACGCGTTAGCAAGTCGCCTGCACACCTAAAGCTGGAGTTCGAGTGATAGGCAACAGGCCCAATCAGGCAGGTGAACGGTGAACCTGACGTCGCACAGGGCTTCCCTGAACGGCACGAAGGTCGCTTCGGCAACGTCACGTGGTCGATGAGAGCGCCGCCTAGTTGGGGCTAAACCCACTCACGATGAGGGTTGGTCAGACACAGACCAACTGTGGGCGGAACGTAGAGGGGTCGCAGTGCGGAGCGGTTCGATCATGAACCACAGCGGCACGGCAAGGTGGATTGCCCACGCGCGGCGGATTGACCAGGTGGGTGCGGAGTGGGCGAGCCACCATTCGTGGCGCAGACGTGATTGCAGTGCGGTGCTCCCGGCTAGTTTGCGGCGGATCTGAAGTGGGAGTTCGAGCGGTTCTCGCTCATCCTGCTCGACATCGATTGCAAGTGACCCGTCGGCATGAACGTTTATGGTTCCAAGCGTCGGAAAGGTGGCCTTCCACGGTCCACACGTCCGGTCCAGACGTAGCCCAGTCATATCGAGGGCGGCTGAGGTTCACAACACCTCGCCTATGTAGGCTGTATCGCGCATCAGGTTCTTGGTGTCGAACACCAGCGCCGCATGTTCGGCGATGACGGCGGGGTCAAATTCCTGGTGGTCGACCAGCACAATGACAAGGTCAGCAGCCCCGAGAACCTCTGACTCGAATGGCACAAGCGGAAATTCCAGGTGTTCGGTATTGACTTCGGCGATGAGCGGATCGCACACGGACACCTCGGCGCCGCCGGCAGCGAGTCGTTCGGCGACTTCGACGCTTGGGCTTTCGCGCCAATCGCTCGTGCCTCGTTTGTAGGCCAGGCCCAGCAGCAATACCTTGCTGCCGTTCACGCTCTTCTTCTGGTCGTTGAGCATGGCTGTGACCCGGCTGAACACATAGTCGGGCATGTGTTCGTTCACGTCGTTGGCCAGTTCGACAAACCGAAATGTCTGGCCGAGGTGTTGTTTGACTCGCCATGCCAGGTAGCTCGGGTCGATGGGCAGGCAGTGGCCGCCGACGCCTGGGCCAGGCGTGAACCGCATATAGCCAAATGGTTTGGTCGATGCGGCGTCGATCGCGCGCCAGATGTCCACATCGAGTTCGCGGGCGAACATCGCGAGCTCGTTTACCAGAGCAATGTTGACATGGCGGAAGGTGTTCTCAAGCAGTTTCACCAGTTCGGCTTCCGCTGGTGAACCAACAGGCACGGTCTGGTCGACCAGCGCGCTGAAGAATGCATCAACCACGGCAAGCGAGGCATCGTCGACGCCGCTGGTGACCTTGGGCGTGTTGACGAACGTGTGTGTCTCGTTGCCAGGATCGATGCGTTCGGGGGAGTAACCCAGGTAGTACTCGCCGGTGGCGAGACCCGATGCTTGTTCCAGAATCGGCCCAAGCAGTTCAGTGGTCGTGCCTGGATAGGTCGTGCTTTCCAGAATCACACACGCCCCGGCCCGCAAATGTCCGCCCAGCGTGCGGCCAGCCGATTCGATGTAGCTCAAGTCTGGTGCGCCGTCTCGCAACGGTGTTGGGACCGAAAGGACGGCCACATCGAATTCGGCGAGATCGGCAGTGTCGGCAGTGGGTTTGTAGCCGGCGGCGAGCGCAGCAGCAAGCGTCTCGTTGCTTACGTCGCCAACAAAGCTCTCTCCGGCTCGCAACGAGGCGACCCGTTGCTCAGAAACATCGAAACCAACCACGTCGAAGCCGACCTCGACCGCACGCATCGCGACCGGTAAGCCGACATAACCCTGACCAACGACGACCACCTTGGCTGATCGTTGCTGCAGGCGTTGTACGAGATCACTCATCTTCTATCGAGCCGTTTCTTGCCGCGCAGACGTCGGCACGCCACAGGTTAGGCCGCGGGACACAGGCGGCGGCGGAGTGGGTGGTCACGTATAGGCCGAAGCGGCCTTGATCACCCATCACTGATTTCAAGCCTTGATAGTCGGATAGCACAGACTGGGTGTGCCAGGATCTTCACATGCTCTTGGATGATGCAATCGAGGATTGGGGCGTCGCAAACCGTGCCACCTTGTCAGGAACCGACGTGGAGATGTTGCGACGAGTTTGGTCGACAGTACGAGTGTCTGATTGCGCCGATCTGGAGATCAACAAGATGGAGGCGAAAGACCGCAAGAGCGTGATGGTCTTGTTCGACAAGTCTGACCGTGCGGGGGTCGCATCAACACTCGAGAAGGTGACCCGCTGGGCTCGCACCCAATCCGGATCTGGCCAAACGAGACCTGCCCAAACGAGACAACGTGCTTCGGTCCGCCCGCCCCGTCCGCCACGAAAGACCTCGTCAGCCTTCTCCGATGCAGGTCTTGGTGCACAAGATGCCAACAATCAGCCGCTCAAAGCGGCAGCTTCAGCGCCCAAAGGTATCAATCGCATACTTATCGCTCTCTGTGCCGTCGCTGCGGTTGCCGTAGTGCTGTTGCTGGTGTTAGCGCTGCTGTAGACCCGGAGAAGCTAGAGGCCACTCGTCGACGATGGATCCGGGTTAGATGTCACTCGGCCGATTGTTTCGCAGGTGAATCCTGCGGTTTGCCAGTGGTCCAGGTCAAGAACGCTGCGGGTATCAAAGACCTGAGGCACCCGCATCGACGAAGCGATGGCCGATGGATCAATCGCAGAAAAGTCGGGCCACTCGGTGAGCACGATGAGAAGATCAGCGTTGATGGCCGCAGCTTGTGCTTCGTCAACCTGAGTAAACCCGTCAGCGGCGAAGCTGCCCTTGGGGTCATACCCGACAACAGTGATGCCAGCTGAGAGCAAACGGCGAACCACTTCGAGTGCCGGAGAGCTCCTGGTGTCGTCGGTCCCGGCCTTGAATGCCAGTCCCCACACGGCAACCCGACTTCCGTGGACATTGTCGATCATGGTGCGGGCCCGGTCCGCGACTCGATCGAACTGCCGCTGATTCGAATCAACGACCTGATTCAGCAACTGGAAGTCCGTTCCGGCAGCCTGGGCGATGCTGTTGAGTGCCGTGGTGTCCTTGGGGAAACACGAACCGCCCCAACCCGGTCCAGGTTGCAGGAAGTGGGGGCCGATTCGTTTGTCCAGGCCCATTGCCCGCATCACGTCGGTTGCGTCGCCGCCGACACCCTCGCACAGCTCTGCGACGTCGTTGATGAACGACAGTCGGGTTGCCAGGTAGGCGTTGCACACGTATTTGATCAGTTCTGCAGTGGCAGGATCGGTCAACACGAAAGCGGCGTTGAGTGACTGGTAGAGCTCTGCTACTCGCTGTTGTTGCGACTCGGTTTCGGCGCCGATGACGACTCGATCGGGGTGCATGAAGTCATCGAGTGCTGTTCCTTCACGAAGGAACTCAGGATTTGAGGCAACCGCAATATCGTCACGGCCGATCAGGTCGTGCACGGTTCGGGTTGATCCGACGGGCACTGTCGACTTGTTGATGACGATCGCGCCAGGCGAGAGGTGCGGCCCGATCGCTTCGGCAGCGCTGCGCAGTGCACGCAGATCCACCGAGCCATCGGGTGCGGATGGCGAGGGAACACACAAGAACACGAAGTCAGCGCCAGGAATGGCCTCGGCCAGTTCCGTCGAGAAACGGAGATTGTCTTCACGCAGATGACGATTCAGAGACTCGTCCATGCCCTTTTCATAAAACGGCACGTTGCCGTCACGAAGCGACGCCACCTTGCCCTCGTCGATGTCGAGGACTGCGACCTGGTGCCCGAGTTCCGCCATACACACGCCTGTCGTCAACCCGACATAACCGGCACCGACTACAGCGATCTGAAACGTATTGTTCAACAAAGCGGCGTACCTTTCAGAGCGCAGGCCGAGTGCACACAACTCGACCTGGCGTGATCACACAGACTAGAGCCCTCACCTGGCTGAGCCTCGGATGCGCTCAGGCAGTAAGGCCGGTGTTCAGTCCTTGTAAGGCGCTTGTCCTGCGGGCTTCGATGCATTCGAGCCTTCAATCTCGTAGTCGAAGCGTTCGAAGTCGGCGCGGTACAGCCGAGCGATGCGCTCTAGGTCATCGGCAGTTGGGTGAATTTTCAACGTTTGAGATTTTTTGCGAGTATTGACGAGCTCTATTGTCCGTGGCGCCAACGTGTTGCCGAGAAGATCGTCAAACCAAGGAACTAGTGCGTCAAGGCCATCCTCGAGATAGAAGACTCTTGCCGAGGCCGGTACGAGTTCGTCCATCGGGCGCACATGGTTGTCGTATAGGTATGGATTCTTCGCCATTGCTGGCTCAAGGCGCTGTACCCATTTGGAGAATTTTGTGCGTCGCGGTATCGACTTCTCTCTTTCTTTCTGAAAGTGAAATGCTGAAATCAGGCGATCGACCGGGTGTCGGACCACGGTGAAGCACGCGTCGAAGACTTCGAGCGGTATGAGTCTTTCCAGAGCTGACACGTCGATGTGCTGGGGGGACGTCCTTGAGCAACGAAGCTTCGGCTCGACCTTGTGGAAGCGGTGGTCGGTGAAGGCGGTAACGGATGTGCGGGCACTGGCAAACTGGGTTACGGCGGTGCCGCCTGCCTTCGGGACATGCGCAAAATAGATGAGTTTGGTTCCAGCTCGGTAAAAGGGCACTAGCGAGGGCCTCCGCGTTCAGGCCGTGACGCGTTCAGACCGTAACCAGTTTGGTCCGCTTTCTGGCGTGCCATCGTCCGCCATAGCATTGACCGCTCGTTCAGGGTTCCCCCATGAATAGAGACGAGGGTTTGTTGCGGTGGCAGGGCATCACGACTGATCGGCCCGGCACCGACAACGGCTATCTGAAACGTATTGTTCAACAAAGCGGCGTATCTTTCAGAGCGCAGTCCGAGTGCACACAACTCGACCTGGCGTGATCACACAGACTAGCAGGGTGCTGAAAAAGGGCTCGCGATCTGGTTCGGTTTTCGTCATGCTGGGGTGATGCGTGGAACTCCTGATCGTCAGTTGTCGATGTTGTCGTCGTTGTCGACCGAGGATTTGATCCCGCCGGATCATCCGATCCGGCGTATCCGGGTGGTGGTGGACGAGGTGCTGGCGGGCATGGACGGCGAGTTCGACGCGATGTATGCGTCGGCGGGTCGCCGGTCGGTGCCGCCCGAAACCCTGTTGAAGTCGACGGTGTTGATGGCGATGTACTCGATGCGTTCGGAGCGGGCGTTCTGCGAACGGCTGAACTACGACATGTTGTTCAAATGGTTCCTCGACATCCCGATCGACGGGAAAGCGTTCGATCCAACGACGTTCACCAAGAACCGCCAACGGCTGTTGGATCACCAGATCGCCGACCAGTTCTTCGCGGCGGTGGTGCACCAGGCGAAGTTGCGTCGCTACATGTCCTCGGAGCATTTCAGTGTTGACGGGACCCTGTTGCAGGCGTGGGCGTCGAACAAGAGCTTCAAACCCACCAACCCCAGCAACGACGACCAGGGCGATGGGAACGGGTTCAAGGGCCGAAACGCCGAAGTCGATTTCAAAGGCCAGAAACGATCGAACAAGACCCATAGGTCCACGACCGATCCTGAGGCGATGTTGTTCCGCAAGTCCAACAACGCCGCCGCCGAGCTGTCCTACATGGGGCATCTGTTGATCGAGAACCGCAACGGGCTAAT
>ERZ651776.5480-NODE-5480-length-10956-cov-2.898428_pt1 | contig 10956 bp, 10 predicted proteins | sample MGYA00514761_ERZ651776 | MGnify/ENA metagenome assembly ERZ651776 | reverse complement strand
CGCTGGTTTCAACGGCCCTTTGGGGCACAACCCCCCTCGCAGCCATGCCAGGCACTCTGCCTCCAGCACAGCGCAAGCGCATTTTTTTACACCCCCCACCTTTTTCTCCTTCACAATCTCTTGGCCCCGCACGCGCCTCCGCTCTCCGCTCGCTCGCACCGCGCGTGCACTCACGCGCTACACTGGGAGCGCCCGGACCCGGACGCCACGCACTTATCGCAACGTTGCGCGCTGCCTTGCCCATCCACAATCGATCGCTTTGCGCCATGTCTTCAAGGCGGAACGCAAGATCGACGATGCCTTGATCGAACGGGTCGAAGGGCAGTTCAAGCCCGTCGCACCCATGGGGAAGGCCTGCGTGTTGCGCCTGCGTAAGGCGATGCGCGCGGCCGCTGATTATCTGGTGGAGCATGGAACAAGCGAAGCCGACATCGACATGGCCATGATCGCTTACGGGTTTCGTAAGGGGCCGTTCGGCGGCCATGAGGGCGGCGCCAAGAACCCGGCGATTGCCCAGCGTATTTTAGGCGCGCTGTTGGTCGAAGGGGCCGCTTGCGTGGAGCAGGGCGCGGTCCAGCAGCCGTCGGACGTGGATGCACTGGCTGTTCACGGGCTAGGTTTTCCGCGCCGGAAGGGTGGACCGATGCGCGCGGCGCAAACTGCGGGATTGATCGCTGTGCGCAAAAATTTGCGCCATTGGGCCGAGGACAGCGTTGTCTGGGCGGCCCCCGCATTACTCGACGAGGCGATCAAGAACGCGGCCGGATTTGACGCGTTAGGTTAGGATCACACCGATCACGACGCACATCATCCCGATGACCGACACCAGAAACGCGCCCAAGTTCAACGGCAACACCGCCTGAATGGCCACCCGCAGGTCTTCGTCGGTCTTAGCGGTCTTTTTGGCACGGCGCACGCGCACAATGCTCAGAACAATGCCAAAGATGCCGACGATGGAAATCGCAACACCAATCCAGATCAGAATTTCCATCAGCCTCTCCTTGTTTGGGTGCATCGGTAGCCTGCCGGTCACCTGCATGCAACCGCTTGCCGTGCCCTCTCGGTGCGGGTAGGGAGGGCACCAAACCAAGCACAAGAGGCCCGACATGTCTGACACTTCCCTTGATACCAGCTACCGCGTGACCGCCGACGAATTGCGCCAGTTTATTGAACGCATCGAACGTCTGGACGCAGAGAAAAAAGACCTTGCAGAGCAGCAAAAAGAGGTCATGGCAGAGGCCAAGGGCCGTGGGTACGACACCAAGGTCATGCGCAAAGTCATCGCGCTGCGCAAACGCGATCAGAACGACATTGCCGAAGAAGAAGCGGTTTTGGAAATGTACAAAGAAGCGCTGGGAATGTGATCGACTAGAGGGTCACGCGACCTTCTATCAGGATATTTGTATGCCCGCCGATGCGGACCGGCCCATTGTCCGGGTCATCGTCCGGGTCATCCGCGCGCGCGATCACATGGACGCGGCCAGAGCGCCCGATGCAGGTGCCTTGTGCCACCACATAGGGTGATCTGGTCCGCCCTTGCGTCTGCATCCAATGCGCGAGGGCCGCGTTCAGCGACCCTGTGATCGGGTCTTCTGTCAGCCCGGACCACATCGAAAACATCCGCACTTCGTAATCAACACCGCCAGTGTCATGGGGTGCAATGAGCCTTACGGCGAGCCCTTTGATCGGGGCGATGCTGTCGGCGTCCAGCGCCAACACGTCTTGCGACGACTTCAATTCTATCGCGTGCCAAACGGGGCCATTGTCCAGCACCGCATGGGCTGTCACGCGGTCCGGATCAATGTTTAGGCCAGTGGTGATGGCCTGTAGGGTGTCGGGTGACATTGGCGCAACGCTCGTCGGCGGCGCGATGAACGCAGGCAGATCGCCCGTCAGGTCGATGTCCACCAATCCAACTGTGCAGTTCTGCCGGATCACGCCAGCGCTTTTGGGGATGTTCCCTGCTGCCAACCAGCACGCGGCAGTGCCTAAAGTCGGGTGGCCCGCAAAGGGCAACTCCCGCGACACTGTGAAGATGCGGATGTCATAATCTGCCGACGGGTCGCTGGGCGGGCAGACAAATGTGGTTTCTGCCAGATTGGTCCAACGGGCAAACCGCTGCATCGTTTCTTCGTCCAGCCCGGTTGCGTCCAGCACCACTGCCAACCCGTTCCCCCCAAGTGGCGTCGTGCTGAACACATCGCATTGCATAAACAGGCGGGACTTCGGGGAGTTAGGGGGCAATGAATTCGACTCCTGGCATCCGTTCAATGACTTCGGCGTCATCATCATATGCGGCCGTCATCTGCGCGATGACCTCGTCTGTCCATCCTGGCAGATCGATCTCGTCTTCGACCTCTTCGCTCACGGCATATTTTTGCAGAAACGCCGCAATAATACGCCGTTTTTGCTGTTCGGTTTGTGGCGGGTTGGCCTTGAGGTAGGTGACAAACGCCCGCATCCCTTCAGGGCTGATGATAGAATTGAGCAAATCGAACCCGCCGGTGATTTTCGTCAGCGGGTCAACGGCGCCCAATTCGCGGATCAACTGCGCCCAGATCAGAGGCGTGTCCTCGTTGCACCACACCACAAGACGGGCGCGGGGCAGGAGCGCGCGAATGCGTGCCACCAGATCGGACCAGCGCACCTGCATGGGGTCGAGCCCGCTCATGAACTTGGCGAAATTATCCTGTTTGCTGTCGGCGAAAACTGCCGGAATGAAGGTCGCCGGATTGCGTAATCCTAGAAAAATCTCGATCTCGTCGTCGGGAAACAGGTTGGCGAGTCCGAGCAGTTTGTGTTCGGCCAGTGCGTAGAAAATCCCGTCCTCGAACACACGACGATGGATACAGATGAACTGCGAATGACTCATCACAAGACGGTTGCTTTGCTCATCATCCAGAATGGCATCCAGCAGGATCTCGCGGGTGTCCTCTGCCGGAAGTTGTCCATCAAGTCCTTGAATAGTTTCGCGAATAAGGCTTCTGTATTTGCCCGGCCCGGGGACCTTGACGCCCTGATCGGCAAAGGTCGCAGCATTCTTCAAGACGGATTTCAGCAGCCGGTCCTGATCCGTGCAATTTGCGCCGATATGATAAACGATCTGCATGATGAATGAGCCTGTGGTTCGCTGTTTGAGCTGTTTTTTGGACCTTAAGCGTGAATTGGCGTTAGGGAAACCGCTCATCACACCACATTTCGTCAAATCTCCCTCTTGCGCGACGCGAAAAGGTTCCTTAAAGCACCCCCCAGTGCCCCTATAGCTCAGCTGGTAGAGCAACTGATTTGTAATCAGTAGGTCCGCGGTTCGAGTCCGTGTGGGGGCACCATTTCATCATCCATATTTATCCAATGACATCCGATTGAGCCTTGTTTATAAGGTGTTTATCGAGATCGTTTGTCCAGCGCTGTTTGGTGGCGTCCAGCAGCGTACCCCCTGTTTGGGGGTATTTCTGGGGGTACGATGAAAGCTGGAAAAGTTGCGTACCCCCACCATGCCCCTCAGCGATATCAAGATTCGGAACCTGAAATCTGGCGATAAGGCCTTCCGAGTTAGCGACTTTGAGGGCTTGTTCATTTTGGTTAAAGCCAGCGGCGCGAAGCCTTGGCGGTTCAAATATCGCACGGACGGCAAAGAGCAGATGTAAGTGATAGGTGATTACCCTTCTGTGACATTAGCCAAAGCCCGTCAGGCGCGCGACGTTGCCAAGGCGCAACTGACGGATGGGATCGATCCCGGTGTGGCCAAACAGGAAGAGAAGCGGCTTAGACTTGAGGCAAAAGGTCAGACGTTCGAGAAGATCGGCGAGGCTTTTCTGGCAAAACAGCGCAAAGAGGGGCAATCGGCTGCGACATTGTCGGAGACGGAATACCACCTCAAACTGGCCAACCGTGATTTCGGCCGCAAGCCGATTACTGAAATTACCGCGCTGATGATCCTCATGGCCCTGCGCAAGGTTGAGGCCAAAGGGAACTTTGAAACTGCCCACCGCCTGCGCGCCATGAACAACAAAGGTGACTACCTGTTCCCATCCCTGCGGACATGGACCCGGCCGATGTCCGAAAACACCCTTAACGCGGCGTTGCGTCGCATGGGGTATTCTGGTGATGAAATGACCGCTCACGGTTTTCGCGCGACAGTCGTCTCGAACAAGTGGCGCAGCAAGTCGCTATCGCGGAAACGCCCATGCCGGTTCTTGGAAAAGGTCGAATGGTGCGGCACTGGATCAGACAGGTCGAGACGGCAAAACCAGCGGTACGCCAAGTTCAAATGCACCTCTTCGCAAAGCCTGCGCTCGGACCTGATGCCGAGGCAATAGCCCACCAACAGCATCCGGATCAGTAGCTCTGGATCAGTCGATGGTCGGCCAGTGTGGTTGTAAAAACCCGACAGGTGAGCCCGGATACTGTTCAGGTCAACGAGCCGATCAATAGGGCGCAATAGGTGATCTTGCGGCACATGATCATCGATGGAAAACTCGTAAAACAACGCGCGCTGTGCCGCTTGCTTGGGTCCCAACATCGTCAATCCCCCTGCATTCACAAGCAAATTGAATCAGTGGCAGACCCTCAAATCAAGAAGAGTTTTTCAACAGCATTCGCCCAATTTGACCAATGCTGCAATTTGGGCGAACGTCGGCTCTGTGCGTATTCGGTCTCGCTTCATGGGCGTCGGTTAACCTCGCTTATGCCTGTTTTGACGCCACACCATGGTTGTGCGGACAGCTGTGCGCCTATCCATCGTCAGGTCAAAAGTTGGACTGTTTCTTTGCTTTTATACTGGTAAACGGGGAGCAATAAACAGGGGCCAATGTCATGACATCATTCCAATCAGTTGCTGCTGATCTCGTATGCGCCATTTCGGTGTTCTCGGGTCTGCCCGCCATGTCCGATAGTGAAAGAAAGGTCACATATGGACGGCTCGGCCAGTTCGTTTCGATGCTGGGCAGCCGTCTGAAATCGTCGCAGGTTGTTGGCATATTTGGCTCACCGGGTGTTGCAATGGGGGCAAGCGCTGTGGCGTGCGTCATCCATGGCCGCGCTTTTGTACATCTTGATCCCGCAATGCCACAAATGGTGTTGCATAACATCGTGTCTGAATTGCAGGTCCGCTTGATCCTCACTTGCCAGGCCCCCGCTTCAGGCCAGTTGCCGGGAGACTGTGAAACGGTGGATGCCAATGATCTGCTTGGTCAACCGCCCGCGCCATATGCGCCCTTGAAGGCTGCCGCCGTTGCACCTGCCGATCCGATATACATGGTCGCGACCTCTGGCACGACAGGGCGGCCCAAGTGCATTCCGGTGTCTCAGGAAGCGGCCTATCTGTCCTATATCTGGCGCGACGCCTTCACACCTTACGGTCCTGACATGCGGGTCGGCATTTACATCTTTGCGATCTGGGAAATGTTTCGCCCGCTGCGCAAAGGTGCGGGTTTGTGGTTTCCTGATGCAAGCACATTGTTCGCACCGGGCAAGCTGGCTGACTTTCTGATCGCAAATAATATCGAAGAGATGCTGTTTACGCCGTCCTTTTATGACACGTTCCTCAATGCTTTGGAAGGCAACAAGGCTGCAGCATTGCCGCTGCGTCGCGTCGTTCTGAACGGTGAAGTCGTCAGCGACGATTTGATCATCGCGTCACTGGCCAGACTGCCCGACGTTGCCCTTTGGAACCTTTATAGTATTTGCGAAACCCATGATGTCTGCATGTCGCATCTGACAGAACCAGCGGGCGATGCACCAGCATCTGTCGGTGTCCCGATGGAGTATCTGCGGGCCGTAATTCTGGATGAAACCGATACGCCTTGCCCGCCCGGCACGTCAGGCCAGTTGCACTTTGAAGGGCCACGGATGCTTGGCCCCGGCTACGTCAATCGCCCCGAGGAAACTCGCCTGCGGTTCCGCGAACTGACGATTGAGGGGCGCGAAGTGCGGCTTTACGATACCGGCGATCAGGCATGGGTTGATGCCACGGGCGCGCTGCATATCGAAGGGCGTATCGCCCATATGCTAAAGCTGCGTGGCTTTTCGATCCAAACAAAAGAGCTGACTGACACCATGCGTGATAGGCTGTCTTTTTCCAGCGCTGCGCCATGGGTCGCCGAGATCGGCGCACGGGGAAAAAGCCTGATTTTCTACTATGCCGCCGATAAAGCGCAGGCCAAACGCAACGCAGAGACTTGGGGGATCGCAGCGGGAACCAACAAGATCCCCGCAGCACTTGCCGCCGATCTGCGCGCGGTTTTGCCGGCCTATTGTGTGCCCACGTTCCTTGTGCAGATGGAGGCCCTGCCGCTGCATCCGGTGTCGGGTAAAGCCAATATGCGTGCACTTCCAGCGGTAGAGGAAGACACCATCGACACCGATTTCGCTGAGGATGCCGTCATCGCGGCGGCCGCTCTGGCGATGTCATGTGCGCCCTCTGATATCGATCCCGCGCTGAGCTTTCATGATCAAGGCGGGGACTCGTTGATGTGCGTGACGCTGATGCTGGAGCTGGAAAAGGTTTACGGCATTCCCATCGACTTTGATCTGGCGATGAACGTCCCGCTGCATCGGCTTGATCAACTGATGACGCAAGAGGCCGATGCGCCTGCGCCAACCGAAAACTTTGATCGCCCCGGTATGTTGCTGACGGGGGCAACTGGATTTCTAGGCGGGCATGTTCTGGCAAAAGCTGCCCGTGATTTACCCAAGGGCGACGTAATCTATTGTCTCGTTCGGGACAAAAACCGTGGCGCGCGCGACAGGCTGGATGAGGTGGCGTTGGCCCATGGTGTCGCGTCTGATCGCTACGTGATCGTGCATGGCACCCTAGACGCCCCACGTTTCGCACTTCAGTCAGATGCCTATGCGGCGTTGGCCCAGTCGGTGACCAAGGTCGTCCACTGTGCGGCGATGGTGAACCTTGCAATCGGGCGTGAGGACATGCTGGATTGGTCGGCGCGTGGAATGGAGACGGTCCTGACCTTCTGTGCCGACGCAACCGCCGATTTGCGGTTTACGTCATCGAGCGCTGTGTTCCCCGACCGCGGTGGCCCTTGGCCCGAAGCTCCTGCGACGCTCTGGGATCAGTGCACCGGTTACGGTGCCGCAAAGATCGCGGCCGAAGTTGCTATTCAAGCCTCCGGTGTGGCTGCAGCCATCGTACGCCTGCCATCGCTTTACGATCTGAATGCGCCGAATCCGCGCGACATCTACGAGATCATTCTCAAAGCGTCTTTGCGTGCGGGTCATATGCCGCAAGCGCTTGAATTCCCGATGACGGACGTGACTGCTGCTGCCGCATTCCTGCTTGGTCCCGTTACAGGGGCTGGCGCCCCGATTTACAACCTCATGGCTGATACGCGTATCGTGCCAAGTAATCCGGGGGCACTGGCACCAAAGGACTGGTTGACCGTAGCCTCTCTCGACCCCGGTATCGCGCGTGTCATCGCCGACTTTCCCGACACGCTGCGCGCAGATTCAACGTTTGAGAATGCCGCCGCCCGCGCCGCTTGGGCGCAGACAAGCGACCAGTCCTTCGATACGATCAGCGACGGTGACAGTTTACTGGGACGCAGGGCGCGTGACTACCAAAGCGAACCCGCGTTGACCTGATAGTCTGCCATCGTCAGGGCACGGGCAGCATCGCTGGCTAGAAATGCCGCAAGCTCGGCCACCTCGTTGGGTTGAACCAGCCGGGTTTGCGGGTTTGACTTGGCATATTCCGAACGAACCTGTTCCAGCGTCTGGCCTGTCGCCTTCATGTCGGCGTCGATGAACTTGCGCAGCATTTCGGTCTCTACCCATGTAGGACTTATCGAAACGCATGTGACGCCATGCGCAGCACCCTCAAGGCTGACACAGCGACCCAGGCCCAAAAGCCCCGCCTTGGACGCACAATAGGCCGCGTTGTTGGCCATACCATTGTGAGCAGCAACCGAGGCCAGATTAATAATACGCCCCCACCCAGCATGCGTCATATACGGCATCACGGCGCGGATCATGCGAAACGTACCGCTAAGGTTGATATCGATCTGATCCTCCCAAATCTGGTCCGGGTGATCGATTATTGCAGCCTCATCATAGACACCTGCCGCATTAACGAGAATATCAACGCCACCACGCGCCGCGACAACATCAGCGACAAAGGCATCAACGCTTTCACGCGATCGCACGTCGAGGGCGGCAGCGTGAATATGATCGGCGTCAGCCCCAAGAACCTTGCGCACGTGGGTTTCATCGCCCGCACGTCGCGTACCAGCAAAAACAGTTGTTCCGTCCTTTGCCAGTCTGCGTGCAATTGCCAGTCCCATGCCTGATAGACCCCCTGTTACAATCGCCGTTTTCTTGCCTGATGTCATGCTGAGTTGCCTTTGCTATCGTTTGGGATGCCAATCAGCTACGCCAAAACGCGCATGGATGCACTGGCAATTGTTGTCGAACGCGGGACTGGACCTTTAGGCAATCATACAGACCAACTGGACATCATTGGGGTCCGAATTCCATGAAAAGCTATTGTGGAGACACCTACATTTCAAACACGCCATATCGCCAAAGCAGCCATCGGACGCAAGCCAGTGAACGGCTGTTTAGTCTACAGACCAACGTTTCAGCCTGCAAAAATGCTGCGCGATGTACGAGTGGCCGCTTTGGCGGGCCGCACCGCAGCATCTTGTGGTGGTCGTGAACGGCAGCAAAGGGCCGTCCCAGTTCAGGCTGGCAAGGTGTGCAATCACCGAGCCAGCCCTAACCGACACCTGAGCAGCATACCCAGGAATGGCTATGGCGCGGCTAACATGCAGTGTGCGGGTCGTGCAACAGCGCATAGAGAGCCGCTTGTGGATGGAGAAATTAGAAGACCAATTAATGCCGGATTCCGGGAAGCAGCAGCGCGGCATGCGATGGCCGCTCAAAGTCCGGAAAGGGCCGTTCGTTTCAGGCAAGTCGATGCAAGGCTGGCCGTTTCTGCGGCGACTCCGAGGTCCGCAACGGGCCGGAAGCAGCAATAAAATGAAGGTTCTGCCCAGAACTGAAGAGCTTTCAGTTTCGCCAAGGCTCAGAGAGTAATATATTGACCTTGGTAGCTTGGCCGCCGGGTACTATGGCCGGGTGGAGCAAAGCTCGAGTAATCAAACTGGTGGCACGAAATGGCTGAACAGGCTTAGGGAGATGATCTATTGCAAAAAGATAGGGTCATATCTGAAGTTATCGCTAGCACACTCCAGGACCTCGCCGATTGGATACCAGCTAAATTAATGTCAGGAGTCGGTCCGCAACATCCAGAGGTGCATCAGGAGTTCGGGCAAAGACTAAATTCGTATGTGAGCGACGTGCAAGAAATGCTGACACGCAAGCCTTACGAGGAGTAGCGATCCGAGTAACTTGTAGGCGCTGGGAGCACACGAAATCCGCCTATCAAGCAACACGGAGTTCACTACAAATTTTGCAGTGAGCGAGAAGCGCTCAGGAAATCTTGTCCTCCTTGGTTTGGTTCAGGTTGGAGTGACAGGGCGCACCTGCTTGAGGCCGACTACTGGTGTGCAGCGAAGTCGATGTCGATTGGCGAGGCGGCGTTGATGCTTGTAGGAGTGGACCCGAGGAAAGCCAACTACGATGCACTATTCCTAGACAGTTATGGCAAGGACGAACGGATCGACGACATTCTCTACTTTTTGGAGGATCGCTTCGAGCTACTCGTCAAGCGCTTTGGGGACCCCAAGGATATTCTTGTTTCTATCGAACTCGAAGAACTTATCGACTGGGCTTGCACCAGTGGTCAGAAACATCCAACCCGGTCTAACGAATTAGGTGCGCGACGTCAGCGGGTAGGGGGGGCTGTGGGGCGCGCTAAAGGCACTAAGGAAAAGCCCTTACACAAGTCGACGAAAGACTTACTCGGCCGAGTTTTAGTCACGGTAGCAATCGATCACCATAACCTAACGACAAAGCAAAACGCGGCAAAGGTGGCTAAAGAGATCAAGCATTACGGAGATGAGTTGGGATTCAGTCTCGACGACCAGATCCTTGTTAAATTAATTAAGGCAGGTTTTGATCAAATTGACGACCGCATCAAAGACGAAATGACAATAATGCCGGATGAAAAATAGCTTTTTACATCTTTTTCAGTACCTTAGGTCGCTTCGTTTGATCTTGCACATTTTTGTACGACTTCGCCGAACGTAGTTCCAAAGAGCTTGGATTTGCGGAAAACAAATTTGCCGATCTCGTAGTTAAGGATTACCGAAACGGGCGTGACTTGCTTGCGAAATCTCGAGTCGTCATGGTTATTGACCTTCTTGGCTTTGACGAAGCCCAAGTTCGAGAAAAGTCGCCACGTATTTACCAATATCTCAGAGACAGTGTTTGGCCGGATGGCAAGGACAAGAACATTTCCGAACAGGGCCTGATCGGTATCCTGCGCGACCTGCATGACCAGATCGACACCGCCGTCGCCGACGCCTATGGCTGGCCTGCCGACCTGAGTGACGAAGACATCCTGTTCCGTCTTGTCGCCCTGAACAAGGAGCGCGCAGACGAGGAGGCGCGCTGACACATCCGCTCCCTGCGCCCCGACTATCAGAACCCCACGGGTGCCACGGCGCAAGCCAAAGACGGCGCGCTTGATCTGGGCGACGCCCCCGTTGACGCCAAAGACAAACCCGCATGGCCCAATTCCATGCCCGCCCAGGTCGCGGCGCTGCGCGACGCCCTGCACGCCAGCGGAGAGGGCACGCCAGAGCAACTGGCCCGCACCTTCAAGCGCGGACGCGGGGCAACCGTCGCGCCGTTGCTGGAAAGTCTGGTCGCTTTGGGTTTGGCCGCCAGAACCGATGCGGAACCTGAGGGCCGGGAGGCAGGACGAAATCCTTCGATCTGGTCAGGCAGGGCGACGGGTCAGTCGGGCATCAGCGTCCGCAGCGCCTGTATTGCCGCCGCCCTCGTCGGCGCGATTGTGTCAGCGAGGATCGCAAC
>ERZ651776.5475-NODE-5475-length-10964-cov-5.167631_pt1 | contig 10964 bp, 9 predicted proteins | sample MGYA00514761_ERZ651776 | MGnify/ENA metagenome assembly ERZ651776 | reverse complement strand
TTATCCGAAGCAAGCAGTTCTGGGTTTTCCAGTTGTTAGGCTGGTCTACTTGGGTGTTGATGGTGATGCTGCGCGACATCATCTTCGTACCACCCGAATATATCTTCACTCGAGCTCTCGTCTCCAGTGCCAGTGTCGTTCCGGCAATGTTGTTGACGGCAGGTCTCAGAACTCTTTATAAGCTAGTTTGGGAGCGCGGATTTATCGCGCGTTTTTTGGTAACTTGGTTTGGCTCATTCGGGGCTGCGCTGATTTGGCAGCCGATTCGAAACTACATATCCTTCATACCTTTCGGCGAAGTGCTTAGTCTTCGCGATGTGAGTGTTCAGAATCTTTTCGATAGCCTGTTCAGCAGTTCATTTCCGCTTCTTCTTTTGTGGAGCGGGCTGTATTTTATTATCAAGTATTATCAGTTATTTCAGGCAGAGAAAGAGAAGAGCCTGCGCTCTGAATCTCTTGCGCATGAGGCGCAGTTATTGATGCTGCGCTATCAGTTGAATCCGCATTTTCTTTTCAATACTCTTAACGCCATCTCTACCTTGGTTCTATCGTCGGCAAACGACCAGGCGAATGAGATGCTGACTAAGTTGAGCAAGTTCTTGCGCTATTCCCCCCCGGATGACTACTCCACACACACACACACACACACAAGCACACACACACATCTATCGGTTTTCAGCCACCTACCTCAAGAATGCCACACTTGTCGTTTCCGAAATCAATGGAGTACCAATGCAAGATCATGCTCAGCTTCACTTCGTTCTTAATCTTATCGACGCCTACGTTCTCGGCTAAGAACGCATGCGCTGCGGCTTCAAGTTCTTCATCCCACGACTTTAGTGAATAATTTTTCACAGGGGGGCAGCTTTTCGCCCCGCAATTCAGACCAAAATGGATTCGGGGGTCGACAGCGTCCTCTGTCAAGCTCAATCGGGGCTCCCAACCCTTTCTGATGCTCTTGCTAAGATGGTAGGGCGCGATTCGGTTTGCCCTGAGAATTCCGTTCTATGGCAGTGAAAATAGGTTGAGTGTAAGTTGAATGGGAAGAAGGTGAGATCGTGTCAAGTGCATATTATCGCAGTCAAGCACGCTCCCTTCTCGCTTACCTCCAAACAATTGAGACTGAGCGCGACCCCGCCGCCATTGAACAAATACAGTCCGTAGTCAAAATACTGTAACCTTTGCAGCGATTTAAAGGGGATACCGAGATGTATAAAAGAATGTTTGCACATCAAATTGTAGACATTAAGGACGATGGGAATCTTCTCTTCCGGTTTCAAGGAGAACAAATCTATGCGCTTGAGAAGAGAGGTTGCAGGAACAAAAATATCAGTGAAGTTTGGGTCGCTGGCAGCTGCTAAGTAGTCTACATTCCCTGTCGCAGGATCTGTATGCGTAATGATGATTGTAGAAACCAATTGATGGAGAGCTGTCACAACACTGTTGGCAGTAGCCGGATCGTAATAATCCAATCCAATTGGAGAGTGTGAATCGTTGATCTTTCGGGAGGCGTTAGAGAATACTTTAGATTTTAGGCTCTTAGGGGTGGACGAGCCTATCTTGGGCTTTGTATTTTCCTCAACAAAAGCGGCATCAATCGTGACAGCTGAGCTATCCTCAAAATCCCCAGACCCCACAGACATGAACTCATCAAGTGGGAAAGGAGTGCAAGCCTCTTCATAAGCGTCTGGAGAGAGCGATGATAGCATCCGAGATTCCAAAGTTTCTGAGATGGATTCGTCCGCCTCAATATTCGAGACAATAGCTTGAATCATAGCGATTGTGTCATCTGCCCCACCCAAATTGTGACGCCCCAGAAAGCACTGAGGGACGGTCGAAGCTCCGCCTTTCGTATATTTTTTCAGAAGCTGGATTTTCTGAATCCTCGAATCGTCGATCTGTACCTCGCTGTAGGGGGTGGAGAGTGGGGTCAGGGAGATGTTGTTCTGAAGATGATGCTTCAGGCGGAGACAGTGAGGGCACGTGGCAGTGGTTATTATCGTTATAACTGCGGTTGTCGCTTTCATTTTTATCGTCGTTTCTTCACTTCGTGCTAAAGGTGAGGAAATCGCCGGAGATGGGATAGATTGCAGATTGAAATGAGGGGACCCCTTGAGAGAGATGGAAAACCTTGGACGCCAAGCTGGCTGCTGGGTGTAAGGGAGGCTCGTCTGAGCTACTTTTGTCCTACGGCGGCGGGATTTCAGAGAAGATGAGAGAATAGAAATGAGTAGATATGTTATCAACGAATATGTTACGATCATATCCGTACTTTGTCCAGCGACACAGCGAGCGAACGAATATATTATGCTTTCTCCCAGGTCCTTCTGTTTTGTGAATTGATAATGGCGCACTTTTTGGGAACGCCGCGGGCGTTCTCTCATTCATGGAAATCGCTCAGCGTGACCCTGATCCCACTACTTTCTCAGGCCCAAAACGCAAAGAACCCAATCCTGACCTACTCCTCTTCCATCCGGTCTTTCTCCTCTAACAACTCGTCCACTGACTCGGCTCATCATAGTGAATTGATTGACAGGCTTTGTGCCAAGCGTATGACGAGTGTCTCGCTAAACACTCTCATGGACACTGGTCGTGGCAATCTTCTCACACGTCACACGTCTTTTAGTGAGGAGGACCTTCCAAAAGACGCGTCAAAGATTGGCACTGCTGCGACGGAGAAAATATTGAGGCAGGTTGCCAACTTCTTGCACCGAGAGTTGCCAATAAGGTTTGCGCATAGGATTCGGGACCTGGAAAATGTGCCCATGATGAAAGATCAGGCAAGTGTCAAGCAGGTGAAGGAATGGTACACAATGTCAATGCTGGAGCTCGTGGCTGCGGATAAAATATTGACAAACGAATCCGAGGCTAAGTTTGCAAGTTTGCTGGAAAATATTTATGAGCGTCATGCGGGTGTGCTGGTGACCATGGCTCGTGGAGCCTATGAGCTCCGTGACGCTGTGACGAAGGGTAAATATGGCGAGCATGGGAAGGCTGATTTCGATGAGATGCAGCACATGCACGAATTCTTGGATCGGTTTTACATGAGTCGTATCGGCATAAGAGTTCTGATTGGACAGTATCTGTGCCTACGACAGCCTCCGGAGCAAAATTTCGTGGGGATGATAAACAACAAAGTGAGCCCCGCTGTGATAGTGCAGCAGGCAATTGATGATGCGACATATATGTGCGAACGCAAGTATGGGGAGGCTCCCGAGGTTATCATTCGCCGGAACAATAAGGAGGTTACCTTCAGCTATGTTCCTGCCCACATCCATTACATTATGCTCGAATTGATCAAGAACGCTATGCGAGCTACTGTCGAGTTCCACGGCGATGACGAGGATTATCCGCCAATCAAAGTGGTCATTGCCGACAGCGAGGAAAATGAGGATGTTGTGATAAAAGTGAGTGACGAGGGGGGTGGGATCAAGCGCAGTAATATTCCCAAGATTTGGAGTTATCTTTTCACGACTGCGGATCCAGCGATACAAGAGGGCATGGTAGCGTTCGAAAACCAAGATCATAGTATAGATAGTCCGTTGGCGGGTCTTGGCTATGGTCTTCCTATATCAAGGGCGTACGCTCGCTTTTTTGGGGGGGACTTGAGCGTCATGTCCATGGAGGGAAGTGGCACGGATGTTTTTCTCCATCTGAATCGGATAGGAAATTCGACCGAACCATTGCCGGTGAATTGAATTTGTTTGATTATGTACACCATTGCTGGTTTTAAGTACACCATTGCCGTTAGGCCCAGTATTTGCTTACGGTAACGATGAATTTTGTGATAAATAAATAATAAGCCAGCGCTTTTTCGCCCAGGAAATTTAGTCAATTTTTAATCACTTTCATCTTCATCGCTGCTGTCTTCCTCCTCGCTCTCGGCCAGCCACTCCAAAAACTGCTGGACGTAGTTACTCTTAAATAAAGCCAGCGCTCCCTCGTCACCCTCGCCACCTGATCTCTTTTCCGCCCAGTGGTTGATACATTCCTCGCTCAAAATCTCAAGATCCTCGTAGCAAAACCTCAGCATAATCATGAAGCCCTGGCTTCCCAATTTGGCCCCTATAGTGTTATCCTCTGTCTCCGAACAAATTTCCTCCAATCCCAGCACCACTCCAAGCTGATCGTCTACCCTGGGAGAGAGCTTGTTGAATAGAACTTTAAAATTCCCAACTGAGATGCGAAACTTCATCACCGCCTGCATCGCGCTCAAACTGGACACGTTGTCCTTCACCTCCTTCTCCGCGTTTTCTTTGGCGGCTAACATCGCTGCACGATTGCAATCCACGTAGCTCGCGTTCTGGCTGAACTTGAAAGAGTTCAGCTCAATGGCCAGGTTCTCGAGGGATGCCCCCTCCTCATGCTCCAAACAGAGATTTTTCAGCTCCAGAATGATGTCCACCCCCTTCTGTCGACCCGTGATGAGCATATTGTTGTTGTTGTTGCCGAAGTTCAGCTCCGTATCATCGCCGCCACCAAAAAATAGGTCGTCCTGGTCATCGTCATCGTCCGAGTTGTTAGCGGTGTTGTAGCGGGCATCGAGGAGACCATCGGTCTCAACAATCAGGTCAGGGGAGAAACCGATGGATTGGGACTCGTGAATGAGCTTGCGCTTGATAGAATGGTCGCGGTAGATGCCCCCCATATCGTCTGAGTCGTCTGATAAATCTTCATCACTGTCACTATCGCTGTCATCAACGCGAGGAACAAAAATCCTACCCCGCCCGCCCACACCAACAACAGCCTCGTCTGTCTCAAAAAATTGAGACTCGACTTTATCCTCGTCGACGGTGCCGTCATCATCAAAACCGTCGTCGGAGTCTTCGTCCTCGATCTCATCCTCTCCGCAGACAATGTGCGTGAAGGGATCGATATTGACGTTCTCTCCGATCACACAATTGTCCCCTATCACGACACCGTGGTGGATTACCGCGTTGCTTTTGATGACAGCATTTTGGCCGATCAAAGCGCCGTTTACCGTGACGTTATCGCCCAACTGGACGCCTTCGAAGAGGTGGCTGTTGGATATCCTCGCCCCATCACCAACAACGGTGGAGTCACCAAAAACCACGTCTTTCATTACCCCGCTTTTGCCAATCTTTACCGCCGCTCCTACCACACATCCCCGGCCAATTTCCGTTGTCCTGTCGATACTATTGCCCACCTTGCTCTCCCTGTAGACGAAGTGTCGGGAGTATTTAAATTTGCGAACAGAATTACTTTCAATTGCATCGACCACAACCGGGTAACACCGACGACGGATCACGTCGCGGGACACGGCGTCGTAGGTTCTGAAATCTCTCACTGCGCAGCAATACTCGTTGTCCCCTATTAAGTGAGCAAAGATTTTCGGTCTCAAACCTTCTTCCTCCTCTGCCACACTGTTGGCAACAAACTGCTTCCTAACTTCTCTGTAATCAAACTCATCGCTGAACCTAGCCAGGACCTCGGGCGAGCAGACGTCAATACCGATATCGCTAACATGTGGGTGAATCTCGATGGTGTTGTACGCGTGCAAAAAAGAAGTAGGAATCGGAATGGTGTTGCTCATGTCATAACGCATTTTCGGCCTGTCATCAGAGTTAGTCCACGCAGAGAGGTGCTTGGGCTTTGCGTGGTAGAGAAGAATTTCCTTGGACAGCGAGTCAGTACCCAGGTATATCTCCCGGCCGTCATAGCCAACGTCGGGATGGCGACTATTCGGTAGGCGCGAAGAAAATAAACATGTCATGCAGCCCCCGTCGCCCTTACTCGTTCTCTTCTTGAAGTTATCAAGGACAGGAGCAAGGTCGACGTTAGAGATTATAGGGTTGTGAAGCAAAAGGAATGGGTTACTCTGGACGATATTTAGCTTGTCGACAGAGCGGAGAGCATCCCCAGGGTTCGTGCAATCCCTATCGACAATCAACTTTATGGTACACTCAGTGCTGGGACTTTGGGACAGCCCTCGAGCATACTCCCGAGGGTAGGCAGATTCCAGGTAGGCGATGTACGCCATTTCGTCTTTTTTACTCGTTACAAAGAGCAGTATCTCCATCACCGCGTTCCTCTTCAGATAAGTTATCGTGTGGTGGAGAATTGTTGCATCCGAGCGGTGCATGGTCAGGAGATAAGCAGGCTTGCTTGACGTCAGCGGCGATGGAGGGAACTGCGGAGGCAATAGGAGGGCCTGAAATGGCACTGCAGTTTGCTTATCGTCGTCCATGGTAGAATGGGAGTGTGTTTGAACAGGGGGGAAGGGTAGTGGGGGAAGAAGAAAAAAAAGGAACAGAGGGGAAGGGTAGTGGGGGAAGCAAGTAAAAGTAAAAGTGTAGTTTATGTGCAGTCAGAGTATCGATGAGTTTCGTGCGCTTGTCGAGTGCAGAGAAGTCTTATCGTAGCCAAGAACTGTAGAAAAGTGGGCGGTCCGTGTGCCCCCAAAAAGATGAAAAAATAAAAAATGATCTGTTTGTTTCGCCTAAAATTTCGATCTTTAAAATCGCTTGCTTCTGGTCCTGGTCCTTATGGTATTTTCCCTCCCTTTCCCACTGCTTTCAGCTGTCATCACTCTGAATTGTCCTATTGCCCTTGAGCATGTGAGAGGCCGACAATATTCTGCTGTCGCAGTCGACATTATGAAATTCTTTCTGGGTTTATCGCTTTTGAGTGCATTACCATTGAAAGATGAGACCCTGATGACCCAAGCTTTGTTGCTGAACAAAAAGGAGATGTTGGATGTTGTACTGGATTTGATCAGACTCCTTGCAGTAGAGGAATACGTGATCTACTGGGGTTGGAGGATGGCTGGACAGTTCAAATCCGTGATACCTAAATCGCAACTTACTTTCGTTGGAGATGAGTACAACTCAATACACTCTTTGAGCCCACCCACAGCATTGCTAGGGTATGGAATCGCTGTCGTTGCCAATGCGGCTGCTCTTTATGCATGCGGCATTCCGACGCTGCCTTCTTTGGTCATTTTCGTATCAGTGCGTATACTTGAGACGCACGGCTATCTGTGGACGAAAATAATTATCGTAGAGCTGATTACACCACTTCACCGTTCACCAACATTGCTGCTGATGTTGGTTTACGTCATGCTTTTTCTCAATCCTGCCATCTTATCGATCCAATTGGTGTTTTTTGTGTTTTGTGTGATAACTCTGATGATCACAATATTGGACTGTAGGCGGTTGCCAGATGTGAAAGCAATGTGTGCATTGGCAATTTGTTTGATATTGTTTCCGGACAGAGTCCGGTGGGCCTTCGAAAAGTAGCTAGAATAGAATAGAAGAGAAGAGAAAAGAAAAGAAAAGAAAAGAAAAGAAAAGAAAAGAAAAGAAAAGAAAAGAAAAGAAAAGAAGATTTGTCTGCAAATCCAATCAAGAAGTTTAAGGCAACTTTTGTTTCTTTATTTATTTGCGTCCACCGGGGCTCAGCGAGTGGTGTCTCTCCAATTGCCTGAAACCGTCTATTTCGACCCTGTCCTTTCCCCTTCCCCGCCCTGCCCCCCCTCTCCCTCCTTTAACTCCTTTCTTTGAACTCTTCCCCGTAGTTACCTTGATGCCTCTCATTGCCGGGTTATCGTAGGGCGAACGACGAATTGGGTCGTACGACAGTTTCGGTGATGGTTGCACCCCCAAACGGAATAAGAATGAGCCTCTTATCTCTGCAGGCGATCTAGTGAGCCTCATTCTGAAATCGCGAGAAGAGAGGGGGTGGGTTTGTTAGCGCCCAAAAATGTGTCAAGGCTATTTATCGTCGCGAATGCTTACCTCTTCTCCCTTCTTATTCTATCTTGTAACAAAGGTTCGTTTAGGGGTCTATCGATACCGGCACTTGGACCGGCTAGCCCGACATAAGCTGCACTCCTTGCAGTAGCCTTTCGCTCTGACATCATATCTTCTCTGCTTTGTGCTCGTTTTAGCTGCTGCTTCTTACTAGCGAAGTACCTGTCGTAGAGTTGTCCTCCAAAACGGTAAAACATCAATCCGCACATGATTATAATGAGCCCAAAAATGTCGCTGGGGCGCTGAGGCTGGTGACCAGGCATCCATTTCATGCTAGAAACAAGGTGGCAGAGGGTAAATAAGGATTTGGTTAGACTATGAAGATTATGAGCGAGCGCACATGAAGGATAATGAGGATAATGAGGATAATGAGGGAATGTTTTAGCTTACCTGAAAGCGAAATTCCCCAGAGGCACGAGCACTGTACTGCTGAGGGCTAAAATGCTGGCGCTCCCATGCTTCAATACCAGCACCATGAGGATGTTCAGGGCAAGATTAAATATTAAGTAGCTCAAGACATAAAAGGGTGCCAGGCTGCAGTCGTGATAGATTTTTTCGTCGAAGGTATAGCCGTCGTCTTGGGGGTCGTCGCTCAAGAAAACAGTCGTCGATGAATGCCCAAGTGCACACTGCATTCCGTCATATAAATTTTGGGGGAGCTGCCCGGCTGTCAATCCGCTCGCCCAAGCACCTGGAATGGCGAGTGGAATTGCGACGATTACCTGAAATACCGCCACCCAGCCGTTTAAGTAAGTTACGTCGATGTCCACCGTTCCAAGCGCCTTCTCTTTGTAAACAGAGCTGAAGACTGATGGCACAATGGAAATGAGCTGCACCGCAATCCAGAAGGGCTGATTCGAACCCACCTTAACCGTTCCCGAGCCCTCAGTCGGAGAGGCCGCGGATTCCATGTTGCTCGTCGAATCTTCGTTAAAGTCGTAGTTTTGGAGGTCGGGGGAAGGGGGGGGGGCGGCTTTGCCAGCAAACTTAAGATTCAGCGAAAGTTTTAAAGGTAGGTTAGGGTTAGATTAGGTGAGGTGAGGTGAGCAAATGGTGTCACAAAGTGCATTGTAAGAAAAGAGAAACACCTCTTACCTGAGGAATCAAGACCGTTATTATCCCCAGGATTACAATAAATGCTCCCCCGTACTGGTAGTTCTCATATTTTGCGCCGAGAACCAGCTACGAGAAGAAGGAGAGAAAATGTACTGTGAGATGAGCCTAATTTGCACTGTTTTCATGCGTATGATGATCCGGATTCACTCTCACCTTGCTGATCACCATCGCAATAGGAATACTCGCTTGACCCAATAGCACCACTAAGCTAGCATTTGGAATAAAATTGAGACTGAAAGTTCCCATAATGCTGTGTTTTTTTTTTGGTTTATTGACGACAATTGGTAAGCGATGAAAGAGAAAAAATTGTGATACAACAGCGAACATTGGCTTACCTGCTTATTGAGTCGAGAGCGCCCATTATAGCAAATTTGTACTTGGGAACATTCGTTTGCTCCTTTGTAATGGAGGTACCACACATTAGCATGGGGAAAATGTACATAAAACAGACAGGAACGTAGAATACAGTTGATAAAATCGAGCAGAAATACGGATAGTCGTACATTGGTATCGTCTGTAGCTTCCCGAAAATACGGTTTCCGAGACCGACGACAGTCATCATCAAGAAAGACCAAAGAAGGAGGGTGCTATTGTTTTCCTCGGGATGAGGAGGTTGTGTCGGGAGCGGTAGCTTAGCATTGTGCGTACTTTTGCTGTTTGGTCGCTGGACTTCTAGAAGGGACCGTTTCTCCTCATTGGTGTAAGGAGAGGAGCCAGCCGACTTCATTTACTCCCCCGGACTTTCGGAGGGTGGGGAGCCGGCACTTTTTGGAGGGTGGAGGCAGCCGGCAGGAAGAAAACAGTTAAATTGGGGGTTTTAATATCTCAGGGAGCCGAAGAATTTAAACTGTTGGAGGGGGTCGATCGGAAATTCCGATCTAACGTTCTTAGGACTTTCAAAACGCAAAGTACATATCAAAATCGAGAAAAACATTTTTTTGATCCCCCCACCGCTGGTGATACCAAAAACACTCGACGTTAGCCCTGGATTGCCTCTAAGACTCCCTGCTGGAGAAAAGTGTTTTACTTTACTGTGGATAACCACTGAAATCTCCCCCGAGGGGATCATTTGCCCTCATTTTCCACCTCCTTCTGAGCAGTGAAAAGTCCACCATGCTTGCGATAAGGACCGCAGCCACACACATAAAGACTGTGAGAGTCAGAAATTCTGGCTCAATTGCTGCCACCAGTGTGGTAAAAGCATGTACAGAAGTGACCCAACACAACGACCTGCCTGTCCTTCGTCTCGCCAACGAATCACTACGAAATTTGAGCCAGGATAAATTGGCTCAGCTCCCTTTCGCTGATCCTTTTTGGGCTTTTGTGTGGCCAGGGTCATTTGCCTTGACAAAATATTTGCAGGAGAACAATGGGATCCTCAAAAATTGCAATGTCATTGACTTTGGCTCAGGATGCGGGGTGTCAGCCGTAGCTGCTGCTCATAAAACATCTGGAACCGTGATTGCCAACGATATTGATGAATTCGCCCTTGCTGCTACATGGCTTAATAGCGAATTGAACCAAGTTAAGATTCAAACCAAGCGAGATAACCTGATTGGTTTCAGCAACGAGGAGTTGCGAAACCTATTCGCAAAAAATGAAAACAATACCCAATTAACTTTACTGTGCGGCGACATGTTTTACGAAACTCAACTTGGAGTGGATGTTGCTCAATGGTTTGCTGAACTCTCGCGAGATGACTCCACAAACATAATTATCGGTGACCCTGGACGGCACGCCTTGCCTCCAAATTACCTGAAAGTAGCATCTTATCCTCTCCCTAAATTCCTCCGAGATGACAACAGTGGACTGCTATCAACATTCGTGTACACATTGAAGACACAGTAGAGGACACGGTAAAAGTTTGAAGTTGTAATATAGTAGATCTATAGGGTACTTGCTCAGACGGATGAGGACTAGACCGGGCAAGCGCGCCCTTTTCAAAAGAGTAGTGTCGAATCCCGAAGTTTCGAGTAGAAAGATTGATCGCGAGCGGTTCAATTTTGCAAAAACGTACACCATCAAAAATCAGTTAACAGGATTTCATTGTATTTCAAAGTCCTTGCGCACTTTCTA
>ERZ651776.5471-NODE-5471-length-10969-cov-6.287642_pt1 | contig 10969 bp, 20 predicted proteins | sample MGYA00514761_ERZ651776 | MGnify/ENA metagenome assembly ERZ651776 | reverse complement strand
TATAAGCTTTGATTTAATCATAATGTCATCAAATAATATTACCTTTATTTTACACAAACCTCAGTTGTCTGAAAATATTGGAGCATGTGCTAGAAGTATGAAAAATTTTAATTTTCAAAAATTAACAGTTATTAATCCAAAACCAATATTTCCAAATGATAAAATTTTAGCAACCTCAGTTGGGGCTAAAAATATTATTAATAAAAGTAAAGTGTACGATGATTTAGAGCCTGCTTTAAAAAATATAGATTATGTAATTGCAACCTCAGCAAGATTTAGAAATAAAAATATAAAACATATTCAATTAGAGGATTTAAAAAAGATAGATTTTACAAAAAAAGTAGCATTTTTGTTTGGCTCAGAAGCATCAGGATTATCTAATAATGAAGTAAGTTATGCAAATTACACTCTACAAATTCCAACTAATCCTGAATTTAAATCGTTAAACCTTTCGCATAGCTTAATTATTATTGCTCATTATGTATCAAATATTATTAAATCTAAGACCTCTAACTTTAAGAAATCTAACAAAGTGAAAGCTGCCTCTAAAAAAGAAATACATTCGATGACTAATTTATGTATTCAAAACTTGGATGAAATTAATTTTTTCAAACCAAAAGAAAAGAAGCCAATAATGTTAGAGAATTTGAGAAATATTTTCTATCGTATGGAATTATCAGCTAAAGAAACACGTATATTATCTAGTGTATTCGCTAGTTTGGGTAAAAAACGTTGATTGACAAAATGGCCTGTACGCTTATAAACCCCATTATTATTACATGACAAAAAGATTAAACTCTAAACATAAAGTAGACAGAAGACTAAAGGTTAACCTATGGGGAAGACCCAAAAGTCCTTTTAATAAAAGAGATTATGGACCAGGCCAACACGGTCAAGGTAGAAAAGGAAAACCATCTGACTATGGTATTCAGTTACAAGCTAAGCAAAAACTAAAAGCTTACTACGGTAATATTAACGAGAGACAGTTTAGAAATATTTATAAAAAAGCTGTTATGCTTAAGGGTGATACTGGTGAAAACCTAATCGGATTACTTGAGAGAAGATTAGATGCAGTTATTTATAGAGCGAAATTTGCAACAACAGTATTTTCTGCTAGACAATTAATTAACCATGGACACGTTAGAGTGAATGGTAAAAAGGTTAATATTGGAAGCTACATAGTTAAGGAAGAAGATTCAATTGAGATTAGAGATAAGTCTAAGCAACTTGCAATTATTGATATTGCACTTGCAAGTAAAGAGAGAGAAACCCCAGAATACATTCAAATGGATGAAAAAAACAAAAAAGTTAAATTTGTTAGAGTTCCTAAGTTTGAAGAAGTTCCTTACCCAATTGTGATGGAACCAAATCTAGTTATCGAATATTATTCTAGATAAAACTATAAAATTATCTGTTAAACTGCTGATTTAAGTTTTTGCAAAAACTCTATATTAGTATAGTTTATCCATTTGCCTTTTATGAAAAATTTATTTAAGAAAATAATTGTTATTATTAAGATAAATATTTTAGTTTTAGCTTCATACACATCTTCTGCACAAGCTACTACTACTTTTGTAGATGCCTTTAGTGTATCTGCTCAAGAAAATATTTCTCAAGGATTAACTTTTAACAGTGATGGATCTAAAATGTATATTGTAGGTGGTAGTGGTGATGATGTTAATGAGTATTCACTTGCACAAGCATATGATGTCTCTACCGCAAGTTTTGTAGATACTTTTGATTTAGTGGATAGCAATCCACAAGCTATTATCTTTAATACTCTTGGAGATAAAATGTTTATAGTGGGTGATGGGAGTAATACAATAATCGAGTATGCATTAGCTATTGATTTTGATGCTTCAAGTGCAAACTTTTCAAACATTTTGTACACTTCTGGGTTTTCTCTGTCGTGCTTAACAAAGTTTTCTACTGTCCATTTACCATGCATGTTATTCTTTCCCTTCTACTTGTTTCAGTCTAATCAATCTACTTTGCGCGTAGGCGTAGGCCTTATGTAACTCTTTGATCTCATGCTCTAAGTATGATGTTTCATACTCAAGATTTTCTATCTCACCACATAAACTCATAGTACTCTTGCCTCCTCTAAGTTAAGTTGTATTTGTTTCTTTAATATAGGGCATACTTTAGCCCCCTTCGATAGGTTTTCATCTTGAGTGAGTATCTGTAAGTTACCAGACCAATGTGGGCCGCCATCATTTAAAGGCCACATATGATCAACGTGCCTAAGTATACCATCTTCTTTTTGAAGTTTATGTTTTAATTTAAATATAGCTAATATTTTTCTTTGTTCTGTTTTACACCCTTTTAATTTTTTGGGAATAGCATCGTGTTTTAATGCTCTTCGTTTTGCTGCATCAGTTGTCCTTTCACACTTAGTTTTAAGTCTATATTCTTTTAATTTTTCTTTATTAATAATGTTATATTCCTTGCACTCTAAACGCAATCTTTCTTTGTTTTCTTGATACCATGCGCGTCTTTTGGGCAATATTATTTCTCTATTTTTATTACGATACTCTGCTGAATATTTTATAAATTTTTCGCTATTTTTCCAATAATTTCTTTTTGCTCTTTCTCTTGCTTTTTCAAAGACATAACTATATTTTTCGGGGTCGCTTTTATATGTAGCTCTTCTCTTTTCAGATCGAAGTCTCTCGCGCTCCCTTCTCTCTTCTTTTGTAAGTCCTAATGATCTCATTATTCTATCTCCTTTCTAACAATGTTTTCCTTATCTGTTACCCAATAACGCTTATAGTTATTTTTAGTTATGGGATGCTTACGCCACGCCCCAAGTATAACGTAACCTTCAGCGCGTAATGTAGATATAACTTTACTCAGTGAAGCTATCTGATAATCCAGTAGAGCCTCTCTATTAGTTATACTTCCTGTAATCTTTAGGTGATTAATAACCTGTTCAGTCTGTATCATTTAGTTTCCTTCCTGTTGTTGTTTTAGTATGCGATGTATCATAGTACTTGCATCTTTAGTTTGCCCTCTCAGTAGCATCTCGTAAGCCCACGCTAGGTTACCCCTGTCATTTCTATCTAATGCCCCCTCAGTGGGCGTATCTGGGGCTGTGGCGATAGGTTCTGGGGTTGTTGTAGTAACCTTAAACTTAGTTGCCAGTGTCATCACCTCATTCTTCAGCCCTTTGATTAACTCTTGGGCCTCTAAATGTGTGTACTCATACTGCCCCTTTCGGGATAGGTTGCCCAATAGTTTAATTGACTTATGGGCCTTAGGTAGACGGCTATCTAGTAGCCGCCTGAATGTTTCTCGTTTAGTGTTATCCATTAGTCTCTCCTTTCTCTATTAACTTAAAATATCCATCGTCTTGCACCCAATCACGCCATCCTTCACGCCAATCTGATGCATCGTAATCAGTCCAGTCTTCAGAGCGATCTCTGTTAATCTCTTCTAAAACTTGGTTTAAAGTCCATGTAAGAACCTTTCTTGTTTCAACATCTCTTACCTTTATATTATCCATTAGTCTCTCTCCTATAATTTTGTAACCATGTATTTACTAAGATATTATCTGTTTTAAAGTCGTGATACTTAGTACCTAGGTAATCTTCTAAAATGGCTACCTGATCTTGGATATGTTCTATATCATTTAAATAATCAGATACTGTCCTATCAGTGTCATCTAATAAACACGCAACAGATATACTTGCCTCTCGTACTGCTTCTAATATTTCTAATGTTTTATCTGTCATTATTCATTCTCCTGTTCATTAAAGTAATATACCCCAAGGAGTACCAGTAATTCTTTAGCTTTATAATCACCGCGATCTGCCATGTCTCGCAAGTATTGCAAAAGCATATCTTTTAAATCATTCTCCATTAGTCTCTCCTCTCATAAATGTGTGATACGTTGGTGATAGATGGCTGTTACCTTTAACGATCCGCCCTGTTCCGATCATATGCATCAAAGAGTCACGCACCTGAGACGACCTAAAACCTGATCCGCATTTGTTAGCTATCTCAATAGCCGTTAAAGGTAGCTTACTACTATCTATAATTGATAGGACTAAGTTAGTTCGTGCTACCTGTTCCTTGCTCTGATAGTGCTGTGATGGAAAACGATCCGCCTCAGATGCGCGTTGCCATGATGCACATTCTTTACGCATCGCCTCGCCTAGTAACTCCTCGTAATACTTTGGCGTATATTTACGCGGCTTAAATGCGTTACTAAAGTCTAAAAATTCATTCATGTTTGTTCTCCTGTCCAAATTGTTTTATGTCCTTCAACATAATCTTCTAACTTCATAACAAACTCATCTGGTTCTTCATCTGGCTCATCACCATTCTCAATGCGTGATAAGTTCATACTGTTAAAGCAATCCATCAACTCAGCTTCAGCTTCTTCTTCAGTTGAATAGATTATCATGTTGTCTTTCTCATCTCGCTCTATGGCTTGGATGCCCTCACAAATTGTATCTATTGCAATTATATATTTACTCATTAGTACGCCTCCTCAACATAAATTACCTCATGTACAGCAACACCAAACTCCCAATCAGATAAGTCTTGATCTTGTTTATACTCTTTTTCAGCAATGCTTTTTACTATGTTACTTGCTTGTAACTCATCGGTAGCTTCAACCTCGTAGTTCTTATCGTAATATGTAGCTACCTCTACCTTAACAAAATATTTACTCATTAGTCTCTCCTTCTATATCTCTAAAATTTTGATTAGCATCTATTGGAAGTGATGTAAAGATATCATTTCCTGTTTAATAATTCAGCTAATCTTTTCTTGTGGTTCTCCTCGATCATCAAATCAAACCGCGTTCTCTCTCGTCGTTCTTCTATTCGTAGCTGTTGGAGTGCTTCCCATAATAGATAAGCACCAAACACTCCAACCAATACCCAAAAACATGTTACCATCTTAATGATCCTACTAAAGAGGGGGTATATTCTTCGTTCTCCTTTAAGATGTGTTTAATTTTATCTAATTGATCTCTATTTATTGTAAGATAATTTGTTGAACTTTCTACACCAAATATTTTTACGCTTAGATACTCACTAGCTTGCGCTTCTATATCTTTAAATTGTTTGTCATAATAAGACATTCTATTTTCCTTTCTAATTAAGATTAGTTAAAATATAAGTACCGTCTTCAATTTTCTTCGCGGTCTCTTTACTGCTTTCCTCTAAGAAAATATTTCTATACTTAGATGTTGTAACCGAATAATCCCAATACTTTTCATCTAAGTAAACTTTTCTTGGACCTTCAATAAAGTTTTCTTCCATTACAATAATTGTATCGTAAGACTGGAAAAATTTGTTGTCGCTATCATCATAAACTACAAATTGATTTTTTACTTTATTGCCGTTCCTATTATGTAAATGTGTTACTTTCATTTTATTGCCTTTCTTTAGGGTTATAGTTGGTATTAAATAAAGCACTGCTGTTATATCATAGTAGTGCCTTATAAACTATCAACTAGGCCGCGTAGCTATTGAGATGATCAATAGCCTTGCTTGCTTGGGTCATTGCTGTAGTGATATACTTATGATCGTTCTGTAGTCTTTCGATCCAGTTATTCAAATACTGTGCATTATCTGCTGTTGGCTGTGTCTTAATACCATATGAGATATTCAAGAATACCGCGCCCAACTCTGCAACCAATTCTTCAAAGGCATATTCTTTTGATCTCATACCACCAGTTTTTAATCTGTCGAGGCGTGTTGTGTGTCCTGTCCAGTGTACTAACTCATGTGCTAGGGTGCTGTAGTAAGCCTCTGTGCTTGTACTAGTCTTTGTGCCAGTGAATGTCTCACGGCTTGGCATCCCTATCACATCATCGGAGGGGCTGAAATACGCTCGCCCATTGCCGTTGATTATCTTTGCCTTAGTGTCACTCACAAAACCTTCAAACGGCTCGTGTGTCGTTATATCGTCGGTCAACTCGACTATGTTAGGGTTGATCTTTTCTGGTAGTTCACAATTCTCAACTTGTGAGTAGTTAAAGACTGTATAACTTTTCATCATCCAAAACTGTTTGTCGTCACCTGTAACCTTGTCGGTGTACTGCATCGGCTTATTAAAATAAATGCGCGTTCCCTTTTGACCTTTGATTACATTGCCGCCTAACTCTTTCCATTGTTTAAACGTACCCCAAATCGGTGATGGCATATTGCGAAAACATAACAGCCAAATGTTGATGCCTCTATAATGATTGCCACTTACGAAATTGCTAGGCAAACCATTCTTTACGTTTTGTTGCCAAGGCATCGACCAATTAGCTCCATGATCTTTCATGGCTTGCACAACTTGATTAGTAATTTCTTCGTATGGGTTATATTTTGTTTTAGTCATTTGTTATCCTTTCATAGATAAGTAGTGGGTTTAAATTGTATTATGATAAGAGCCAAAAAAATATCAGCTCTTACTAATAATATAATCTATTTTTAATATGTGGGGTTTTTCTCTTCCTCACTCACCCCTTAAACCACCTATCAGAACATTGACGCTTTTAAAAAATAATCTCATCGTCTTATCGTCTACCTCAGTAAAGGAAATGTTGGCTACTATCTTTGACGCGGGGCCTAGCGTTTCATCTGATTGTCTGGTTGTTGCGTCCTTTAGTTTGTTTCTGTTGTAACTCTTAGATACTATTCGGAAGTGATGGTCAACCCCATGGAAGTGATAAAATACACTTTATTTCATTATATTTAATATTAATTAAAAGTGTGACATATATACATCGAATTGGCGCAACGTGTTTTTCTATACTGTTGTACCCTAAATGGATTACAGGCTGTCAGTGGGGCTAATATGGGCTGTGAGAGTGTTTCTTATATTGTGAGATTGTGAGAGGGTGTGTTTATCCATCCCCGTTAGGGTTTTTCTAACCCCGTGAAAATACAGAGGGGGTATAGGCTACAGTATTATAGGAAGTGATAAGTAGTCATGTACTTTTCTACTTAATATCAATAGGTAACAATCTTGCGCAGTTGCGTAATATTATTGCGTAATCAGATTGTACTGCATTTGTTCTATTTTTACCCTAAAACTATGACTATGTTCCCCTTTTGTTCTATAGGGGGGCGAGGGCCACCCGGCCCATCGGGGGTATACGTATATGTACAACTACACACACGGGCTTTTTTGCACCTAGCTCTTGTATACCCCGAAGTACTAAATAAATGTGATCACAAACTAGTATTAATAATAAAAAACGCGCAATAGGTATTGACACAGTGTAAAAAATGAGTATAACTGCGTAGCAGCAGCAGCCCCTAATGTAATACATTAAGGTTTTAACATTTCCTTCCTCCTCAAAGAGGAAGGATGTAACACATAGGATGTAACACATGATAACAGCAGATGGATTTGAAACAGCCTTTGTAGCCGTAGGCTTTAGATATAATGGTAATGACATTGCCGTGTATGACTATGACTTATGTATTGATGTGTTAATACAGCGTGATGAAATGTCGTTACAAGAAGCATATGAATTTATGGATTATAATGTAGTAGGCTCATATGTAGGCGAAGAAACACCCTTATTCATTCGTACAAAAACGTATGAAGAGATGTTAGACGAATATAGTGACAGCACCACGCTGGACGTTACTCAGTAGCATAAGAAATATTAATATTAAGTGTTGACACATATATTACTATGTACTAATATGACCTCATGTAACGTATGATGCGAGTTAAAGTTTCTCTCTCCCTCCTTAGACCCTTTGTACGTTACATAAACTAAAATACTATATGTTTGTATATTCCTGTATGAACCACCTTACGCGCTACACTAAGTATCCCTCCTTTCGTACCTAGTGTGGCGCGTTTTTACCCCTCCTTAAAATTATATAAAATAAAACTTGACAATGAGTAAAAAGCCAGTACAACTATATGCATCAGAGAATGTACTCGAAGAATTCTATAAAGCATTAATAGATAACAACCCTCGTGCCTTCAATCGAGTACATATCCCGAAGTCTGATGTGTTTTACATCAGGGAAGCAATAAGGTGTAACACTGGTGTGCGATACACACTAGATCACGTAGAAAGGGCTATGTACTTAGAGGGCTGGTTAAGTAGGCATGAAGTCTTAGACCCCAATAGGGAACGAGAGTACGGTTAGTATTGTTGTTCCTTAACGATCGCTAACTTATAGAAACAACAAAAAAGGAAAGCCAATGGATAGAATGATGAAATCTGTGGCAGGGTTAACTAACCTCGCTGTAGCACTTCTGACACTCTCGATAGTGGTATCACTACTAGTTGGACCAGGGAACATGATGTTCTTAGGCAATGTAGTAGAAAATATAATTGGTTTAATCTCTCTACTAGGTGGAGCAGGATTAGCTGGTTTAATTGCTTTAGGTGTCGTACTTCACTTGCTACAAGATGGCTGGTGCAGTTGCGCTAAAAAGTAATGACAAAAATGATTAAGTGGATATGTTACATAATAGGCTTGCTAGGGTTTGCAATAGTATTTGTAGCCCTAACTAGCTCTAGTGACGTATCCGCTGCCGATAGTAATACGGTAAGCAGCACAGTGGTTACAGATAAAAGTGTACCCACTGCGTCTGCCCCGTCTGTAGTCGTTAACAATAGCGATGTATGTAAATCGGCTGCTGCTGCCTCAGTGCAAACACAAGTACTAGGTTTTGCTACGGGCATAACTATTACCGATGAAAACTGTGAGCGTATAAAACTAGCTCGTAGCCTATATGGAATGGGCATGAAGGTAGCAGCAATATCAACCCTTTGTATGGATGCAAGGGTGTTTGATTCGATGTGGATGGCAGGTACTCCCTGTCCATTCATGGGTAAAATAGGGAATGAAGCTCTATTAGCCTGGAACAAGAACGTATCACTTATTCCAGCAAAATCTGAGATCAGAACCCTAAAAGAAATAGAGATAGCCGAAGAAACTCTAGCTGAGAAGAAAGCGGCTGTACTAGCTAAGAAAGAAATAAAAGCACAGGAAGAGAATAACAAAATTGAAGCGGCTCGTTTAAAAGAAGAAAAACGTCTTCTAGTTAAAGAAGAGAAGCGACAAAAAAAACTAGAACTAAAGAAACGTAAGGCCCTAGCTGAAAAACGTAAAGAAAGAAGCGCAGATGGCGACAAGAAAAAAGGTACTTGGGTATTCCCTATTGCCGCTCTTCTTTTGCTTTTATAGTACAGAGCTAATAGCTGACAACCCAGACTGCACAAATACTACGGTAGGACTTTGTACCCCGACTGTTATTGAATTAATTGAAACTGAAGTAATAACTGAATCGAGTAGCGACTCTACAGGTATAACTGAAATAGAAACAACTACAGTAACGACCACAACTACAACCACAACGAATGAAGATAGTGGTGACATATTAGATAGCGATAATGGATTTGTATCATCGTCTAAAGAAGGTGATATGGATGTTGACTGGGGTGGGCAGGGTCCAGCTTCGATGCCAACTGGGTCCACCTGTGGAGACCTAGGTACAGATAAATGTGCTGAAATCACTGGAAGTGGTTCTAGCACAAGTACAATGGGCGTAGCTGGTATGGGTACAACATTCATACAGACAGTTGATGTTCAGAACTTGAACATGGCTGACAGAGGCGGCAGAGTAAATTATACGATCAAGGTGCATAAGCAAGATGACGCAGATTCAATCTATATGCACATCACAGGACGAGATGGGACAACTTCAGCATTTGCTGGCACAGACCTATTATCAGCCGCAGGGGTAGCAACAGGATATGCTGAATATACTGGAGGTTTTGATTTTGGCGGAAATCTTACTTCAGTTATTATTGAGATAGGTGGCAGAGACATAAACCTAGCAATAGGCCCCGTCTTTGATGATGTAACCGTAAATGTTTTGTGGAATATAGTTAACACTATTGTAACGCAGCACATTACGACAATAGAAACATTCATAGCTATTGGAGGATATGACGAAGAAGTAATAGACATAGCGGAAGACATATTCGATAATAATGATTTCGATATAGATATAGACGGTAATATTGAAGTACAGCCTGATTTTGATGACGATATGTCAGGGGGCAATTCCTACGAATCCGTAGAGTTAGAATTAGAGCTTCCAGACATTGACATGAACATGGACTTAGATATAAACATGGATATGGACTTCGATGTTGACGTTACGATGGATACAGACATCGAGATGGATATAGAAATAGAAATGGACTTACCCGATGTTGACTTACCGCCACCTGCAGATACGGATACTCCGACCACTGAGAACATTGAAGTGGCAGATAACAGTATGGCAGATTCTGACCTCCCTGAAAATACGAATGTATCTGAGGGAGAAGCACCAGACAATGCGCCAGAAATGGAACAACCACAAGATAAACCCGAAGACGTGGTTTCGGAATCTTCCGTAGATGAAGAACCCAAAGAAGAAGTAGCTCCTGAGCCAGAAACAAAAGAACCAAAGCCAGAGCCGCAAAAAGAAGAAGAAACTAAAGAAGAACCTGAAACTAAAGTAGCAGCTAAAGAAGAACCTAAAGAAGAAAAACAAGAGGCTGCTAAAAAAGAAGACAAGAAAGAAGAGCCTAAACAAACTAAGGCCCAAAAAAAACAAGATCAAAAACAAAAGGCAGGAAGTAAAATAGTAAAGAACATGGGGGACAAAGGACGGTACGACTCTACTAACCAACTCAAGACCCTCCTTGTAATGCAGGTACTAGGAAATTCTAAGACGTTTTTCAATGACCAGAAATTAATTCAAGATACACCAGGATTTTTTTCTGATCTGATTGTACCTGATACCCAAATAAGCGATAATAATTTCGCTTCTTTTATCATGTTTGGAGGCTCTAACGTGAAGATGGATGCCCTCGTGGACAGTCAATATAACCAATAAATTAAATAAGGAATATACACAATGGCAAATACTACAATGTATCAAGGTGTCGAAAAGATGCCAACAACATTTTCATTTGATGACGGAACACCACGAG
>ERZ651776.5469-NODE-5469-length-10973-cov-2.559471_pt1 | contig 10973 bp, 12 predicted proteins | sample MGYA00514761_ERZ651776 | MGnify/ENA metagenome assembly ERZ651776 | reverse complement strand
TCTCGCTCGATGACTTTCTCCTCACCCTCAACGAACGTGGCGAGCCCATCTTTCAGACAACGGTCGGCGTCGCTCGAAAGAATGCTCCCACGCCGTTAGGCCGGTACTACACAACCGAGCTGATCAAACCGATCTTCTCCAACTCGATCTATGGCCTGTACGCCTACGGCCTGTCGGGCTACAGCGATACGTTCACCCAGTTCGCCGGCGGCGACGCCCAACTCGGCATCCACGGTACAAACGATCCCGCGTCCCTCGGTACCAACGTCTCGAGCGGCTGCATCCGGCTCCACAACGACGACATCTCGCTGCTGGTCGAGGACATCGGCTTGCCACTGGGCGTACCGGTCGAGGTGACCTGAGAATTACTCGAGCTCGTCGAGCTCGTGGCGCCAGCCGATGATCGGCACGCCGTAGCGGTGGTTGAGATACTGCGCCGCCATCATCTGTTCGCGCGCGAGGGCGGACGCGTTGTTCTCGGTGCGCTGGTTGCGCTCCTCGATCACGACGTCGCGTTCGGTCCGGATATCGTCCTCGGTCAGGGCGAGGTCTTCCATCCGGTCGGCCTCCATCTGCATCATCAGGGGCAGACGGTCGGCGGCGACACGCTGAAAATAGCCGGTGTAGTCGTCGGACGTGAAGGCGTTGTCCGATCCGCCCTGCGCGGCGACGGTCTGGCTGAATTCGCCCGGCGCAAGGGTGTCGGTACCCTTGAACATCAGGTGCTCCAGAAAATGCGCGATGCCGTTCTGTTCAATGCGTTCGTGCCGCCCCCCTGCCGTGACCCAAATGCCGATTGATGCAGATTTCAGACCGGGCATCTGTTCGGTGACGATACGGAACCCGTTAGAGAGCGTGTGTTGTTGAACAGTCACTTGGCGATCCGCTCCTTGATGAGTGTTTGCAGGGCGGACAGATCGTTTGGCACCCGCGTGACGCGTTCTTCGCGCTCGAACAGGTCCGCCATGTGCGGCGGAAGCGGCGGGTGCTGGCCTGTCGCCTGTTCCACCGCGGCGGGGAATTTCGCGGGATGCGCCGTGGCGAGCGTTATCATTGGCGTTGCGCCAAGAAAATCGCCCGCAACGGTAACTCCAACGGCTGTATGCGGGCAGAGCAGTTCGCCCGACAGCATCAACTCGCTTTTGATGGTTTCGTAGGTTTCTTCCTCGGATGCGCGACCGGACGCGAATGTGTCCCGCAGCATGTCGATTGCACCTTGGCTGATCGTGAACGCGCCTTTGCTTTTCAGCTCGTCCATCTGTTCAGCCACGATAGCACCGTCGCGCCCGTAGGCCTCAAACAGGGCGCGTTCAAAATTGGAAGACACCTGAATGTCCATCGACGGGCTGATGGACGGTGTGACGCCCTCTTTGACCTGCGCGCCGGTTTCCAGCGTGCGGTGCAGGATGTCGTTCTGGTTGGTGGCGATGACCAGTTGATCAACTGGCAACCCCATGCGTTTGGCAATGTAACCCGCAAAGATGTCGCCGAAGTTGCCTGTGGGAACTGTAAAGCTGACTTTGCGGTGTGGCGCACCCAATGCGACGGCGCTGGCAAAGAAATACACAACCTGCGCCAGCACGCGGCCCCAGTTGATGGAATTGACGCCCGCAAGGTTCACCTCGTCGCGGAATTCAAAGTCGTTGAACATATCCTTGAGCGCGGCTTGGCAGTCGTCAAAATCGCCGTCCATCGCCAATGCGTGGACGTTGGATTCGACGGGCGTCGTCATCTGGCGACGCTGGACTTCGGACACACGGCCATGGGGGTACAGGATAAAGACATCCACGTTGTCAAGTCCACGGAAGGCTTCGATCGCGGCTGATCCTGTGTCCCCGGACGTGGCGCCAACGATAGTGATACGCTTGCCGGACCTTGTCAGCGAAGCTTGAAACATCTGCCCGATCAGCTGCATGGCGAAATCTTTGAACGCAAGTGTCGGACCGTGGAACAGTTCCAACAGGAAATGGTTGTTATCCAGCTGCTTGAGAGGCGCGCGCGCGGCGTGGTTGAAATCAGCGTAGGCGGCTGTAATCAGCTCGCGGAATTCGTCGTCTGTAAAGGTATCGCCGATGAAGGGGCGCATCACGGTGAACGCGATCTCTTCGTAAGACTGACCCGCCATTGCGACGATGTCGTCATGGGACAGCGTCGGAATCACTTCGGGCACATAAAGGCCGCCGTCGCGCGCAAGGCCTGTCATCATGGCCTCTTCGAATGTCAGTTTCGGCGCGGTACCACGGGTCGAGACATAGTGCATCTTAATCTTCCTTCCGGCGCAATGTGCGCGCCATATAGAACATCGTCATTGAAAACCAAACCACGGCCAGCAGGAACCATGTGATTGCGTATTCAAGGTGGTCGCTTTTGATATTGCGGGTGCTGATGGGCAATGGCGAAAGGCGCGGGTCATATTCTGAAGCTGCCGAAAGAACCACCAAGACGGGTTCGGTGTCCAAGGCCGCTGCCATTGCAGGCACATCGCGGGCATACCACTCATCGCCCTCGGGTGCTTGTTCGGACATATCGTCGGGCCAGTTCAAGTTGCCCTGCACCGTGACGTCATCGGTCAGCGGCTCGCCCTTTTCGGCATAAAGCGGTAGCAACCCTTGGTCGAGCATCACACGCCGCCCGTCTTTGGTCACAAACGCGGAAATGATGCGGTGGCCTGTTCCGGCAGCGGTGCCAGAATCCAGGAACCGGATCTCTTCGCCCGTCGCGGCACCCTGCATGATGACAGACAGATAGTTGTCATCCTCAGGGTTCGGCATGGCAGGCAATGGGACGGCGTCCGCGCGCACCCGTGCATCAATTTCAGCGATGACGCCCTGTTTCCAAGTCAGCCTGTCCATCTGCCAGAACCCTAACCAAAGCAGCACGACGATACCGCCAAGGCCGATGATAAGAGGAAAGAGAAGTTTCCGCATAGTGGTGTGCCCCCAAAAAAGAAAGACGCGCAAGGTCTTAGCCTTGCGCGTCTTGTCGTGTCAGATGCCTCAGGTCAAGGCGACTTATTGGCCCCAGACGTAAACGGCTGCGAAAAGGAACAACCAAACCACATCAACAAAGTGCCAGTACCATGCAGCGGCTTCGAAGCCGACGTGGCGTTCTGCGGTGAAGTGGCCCTTGCGAACACGCAGGTAGCAGATGAACAGGAAAATCGTGCCGATCACAACGTGTAAGCCATGGAAGCCCGTCGCCATGAAGAAGTTCGCGCCATAGATGTTTCCAGCAAGGCCGAACGCCGCGTGGTAATACTCATAGGCTTGGAACACGGTAAAGACCACACCCAGTAGGACCGCAAGAATCAGCCCTGATTTCACGTCTTCGCGGTTGTCTTCGTGGACCAGCGCGTGGTGCGCCCAAGTGGCCGCAGCACCGGAACACAGCAGGATCAACGTGTTGATCAGTGGCAGGTGCCATGGGTCAAATGTTTCAATGCCCGCTGGCGGGAACTGCCCGTCAATCGCAGGTGATTGTGGCCCCATCGGGTACATGGCGTGTTTGAAGAACGACCAGAACCATGCGGCAAAGAACATGATTTCGGACATGATGAACATGATGAAACCGTAGCGCAGGCCGATAACCACAACAGGCGTGTGGTCGCCCTGATGGCTTTCAACAATAACGTCTGCCCACCAAGCGTACATATTGTACAAAACACCCGCAAAACCCATCAGGAACAGGTAGGGGTTTTGTGAATTGTCCATCCAGATCACGGCGCCAAACAACATGACGAACACCGAAAGCCCTGTCAGAAGCGGCCAGATGGATGGCGGCAGAATGTGATAATCGTGGTTTTTTTCGTGGGCCATGCGTTTGTTCCCTTACGGCGTTTAACTTAGTTCAATTCTATTGGCTGCGCTGTGTCCAGTGGAGCCTGTTCTTGCACCAAAGAGGTGGCGTCTGCGTAGTCGTCGGGCAAGTCGTTCAGATGGAACGTATACCCCAAAGTAATCGTATGCACATACTGTCCTTCGCGGTCATCGACGATGGCCGGATCAACGAAGAACGTCACAGGCATACTGATAGTTTCACCCGGCTGCAAAACCTGCTGTTCAAAGCAGAAACAGTCGATCTTGTCGAAAAAAGCGCCCGCCTCGTAGGGGGCGACGTTATAAGAAGCGGAACCGGCGATGGCGCGATCTGTCGGGTTTGTCGCCTCGTAGAACGCGAGAACAGTTTCGCCGATGCGAACTTCCATTTCACGCTGCACAGGCTTGAACGTCCATGGCATATCGGAGGCGGTGGCGGCGGCGAACCGGACGACAATTGTCTGATCAAGGATGACGTCGCTACCCGATGTTGCGACATTCGTCACGCCACCAAACCCCGTCACGCGGCAGAACCAGTCATAAAACGGAACAGACGCCCATGCGAGCCCGCCCATCAGGATCACAACGCTAACGGCCTGCGCCGCCGTGCGATTGGCCCCCTCGGGAATCATATTGAACGGGTTCAGTTTCATTCGCTTTCGCCCACCTCGTTACTTGCGGCGTTTTCTGCCGCGCGCCGCTCAGCAGCCTCCATCGCACCGGGTTCCAGCTGTGGACGCACGACATGGTCAAAGCGTTCCAGCTGGGTGATGTCGGTCAAGCCGAGCACTTTGACGACAGTCAGCCCGAAAACGATGCCGATCATGCCCAGAAGCAACAGGCCAACACCCATGTTGCGGCCTTTGCGGCGCTGGTGGATTTCGTGTTCGACTTTAAACGCCATCTTACCAGCCCGCCCATGATGTTAGACCATAACCGCGCAACACGGCTTCGACGAGCAACGCGCCGAAGTGGCCAAAGAGATAATAGATCGAAACGATAAAGGTGCGGCGTTCAACGGCGTGGCTGTCAGCGTCACTGTCCGCATCCTTGCGCTGCCAGATGGCGAAGCAGCCTTTCAGAAACCAGAGGTTCAGCACACCTGCAACGAGCAGATAGAACGGTCCTCCAATGGACGTGAACCCAAGGCCCAGCGAAACCGCAACCAGTGGCACGCAATAGGCGATAATGTGTTTGCGGGTCACGTCGCGGCCGTGGGTTTCCGTCAACATCGGCACGCCGGCATCGCCGTAGTCGGACTTAACAAACAGCGCCAGCGCCCAGAAGTGCGGCGGCGTCCACATAAAGATCAGCCCAAACATCAACACACTTTCAAGCGATACAGAGCCCGTGGCCACGGCCCAGCCGATCATCGGAGGGAACGCCCCCGCCGCGCCACCGATTACGATGTTCTGCGGAGTCGAGCGTTTGAGCCACATGGAATAAACGACGGCGTAGAAAAAGATGGTAAACGCCAACAGGCCAGCCGCCAAAGCGTTCGTCGCCAGAAACAACAGCACAACCGCAAATCCGGACAACGCCAGTCCAATGGCCAGCGCTTCACCGGGTTGAACGGCACCCGACGGAATCGGGCGTTTGGCAGTGCGTTTCATGATCGCGTCGATGTCGGCATCCCACCACATATTCAAGGCACCCGACGCACCAGCACCAACGGCAATACACAAAATGCCAACAAAACCGACAAACGGGTTCACACCGACAGGCGCAACCAGCAGGCCGACCAGTGCCGTGAACACGACCAACTGCATGACGCGGGGCTTCATCAAGGCGAAATAATCGCCCATCTGCGCCTCTTGTATCCGTGGTTGATTGGTCACGTCAGTCATGTGCTTCCTTTGGAAAGGTGGGGTTCACCCACCCTGTAGTGGCTTATCGCAAGGACGGCGAAGTCCCCCCGTTTAGGCAGGGAATTCTTCTTTCGCGCCAAGGAGCCATTCGTCGTAAACGGCTGGATCGACAACCTTCACCGTGATTGGCATATAGGCGTGGTCTTTGCCGCAAAGCTCGGAACACTGGCCAAAGTAGATGCCTTCACGTTCTGCATTGAACCATAGCTGGGCAAAGCGGCCAGGTACGGCATCTTGCTTTACGCCGAAAGCCGGGATCGTCCATGAGTGGATTACGTCAGAGCCTGTGACCGTCATAACGACCGTTGCACCCATCGGAACGACAACTGCGGTGTCTGTGGCAAGGCGGAATTCGTCTTCGGAATACCCGGCTTCTTCCAACTCGGCGATGATGTCATCGTTGATGTTCTGGGCGTAGCCAATCATGCGGCTGTCGAAATAGATCGCCTCATCTGTGTATTCATAGCTCCAGAACCACTTGTTGCCTGTCACTGTAATGTACACGTCACCATCAGGAATTTCCTGCTGCTTGAACAGAACCGGCAGGGAGAACGCGCCGATAAAGACAAGAATCACAATCGGAACAATCGTCCAAGCCACTTCAAGCGGCGAGTTGTGGGTAAACGTCGCAGCTGTCGGATTCGATTTGGCGTTGTAACGCAGAATGACCCAGCCCAGCAGACCTGTCACGAACAGCGTGATGACGACAGAGATAACCAAAAGCATCCCGTCGAGCCATTGCAGATCGCGGGAAAGTTCGGTCACAGCCGGCTGAAAGCCTGTTGCGCCCAGCGTTGGTGCGCCAACGATTTCAAGGTCTTCGATAGCGGTTTGTGCCTGCACGGCCCCCGCCAAAGCAACGCCACCAGCGGCAAGTCCAAAACGTTTCGCGATGTTCAGCATCTGCATATCGATCCCTTGATAATTGCGCGACAGGCGCGCCATCTTCTATTCCCATAAGAATCCGCAGCGCGGAATCCCGTTGTATTCACAATGGGTCATCCCATATCCTGTAGACCAACTCAAGCGATCCAAGCGTGTCAAAGCGTCGCTTTTTGACCCAAATCAATAAATCCGTCAGGAAATTCCCTATGTCGCACGATGCTTTTCGACCGTTCGAGACAAATCTAGACCATGATGCCGCTTTGGCAATGGTACGCGATGCGACAGCCGGCGCAGATGACGGAGAGCTGTTTCTGGAACGCCGGCGCTCTGAGGTGCTGTCTTTTGACGACGGACGCGTGCGCACAGCCAGTTATGATGCCTCCGAAGGATTCGGGTTGCGGGCGGTGCGCGGCGAAGTCGCCGGATATGCCCATTCCACAACGGTTGACGAACACGCCTTGCGCCGTGCCGTTGCAACAGCGCGTCTTGCCGTCGGGGACGGTGGCGGCACCATGGCCGACGCCCCCGCCCGCACAAACACGATATTATATAGTGACCAGGACCCGATGGCAGAGGCCACCTTCCCTGCCAAGATCGATCTGCTGAAAGAAATCGATGCCTTCGCCCGCGCGCTCGATCCGCGCGTCGTTCAAGTTAGCGCCACTTTGGCCGCGTCCCATCAAGAGGTCGTCATTCTGCGCCCCGAAGGCACGCTTGTGACGGACACCCGCCCGATGTCACGCCTGAATATTTCCGTCATCGTCGAGGAAAACGGCGTGCGCGAATCCGGCGGCATGGGCGGAGGTGGCCGCGCGGGGCTGATCAATTTGATCGGGCCGGACCACTGGCAGCCCGTCGCGCGTGAGGCGTTGCGCATCGCGCTGGTCAACCTAGAGGCCGAACCCGCGCCCGCTGGCGTCATGGACGTTCTGCTTGGCCCCGGCTGGCCCGGTATTCTTCTCCATGAGGCCGTTGGCCACGGGTTAGAGGGTGATTTCAACCGCAAGGGCACATCGGCTTTTGCAGGGTTGATGGGCCAACAGGTCGCCGCAAAGGGCGTGACCGTGTTGGACGATGGCACAATCCCTGATCGGCGCGGGTCGATCACGGTGGACGACGAAGGGACGCCCTCTGCCAAAAACGTGCTGATCGAAGACGGCGTATTGGTCGGCTATATGCAGGATCGCCAGAACGCGCGGCTGATGGGCGTAAAGCCCACAGGCAACGGCCGCCGCGAAAGTTTCGCACACATCCCGATGCCACGCATGACCAATACATATATGTTGGGCGGCGATGCAGACCCCAAAGACATGCTCGCTGGCCTCAAGGATGGTATCTATGCTGTCGGTTTTGGCGGCGGGCAGGTCGACATCACCAACGGCAAGTTTGTGTTCAGTTGCACCGAAGCCTACCGCGTCAGGAACGGCCAAGTCGGCGCGCCTGTCAAAGGCGCGACGCTGATCGGCGACGGGGCCACGGCGATGAAGCAAATCCGTGGCATCGGCAACGACATGGCGCTGGACCCCGGCATCGGCAATTGCGGCAAGGCGGGTCAGTGGGTTCCTGTTGGCGTTGGCCAACCGAGCCTGATGATTGGCGGCCTAACCGTCGGTGGCGCTGCGCCGTGAGCACCCGTTTCCCGGTCTGGCGCACCCGTCCGGCGGCGCTAACGGCAAGCGGCTACTGGCCAATCCTGTCGGGCTCGCTCGCCGTTCTGATTGGCGCGCCCTTGGCGGGCGTGCTACTTGGCGCACTCGGCAAAACCCTGACGACCGAGGGCACAGCAGCCTACAGGTTGGTCGAATCAATCGCCTTGGTCCTTGTGGTGTCACCGATGTTTTCATGGATAGTGTTACTGGCTGCGGTTCCTCTCAGCATATAGGCGGTCCGAAAGGGCATCGCAGGATGGGGCGTTGCCGCCGTTGGCGGCGCAATTTCGGGGGTATTGGGAACGGTCGCGCTGAACGGGCGTCTGGTCTTTCACCCCGAGGTCTTGGCCTTCGTTGGCATCGGCATGTTTATGGCGCTCGCCTATTGGGGTGCGATCCGTGTGATGCACCCGAAGGCCATCGGCATTGATGTCACGCCGCCAAAACCGTGACACCGCACACCAAGACCGCATGATCGTGAGGGACGTCTTGAACCAATGATTGGCAAGCAGATTCAGCGTCCGTTTCGCAGCCCCCGCCATTCAGCGGAAACCGTCGGCTGGGTCCGGCCAGTATTCGCCGTCCTTTTAGGGCTTTTTGTTCCGGCGTTGCTGGCCATGCTCATATTGTATGTCGAAAGCCCCACTTTGTCCGGCCCACCGAAAGACGGCAGCGGCTTTCGCGTGGGCAATCACGTGGAAATCGTATTTGCCGCCCTGTCTGCCTCGTTTGTGGTGTCTTGGATGGTCGCACCCTTCGCGCTGGTCCTGTTGCGGTACAGCGCGATTTTTGGTTGGGCAGGCTGGGGCAGCGCCGTGCTCAGCGCCTTATTAATCGGATTACCGACAGTTCATGTCGCCCTGAACGGGGACGTCACCACCGAAGATTCGACCATTCTGCCCCATATAACCATCGCGATTGCCCTGCTTTCCTTGGCCGTCTGGGGGTTTTTCGTCTGTCTCATGGCTCTCCGTGAAAAAAGTCGGAATATTGCCCGTAAAAAGTAACCTACCGTTAACCTCGGCCTCCTAAACCTGATCTTGCAACAGATGGAGGACAGGATGACCGAGGACCACAGTTCTTCCACTCACCCCCCACTCCCACCCACCACGGAAGATGATCGTATCAACCACCTCCGTCTGTTGCGCTCACGCCGCGTTGGTCCTGTGACCTATCGCCGGCTGCTGTCAGAACATGGCACAGCCGCCGCTGCACTTGATGCATTGCCGCTTATCGCGCGGGATGCCGGCGTGCCCGACTACGTGACCTGCCCAGAAGGGGTCGTTCGCGCCGAGCTAAAGGCCGGACGTGCCGCCAAAGCGCGGCTGGTTTTCGCGGGTGAACCCGACTTTCCGCCTGCGCTTCTCTCAATCGACGATGCTCCTGTAATGTTGTGGATGATCGGAAACGCATCGGTTCTGCACCGGCCCATGGTTTCACTAGTGGGTGCGCGTAATGCCTCCTCCCTCGGGACACGAATGGCGCGAAGCCTTGCGCAAGACCTTGGTGAAGCCGGATTTACAGTCGTGTCAGGTCTGGCACGTGGCATTGATGCCGCCGCCCATGACGGGGCTTTGGCAACGGGGACTGTCGCGGTCCTCGCCGGGGGCGCAGATGTCCTTTATCCAGCGGAAAATGCAAATCTGGCCCAAAAGATTGCCAGACAGGGGCTGCGTGTCTCGGACCAGCCCATCGGCCTACACCCACAAGCGCGCCACTTCGTTGCGCGCAATCGCATTATCTCCGGCATGTCGCAGGTCACTGTGGTGGTTGAAGCCGCCGCCAAATCCGGCAGCATGATCACGGCGCGAACCGCGCTCGATCAGGGGCGCGATGTACTTGCGGTTCCGGGCCATCCGTTTGATGCCCGCGTCTCTGGCTGCAATATGCTCATCCGTGACGGCGCAATCTTGGTGCGCGGCGCGCGCGATGTACTTGATCATCTCGGCGATTTGCCCTGTGCCGCTCCTGAACTGCCGCTGGACCCTCCTCCCCCCGCGCGCACCCTGCGCGAAACGGCTTTGCTGCACACGGACATACTGGACAGGCTTGGCCCAAATCCAATGGCAGAGGATCAGTTGATCCGCAGCCTTGGTGCAAAACCGACGGCGATTGCACCGCTTCTTGTCGATCTGGAACTGGATGGAAAAGTCATCCGGCAAGCAGGCGGATTGCTGGCCCGCGCCAACTGAGTTCAGGTGAACAGGCCCCCTGCAAACCCACTTCTTTTGCGTGCGTCAAAGATGCTCCATTGACAATCAGGTAAGCCCCCCCACATTTTGCGCGACGTTCACCGTTGCCTGTATTGAGAGGATTACCATGCCTGTTGTTGTCGTAGAGTCACCGGCTAAAGCCAAGACAATCAACAAATATCTGGGGTCCGACTATACGGTTCTCGCGTCTTACGGACACGTTCGTGACCTGCCTCCGAAGGACGGATCGGTCGACCCGGACAACGATTTCGACATGCTTTGGGAGGTCGCGAGCGATTCCAAAAAGCACATTAAGGCCATTGCGGACGCCTTGGCGAAAGACAACGAACTGATCCTCGCGACCGACCCGGACCGCGAAGGAGAGGCGATTTCATGGCACCTCGAAGAGGCGCTGCGCAAACGCAAATCCATCAAAAAAGATACGCCGGTCAGCCGCGTGGTGTTCAATGCAATCACCAAAACCGCCGTCACCGAGGCGATGAAGAATCCGCGTCAGGTCGATGTGCCCTTGGTCGAGGCCTACCTCGCCCGTCGTGCGCTGGA